>Ga0326727_10001180_pt1 | contig 99430 bp, 51 predicted proteins | sample MB2enrmetagenome_FD_207643 | JGI IMG/M metagenome (GOLD analysis project Ga0326727, IMG submission 207643) | Lab enriched peat soil microbial communities from McLean, Ithaca, NY, United States - MB29MY | ecosystem: Environmental > Terrestrial > Soil > Wetlands > Peat | place: USA: New York... | reverse complement strand
TCTACGGCTGGCACTGTGTGGCGCGATGGTCTGGGGCCTCGTGCTGCCGCCCTCTCTCCCTTCTAAACCGCAAGACGCGAAATCCTCTCCCAGTCCCATAGTTACCTACCAGGAACCCGATCTCAGCCCGGCACTGAAGGATGTTCTAAAGACCGGCTGGGAATCCTACATGAAGCACCAGGATGATTCCGCGCGAGAACAGCTCCAGCGGGCGGTAGCGCTGGCGCGCGAAGAAAGGAATGTGTGGGGCGAGGGCGAGGCGCACCGGATTCTTGGACTGATCGCTTTGCGCGCGGCAAAGTATCCCGACTCCCAGGCAGAACTGAGCCAAGCGCTCGCGCTCTTCGAGTCCGTGCCATCACCGCCGAGTATCGCGCGCGTGCATATGCATTTAGGCGCGGTCGCAAATTACATGGGGAAGCCAGCAGAGGCTGGCGAGTTTTATCGCAAGGCGCTTTCCGAATTCGAGGAACTCCACGATTTGTCCAGCGAGGCCCTTGTATTGCACGGCATGGTATTTGTCGAAACCCTGCCTGCCAACGAGAAAGATGCCTACAGGGACCGCGGCCTAAAACTAGCCAGGGAACTGGGGGACAAAAAGCTTGAGGGACAGTTCCTTCATCGCATGGGGGATGTTCTGTTTACAGCGGGGAATTTTGCCGGAGCAATCGAGAAGTTGAAGGAAGCCGCGGCCTGTTTTGAGGAAGCAGGCGACCGAAATGACCTTGCTTACCTGTGGACGAGCCTGGGCCGTTTGTATCGCATGCATGGCGCGTATGACGAAGCGATTTCTTATTACCAGAAGGGATTGATTATCCAGCAAGAACTCGGCGACAAGATTGGTGTCATTCAGTCGCTGAATGCCATGGGCATTTCGTACGGCTTGTCCGGACACAGCTCAGAGGCGATGGATCATTATGAACGGGCGCTGGCACTCGCAAGAGAAACGGGTTCGCCCAAAGTCATTGCCTTTATGACCGGGAATTTAGGTGGAGCCTCCAACGGTAACGGAAATTATAAGCGGGCTATCGAACTACTTCAGGAATCCCTGCGCCTGGAACCATCCTCATCTTATTCGGGAAATCGATACTTAGAGCTAAGTACGGCTTACCGTGGCACAGCGCAGTATCAGCAGGCACTGGAGAGCGCCGACGAAGCCGTCAAACTGATACGCATAGCCGGCAATCCTGCCTTTTTGTATCAGGCCCTCCAGGAACGAGGCCGCGTCTATCAAAAGCTGGAACGTTATCTTGAAGCATTGGCGGACGCCGAGGACGCCATTCGCGTGGTAGAACAACTCCGCGCTCAGCTCGTGCCCTCGGATTACCTGAAGCAGGGATACGCCGAGAACACGCAGAATTTGTTTGGGGATGCCATTCAGATCCAGGAAAAGCTCGGAAAGCACAAAGAGGGCATGGTGATGGCAGAGGAAGCGCGAACCAGGGCGTTCCTTGATCTGCTGGCTTCACGGAGCCCTGAGCAAGGAACCTCGCAGAACACCATGCTGACGGCGGCAGACAGCAGGCCAAGCAATTTGTCTCCGGCTGGCAAGGCTTCTCGAGCAACTTTCCAGACTGGCGGCATCGGACTCACCACTCGCGGCTCGGCTCCCTTGCTCGTCGGTGCTCCGGGTAGCGCGGCCGCACTTCCGAGTTCGGTTTCCGCTTCACCACTCACGTTCGATGAATTGGTTTCCACGGCGGAACGTTTGGACTCCACGCTCCTCAGCTATTGGGTGTCGCCGGATGCCACTTTTGTTTGGGCGCTCGGGCCCCATGGGGATGTGCGTGGCGAACGCGTTGCTGTCACGTCGGAAAAGTTGTCAAAACTGATTCGCGCGGCTTCCTATGGTGAGGAAGAGCGGGGCGCGGGGCCGACAACAACAGCGGCGAAGGGAAAGACACTGACAGAAGGTGCGGCGCCGTCTGCCACACGTGGTCCTCAGACGCTGCGTTTGCGCGGTGGCGGGGAAATAGTCTTGGATGGCAGTCGAGCGCCATTTTGGCGCGAACTCTATAAGCTACTTATCCTCCCCGTGCAAAAGTGCCTCCCCCCGCGGGGAGGCCATTTGACCATCGTGCCGCAAGGGCCACTTTTCCGGTTGTCCTTCGCGGCGCTGCAGGACGCGCAGGGCCATTACCTCGTTGAGAATTACGCTCTGAACTACGCCCCTTCGCTCGGAGTGTTGCGGTTTACGGGGGAGCGCAAGCAGCGGCTTGGCCAACGCGAGCCGCGTTACCTGGTTGTTGCCGACCCGCAGATTGCTCCCGACCTGTCTAAAGACATGGGACTGCCTCCGTTGCCTGGCGCGCGCGAGGAAGCACGGAACCTGGCTCGCCTTCTGCCCCACGGAGAGACAACGCTCCTCATGGGAGGAGACGCAAGCAAACAGTCTCTGCGCCAGCAGGCAGGGGGGAAGACGGTCCTGCATTTAGCTACCCACGCCATCGTGCGGGACGACCAGCCCATGGATTCTTTCTTGGTCCTCAGCGCCGGTGATCAATCACCCCCAGAATCCGGCCGCCTCACGGTGCAGGAGATTTACGGAATGGACCTCGAGACCGATCTCGTGGTCCTGAGCGCGTGCCGCACAGCACTCGGTAAGCTCTCAGGAGACGGCATGGTCGGATTGACTCGCGCGTTCTTCTATGCAGGAGCTCCCTCCGTGATGGCCACGTTGTGGGATGTCGCCGACGAACCTACTTCACAGTTGGTCTCCAGTTTCTATTCATCTCTCCAGAAAGACCACGACAAGAGCCGGGCCCTGCAGACAGCGCAGTTGCGGCTGTTGCGCGCGCTCCGCGCGGGCCACGTCCACGTCGATACCCCAGTTGGTCCTATCACTTTGCCGGAGGACCCGGTATTTTGGGCGGGCTTCGTTCTCCAGGGCGAACCATAAACTCTGCTGGATAGTATTTTCTTCCGTTTCGCTGCACACGACGTATTCCCTCCAGAAGAGCTCAGAATCCGACCGTGAATCACAGCAAAAGTCACGGAATTGAACACGACGGAGCTTTTCTCTTGGGTTAGCCGATTCGGTATCTTGAAGGCGCAACCTCAAGTCTCATCGGCCGGAAGCCCGTTTGCGTTTGATGTGACCTGGCCGCTTACTGCCAAAGGTTTGGGCCGGCCGCAGTTTATCGAGCTCGCTATGAAATGAGCCGCCGAGGGCAACACGGGTGCGGCTGCATCGCACCGGGGAAAGGGCCCTAAGGGCCCGAGGCGAGCCCGCCCTATTGAGCCACTCAGGCGTACGATCGCAGACGATCGGCAGAGGAGGTTGGTAATGCGCAAGCAACTCGCGACACTGACCGCGGGCATGCTCTTGTTGCTGAGCCCCGCCGCGGCGCAGGACGACGATGCCCTGTCGCAATGGGGCAAGGTGACGGGCGATGCCCTCGTTCACTTTTTGCCGAATGCCGCCCCGTGGAGCCTTTCTCCCGATCCCTCCCCCATCTTTAATGCCTTCGCCAATGACTCGCCCCACAAATACATTTCCCTGGTGGTCCATCAGCTTTGGTGGTTCGACGATGCGGAGCTCTCCCGGCAGATGGCAGATTTGCAGAAAGAAAAGGCAGCCTTGAACCAAGAAGAAGAGGAGTCTCTGAAAGAATTTCAAAGGGTCCATGGCGCGGAAATGGCGGCCCTAAGGAAGGCTTATCAAGCAGAAACTGAGACCTTGTCGAGAGAGGGTGCAGATCTTGCCAAGCAGGGCAAATATGCGGAAGCCGGGGCAGTGATGCAAAAAATAAAACCCTTTCACTATGAGCCCTTCGATTCGCTAACCGCATCGCTGGATAAGAGACAACAACAAATTGCTGAGAGGGAGCGACAGCTTACGAGCCGTCGTCGCAACGTCAGTTTCCGTATTTATACCAACAGGACGCCTTCGACCACGGCCTTTGCGTACCCAGCAAAACCGATCGGGGCATTGGCGGGGCGCGTGCTGTACCGCCAATCCTACACCCTTGGAACGACGGACAACGCTTATTCTAACTTGGCCATATTTCTCGGCCCACCGGGATATCAAAATCCGCCCGCAAAAATCGGACACAGGGAACTGGCTGTGAAATGCATCGTGGTTTGGGCATGGATTCAATCGCGCCCCGATATTATCCTGGCTGACGAAGCCACGGCAAGAAAAGTTCTCCAGTCGATGGATTACGACGGTCTGTCCAAGTTGATCGAGCCTTAGATGCAAGGGTTCAGGCTCAACGAAGGAGGCCCGCTCGCCGTCGTCAATTCTTTCTTGGTCAACTCTGGCTTTGCGCAAGGAGACCCGATCGTCCCATGGGGCGGAGCCGGTGCTCGCTCGCTTACACCAGCCATGGCGGGGCGCATTTAACCGCATGTGTTTTTCTTCCGTTTTTGCTTACCGCACGTATACCACTTGAAAAGTCCGCAACCAAGCCCTGTAGAACGAAAGGCTAGGTCATCGCTGCTCGTAGCGTGTCTACGGGACTGCCAAGGACTTTCGTTGGGGGGGCCTCGAGGACGGCCGGCCGTTTCGCCTCAGGCTTCGGCGGGGATTCATGCAGAAGAAAAGGAGCGAATCATGAGCAACAAGGAAATGAGCAAGTTGGTACACGCGGCAGGAACGATGCTGCTGGCGCTCGGCTTGGTGTTTTCGCAGGCGGCCTGTGCGGCGCAAAGTCAGAATCCCAAAGAGAATGCGGAGCCCGCGGGCAAAACCAGCGCGCAGCAGGCGCCGGTGAAGGGGTCTGTTTCGACGCCCGCGCAGGCTGAGAGCGAGGAGAGCAAGAACCCGGCAAAGCAGACTACGGCGGGGGAGACCGCCTCAGGTGGCGGACCGCATGAGGGCATCAAAGTCCACGGCCACTGGACCATCGAGGTGCGCAATCCCGACGGCACCGTGGTCACTCACCGCGAGTTCGAAAATGCGCTTTCCCCCGGGGTCTCCTTCCCAGTAGGTGGAGGTCTGTCCATGGTAGCTCCTGGCGGCGAGGCGCTTCTGAGCGCGCTGCTGACTGGCCAAGCGGAAACTCCTGCTTGGGTGATTTTCCTCGAAGGGGCGGACGGGCTTGCAGCCACAGGCACGACCGGGCCTTGCATAATATCCTTCTTCGCTGGTCAGGATGCCTGCGTGCTGGCTCAGAACTTGCCGAACTCATTTTTTGAAATTCTATGCGGCAATTCGTCTGAGACCGGCCTGTCCTGCAACCTCACAGCGAATCCGCTCGGCATAGGTCCCAGTTTTGCTGGATTTCAGCTAAGCGGCAGCGTCGTGGCCACTCAATCCGGGACGGTCGCCGCTGTGGCAACGTCCGCTTGGGGTCTATGTGGCAAAAGTGGCTCCCTTTTACCAACCTGCGTTTTCGCCGCCTCAGATAACGGTGCATTCCTCACCGCCAGGACTTTGGACGGAGTCGGCACAGACCCAAACCCGGTTCCGGTGAGTGCGGGCCAAACCCTCGCGGTAACGGTAACCATCAGCTTCTCCTCAGGAAACTGAAGCCCTGAGCGCCGCACCGGCAGGCATCAGCCTCCGGCGCAAGAGGGAGGAGCTAGGGGCCGTGGGTGATTACGATTGGCCACTCTGCCACGGGCGAGATAGGCGGGAAATGTAATGTTCGCAATTTGGATCAAACCAAGGCGCCAGACGACGATCCTTTTGCTACCTATAGCTGGGCTTGTAGTCCTGGCGGTTCTGGCGGGCGGGTGGCCACTAAGAGGTCGCCATCGCAATTCGGTGCCTCCGAGTTTTGCGAAGCTGGAAAATCCGAACCTGCTCGCTGCAACCACAGGGGCAGAGGCGGGATCAACTGGCGCGTCCTCGAAGCGGACAGAGACTCACGTGCCGAGCGCCGCGCAGGTCCCGCCGCCGCTGCAAACAAGTTCAGCTTCCTTGCTCCGTGCAAACGATTGGGCACGGCTGCTGAAAAACTACGGCAAACTTCCGCTGAGTTTGGAGGCCAACCAGGGGCAAACCGATGTGCGAGTGAAGTTCTTGTCGCGCGGCAATGGGTTCACGATGTTTCTCACCTCGTCGGAAGCAGTCTTCGCGCTGCGCCGGCTCAGTTCGAGTGGAGAGACTCCGGGGGCCAGTTCCGCGCGCTCCACCTCACGGCTGGGAAGTTGGCGCACCGGGCCGTCATTCGGCGCAATAGATTCCCGTGCAGTGGCCGAGAAGAACCGGACAGAAATCGATGTCATTGGAATGAAGCTCCTGGGGGCAAATCCTCAAGCCGAAATTGCCGGCGCCGGCAAACTCCCCGGCAGGGTCAGCTACTTTATCGGCAATGATCCAAGCAAATGGATCAGGAGCGTTCCAACCTACGCCCAGGTAAAATATCGCGAGATTTATCCGGGCATTGACCTGCTTTACTACGGCAACGAGCAGCAACTCGAAAACGATCTTCGCGTTGCCCCCGGCGCCGATCCCGCACAGATTCGACTGCAATTCGAAGGCACGCAGAGGCTCGGGATTTCACCAGAGGGCGACCTCATTCTGAACACAGCAACAGGCGAGCTGCGTCTGCTGAAGCCTCACGTCTATCAGGACATGTCGGGAGCGCGGCGCGACATCACCGCCGCCTATGTCTTGAGCGCGGAGCAAACCGTTTCCTTTGCCCTCGGAGACTATGACCATGCCACGCCGCTGGTAATTGATCCGGTCCTGGTTTATTCGACCGCTCTCAACGGCAATAGTTTTGCTGTTGGAAATGGCGGAGGGCACGGCATCGCTGTGGACAGTGCCGGAGATGCTTACGTGACCGGTTACACGGACCGGTCGAATTTCCTTCCGACCCCCGGCGCCTTCACGACTGCGGAAGGATACCTGTTCTTGGCGGAGCTCAATCCGAGCGGCAGTGGGTTGGTTTACGCCGCGATCTTCGGCGGCAACGTCAGCGACGTGGCAATCGCCGTCGCCGTGGATGCTTTTGGTGAAGCCGTCGTCGCCGGCTGGACATCCTCGGCCGACTTCCCCACCACCGCGAGTGCATTCCAGCCAGCCTTGGCGGGGAGCGGACCAAACGTCTTCGTAACCAAGCTGGACGCCGCAGGCGCAAACCTACTCTATTCGACCTACCTGGGAGGATCCACCGGCACAAACATCGGCAACGCCGTGGCCTTGGATACGAATGGCAATATTTATCTCACAGGATACACCCAGGCGACGGATTTCCCCACCCAGAATGCGTTTCAGCCGGCGTGCGCGCTGAACAACGGCGCCTGCTTCGGCAACGCTTTTGTAACCAAGCTCGATCCGTCACAATCCGGGGCGGCTTCGCTCGTTTACTCGACCTACCTCGGAGGTGCAGAGCTTACCTATGGGCAAGGAATTGCCTTGGATGCATCCGGCGCTTCTTATGTGGTGGGAACCACGGGCGCAACGGATTTCCCGGTGACTCCGGGGGCATTTCAGACCAGCCTCATCAGTGGCGAAGATAATACGTTTGTAGCGAAGCTGAGTCCCACCGGCAACGCCCTGGTCTACGGGACGTATCTGGGCTGGGGCAATGGATGGGGCATCGCGGTGGACGCTTTGGGAAACGCCTACGTGACGGGCACCTCAGGCATATATCCCCCTCTTGGGGAGTTCTTCCCCACAACTCAGGGGGCTTTCCAAACCACAACTACCTGCACGCTCTTTCCTTGTGCACACGCCTACGCGACGAAGTTGAATCCTGCCGGCAGTGGCCTGGTTTACTCAACTTTTATTGCCGGAAGCTACCTCGAAAATGAAGGCACTGGAAATATCGCCGTGGACGACTTGGGAAATGCGTATATCACCGGCTTTACGGGCTCAACGGATTTCCCAGTTGTCAACCCTATCCAGTCCACCCTCGCAGGACAATTCAACGCCTTTGTCTCGAAGCTGAACCCTTCGGGAAGTGCTCCGGTCTATTCCACCTACCTCGGTGGCAGCGGGGAAGACGAGGCGTACGGCATAGCACTTGACGCGGCGGGGAGCGTTTACATAATGGGGGACACCTCGTCGCCTAACTTCCCAACCACGCCGGGCGCTTACGAAGCGATCAATCCCGGCACCGCCAACCTCTTCGTCGCAAAAATTGCCGCAGCGACTGGCTCGGCGGATGTAGCTCTCGCCAAAGTCGGTTCGCCCAACCCGGTCGTAGTCGGTACGAACCTTACCTACGCGCTCACGGTAACGGACAACGGACCTGCGGATGCGACGGGAGTAAGTGTCAGCGACCCGCTGCCCGCCGGCCTAGGTTTCGTGGGTGCCACAACAAGCCAAGGGACGTGCACCCCGCCTTCGTCGAGTCCTACAGGGAACTTGATTTGCAGCCTTGGGACTGTGACGACCGGCGCCAGCGCCACCGTCACCATCGTGGTTACGCCCGCAAGTCCTGGCGCGCTGATCAACACCGCCAGTGTCTCGCACGATCAGAGTGACCCCGATCCCGCGAACAACGTTGCCACCGTGACGACGACCGTAACTCAAGCCGCCACGACGACGGTCGTGAGCTCTTCCGTCAATCCTTCTGTCTTCGGGCAGCAGGTAAGCTTCACGGCGATGGTAACTCCAACCGTCTCCTCCGTACTAACTCCTACCGGATACGTCACCTTCAACGATGGCGCGACCGTGCTCGGTGTTGTGGCACTGAGTGCTGGAACGGCTGTATACAACACCTCGACGCTCAGTGTCGGCGGCCACAGCATCACCGCTTCCTACAGCGGCGGCAGCAATTTTATTTCGAGCACCTCTATAGCCGTCGCGCAGACAGTGAACCAGGCCTCGACAACCACGACACTGGCCGCTTCACCCAATCCCTCCAACTCCGGTCAGTCCGTCACCCTCACTGCCACCGTTGCCCCCGTGGCGCCAGGCTCCGGCACGCCAACCGGTACTGTGACCTTCGCTGATAACGGCGCCGTGCTGACGTGCAGTGGCGGCAGTCAGACAGTCTCCGCAGGTCAGGCGACCTGCCAGTACACTTTTAGCGCGCAGGGTTCTCACCCCCTGATGGCCGCGTACAGTGGAGATGCTGATTTTGGACTTAGCAGCGGGACGACCACGCTCATGGTTGCCGCGTCGTCCCTGCCGGTGGTGCAAATTATGGATAACGAGAACATCACCGTGACCGACACGGAGTCGTTCCCCGACGTTTTCGACCAAGAAGCGATCACCGTGACGGACGCAGAATTCGTCACTCCACTCATCAATGTTGGGGCGCCCGTTGCGTTTTTTTCCGTGGGCGGCCTGGGCTTCGGAAACGTCGCCGCGGGGCAAACGGCGACGCAATTCATCGCTCTCTCCGACATCGGCGAGTCGCCGCTGACGCTTTCGTCCGCTACGATTTCCCAGAGCTCGGCTTTCACGATTTCCCAGATCGCTTGCTCGAACGGCGCCGGCTCTTTGCCAACGACGCTCCCAGTGGGCGGCGCTTGCACCTTCACGATTTCCTACACGGCGCCAGTGGGTTCGGCGCCCAGTGCTACCATCACCTTTACCGACAATGCAGCCCTGAGCAATCTCACCAGCACGCCGACGGGGTCGAATTTCAGTCAGTCCATTTCGCTGAGTGGCGCGGGTTCCAGCACGCCGCCGCCACCTCCGCCACCGGCAATTGTCGCAGTCTCGGATAACGAGACCATCAGTGTGACCGACACGCCGTCTTTCCCCGACGTTTGCGACCTAGAAGCGATCACAGTGACCGATCAGGTCACAGTGACGGCCTTGCCGCTGATCACAGTGACTCTTTCCACGAACAGCCTCGGTTTCGGGGACCAACCTTTAGGCTCAACGAGCACTAAGCAGAGCGTGACCTTGACCAGCAGAGGCACGGCTCCGCTGATCATCACGAGCATCACCTCCAGCGGCGACTTCGCCCTCCTCTCGACGGCCACTTCCTGTCCCTATGCGGGGGGGCAGGTGACCCGAGGAGCCACCTGCACGATCGACGTCACCTTCACTCCCACGGTGCCTGGCCCACGGGTTGGCACCGTGACCATCACCGATAACAACAACGGGGTGAATGGCAGCCAGCAGACCGTTTCCCTCGCCGGCACGGGGACGGCGGTGGGCCTCTCGGCGACGTCCCTCAGCTTCGGCGCACAGCTCGTGGGCAGCAGCTCTCTGGAGACTGTCACGCTGACGAACCTGGGCAGCACCCCACTGAGCATTTCCAGCCTCACCGTGGTGAGCATTGCGCCCCTCACTCCCATTATTGGCACGAAGGCTGAAGACTTCGCGATTCAATCAAGCTCGTGTGTGGCGGGCGGTAGCGTAGCCGGGCTAGGGAGCTGCACGATCAACCTGGCGTTCAAGCCCGCCGCCGCCGGAGTACAGACCGCTATCCTTTTCATCGTTGACAGCGATCCCAGCAGCCCGCAGACCGTCCGCTTGAGCGGCACGGGGACGGCGGCGAGCCTCTCGGCGACGTCCCTCGGCTTCGGCCCCCAGCGCGTGGACACCACCAGCGCCCCAAAGACGGTCACGCTGACCAACCTAGGCAACACGCCGCTGCGCATTGCGAGTCTCACCCTCAGGGGCACGGAGGCGGGAGACTTCGCAATTCAATCCAACTCGACCTGTGCCGTGGGCAGTACGGTAGCCCGCGAGGGAAGGTGCACGATCGACCTGGAGTTCAAACCCACCGCAGCCGGAGTACGGTCCGCTACTCTTTTCATCGGTGACAGCGATCCCAGCAGCCCGCAAACGGTCGCACTCAGTGGAACAGGTCTGGTCCTCACAAAGGGGCCGCATCCTCCGGTTCTCCAGCCGCGGCCGGTCAACCCGCGGCCTCTAAACTAAGTGTGGGCGGGCGAGGGGGTTGAACAAGACGGTGACCCTTACCTGTACCGGGACTCCCTTCGAGGCCGCCTGCGCGGTTTCGCCAAACCTGCTAACGGCGGGGAGTTCTGCAACCAATGTCACCATCACCGTTACTACGACAACCCCCTCGGTCAGCGCGTCACGTTCTCGACCCCTTCCCCCGGTCCCACCCCTATCGCCGGGCCTGAGAGGTCTGTTGATGCTCGCCCTGCTTCTTGCGGCGATGGTATGGGCCATCGGGCCCCGGAACCGACGCGGCGTGAGCCGATGGCGCTCCGTTATACTCCCGCTCGCCGCGGGATTGTTGCTGACTCTGGCGCTGGCTGGATGCGGCGCTGGAGGGGGAGGAGGTGGCGGCGGTACGACGCCTAACCCCGGAACACCCGTCGGAACCTCCACGCTGACGGTAACAGATACTTTTCATTCCCAATCCGCTGGTGGCTATATCGATCACCCGAAAATCACTGGTGGGGTGGGGACTTTTCACAAGGAATCGGCGGCAGTGCCAGCGGTAAAAACTACGCCGTTTTTCGCGATCAATCCCCGCGAGCGCTGTAACAGCACAAACTTCCTCGAAAGGAACTTGGGAAGGGGGATCTGCGGCTTGCAGCTCTATGAGCGGGGGGGATTGAATGCCACACAAGCGATGCGGATCTCGGATAATAGCGCCACGCGTGCTTTATACAAATGGGCTGCGGGAAAATTGGCCTTGACTCCGCAGGCGCCTGTGCTAGCATTCGGATATAGTGCAACCTAACGGAAAACTCTATTCGTTTCCAGTGGTAGTCAGCGAACCAGGCTGACAAGACTCGCACGTTTTTAGGGCTTATCAAGGAAGCAGACATACGCAGCGTCGGGCGAAAGGCGGATGACTCTCATCCGCGACCGGGTGGTGGGGGCATGCATCTAACTCACCGCATCTAGATGGACAGGCAGCACGTGGAGTGTGCGCGGCTGGGTGGCTTGACAGGGCCTCTTCGGGGCTTTCTGTCTTTTAGATCCACATCCAGAGTTATCTTCGTTCAGAATTCCTTAAAAAGGAGAATCGCTATGGCGGATCCAAAAGAAGAGAAGATCGAAAGAGATCTTAGTGACACCGGCGAACCCAAGCAGGACACGGAGCTTTCCGAATCAGATGAGGAAACGGTGGTAGGCGGCGCAGAAATACCGTGTCACATAACCATCAATCCTTAGGATTATGGAACTCTATGTAGCCACATCGCAGCCCCTCGGCGCCGATGATTGGGTCTGTCGGACCTGCGATGCAAGCGCGTTGGAGTGGCCTCTTCCGTGCCCGAATCGCGAACCGGGCGTGTTGACATCTGCCCCACCGTCGGACGGGAGCCGTTAAGCAGCATTTAGTGATATGCGGATGACTGGTTATTCGCCTCAAGAAACGCGGTTGATTTGGTATGTGCCACGATCGGCGTGGTAATTCTCCAGAGGAGGAAGCGAATGGCAGACCCCCAAGAAGAGAAGATCGAGAAAAAGCTCGAGGAAGAGGGTGCTATTAAGCAGGACAGCGAACTCTCCGAATCGGACGTTGAAAACGTCGCCGGCGGCTCCGAGGCACCTAAAGCAATCGACACGTTTAAATAAAAGGCATCACTCATATGTACCGCGACTCTATGCACTTCGCAGAAAGACGACACACGGGTGCGTTCGCCCTCAGTCGCCTGGCAATATAAGCGCCTTCAAGTGACTCGGCCGTGTCCGAATTGCGATCCTGAGGTGTAGACACCTGCTCCCGGTCGGAGACCGGGGGCAGATTCACCTCCGTGGGAGAGACGCCGCTGATTCGCAATTGTTTGAGAACGGAAACCAGATAGTGCCTGAGGCAGCCTTTCCGGAACACCTGCCCATCGAGTGGGTGCCGGTTCGATCCCACCGGTGCGGTTAGTCCCTCGCCATGGAAAACCCACTGTCCATCTCAACCGAATCAATCTGGGAAATCCTGGAGCAATCGGCATTCCTCGAGGAGCGACAGGGCGCGGACTTCCTGCCGGAAACTCGCGCCGAGGACTCCGAAGAGATTGATAAGCGAATGGCCGCATGGCGAAAGAATTGTGCTAAGGGCGACGAAAAGGTCTTTCGAAAGCGTCTCCAGTGGGACGGGCTGGAGGCAGGTCATGCGCGCGACCTGGTGGGGCGAGTCCGGCGTATAAACCCCCAGCTGCCGCCATGGGCGCGGGTGCTGGGGCGCATGATCGAGTGCTCCCCAGAGCCCTGGGACGAAATGAAGAACGACTTGGCTTCCGTTCGAGGAGAGCAGGCCATCGGTTTTGAAGAATTCTTTTATCCCTTCCTACGGCTAGCCCGAGAAACCCTGCGGAAGGAGACTGCCGCCTCCTATTCCTTGTTGGCGGAGGAGGCCCATCGGCAGTGGGAGCGGTCCCTGCTGCTCTCCTGGGAGAAGATCGCCGCAGAGACTCTGGATCTTGAATTCACACGGTTTCGCGCCGCGCACCAGGCATCGTCCGCAGCAATTTCAAGCAAATCAGAACTGCCTCCCGGCACTGATTCCCGAAAACTCTACGAGTCGTTCGTGGGCTCCCTGAAAGGAGAGGGGCTAATCCACCTCTCTCTGGAATATCCGGTGCTGGCGAGATATCTGGCCACCAGGCTCTCCCAGTGGGTGGATGCGGCTCGGGAGTTTCTCCTTCGTCTGGAAGCTGACAAGGCGGAACTGGAGACTCGCTTCAACCAAGGCCAGTCTCTCGGGCCCATCATCAAGCTGGACCCGGGCCTGTCAGACCCGCACCGCGCAGGACGCACGGCGTTGCGGGCGCACTTTGCCGCGGGCGTCAGGCTGATCTACAAACCCAAGAGGATCGCGCCCGAGGCCGCCTATTGGAATCTGCTGGATTGGATCAACCGTAACGCCGAACTGCCCCCGTTCTGGACCCTCCCAGTGCTGGATGGCGGAGCTTACGGTTGGGTGGAGGAAATCGAGCCTCGTCCCTGCCAACATCAGCGGGACGTCCAAGCCTACTATTATCGCGCGGGGATGCTCTTGTGCCTGATTTATGTCCTCGAAGGAACCGACTGCCATCAGGAGAACCTCATCGCGGCGGGCGAACATCCGGTGCTCATTGACCATGAAACCCTGTTCCAGCCGCGCATCCGGTACTTCGGATCTCCTGGCGAGGAAGGCCCTCTCACCCTTGCCGGCAAGTTTTTCTATGAGGACTCGGTGTTCCGCACCGCCTTGCTCCCGCGCCTTGAGATCCGGCCTTCGGGTGAGAGCTACGACATCAGCGGGCTAGGCGGAACCGAGATTCAACTGACCCACCGGCGGAAAAAAGTTTGGGAAAACATTAATACCGACGCCATGCGACTCAATACAGAACCGATCCCCGTCCAGCCTTCCCACAATGTGGTGATTTTGGATGGGGAGAAAGTACAGGCGGCCCTTTATGTGGACCAAATGGCCGCCGGGTTCGAGCGGTTGTATCGGTTTCTCCAGGCGCGCGGGTCTGAGATGTTGGGCCCCCACGGTCCTCTCCGCAATTGGTCGGGCCTGCGTTTCGTGTTCAGGAACACGGCGATATATGGTTCGATGCTGAAGCGGTTGTATTCTCCCCGCTGCCTCCGCCATGGCATGGACGCGAGCCTAGAACTGGAGCTGTTCAGCCGACCCCTGCTCTATGCCGAGGACCGGCCCTTTAATTGGCCGATTCTGGCAAATGAGCGCAGGAGCCTTCTCGAAGGGGACATCCCCATCTTCCATTACGCTGCGGAAGGTGACGGCCTGCTTCTCGAAGGGGATCGCTCGATAGCTCAATTCTTCCGAGTATCCGGGTTTTCTCAGGTCCAGAGGCGTTTCGAAACCTTGAGCGACGAAGATTTGGAGCGCCAATTGGGTCTCCTGCGCGCTGCATTTGAACTAGGGCGGGGCGAGCCGGAGTTGGTGGGCAACACAGACTTCGCAGCTTCCGAGGTTAGGAGGGAAGACGAGGCGGGCCCGGAGGATTTCCTGGCGGAGGCGCTCCGCATTGCCCAGCAGGTTCGCGGGGCCGCGCTCCGATTCCAGGAGGGGGTTAGTTGGAACACGTTGGCCTATCACGCCGAAGCCCAGCGCTGGCAGTTGGAGCCGATGGCCCCACGCTTCTACGACGGCCTTTGCGGCGTCGCGTTGTTCCTGGCGGCCGTGCAGAAGCTGGTGGGCGAACCGGATCTGGCCGCCTTGTCTCGCTCCGCCTTGGAAACTGTTGTCCGGGAGGCGGTGCGGCCAGATTATATGCGGGTGCTCTTCGTACCAGGCATCGGCGCTGGGGTGGGCCAATCCTCCGTCGTCTATGCGCTCGTCCGTGCGAGTGACTTCCTGGGAGAAGAGGAATGGCTCCACCATGCCCGGCGTTTTGCCGAGATGCTGGACGCCGAGCACATTACGTCGGATCGCAAATTCGACCTGCTAATGGGAGCGGCGGGAGCGGTGCTGGCTCTGCTGGCACTGTATCGGGCCGCGCGGCTTCCCGAGGCCCTCCATAAGGCGACCCTGTGTGGGGAGCATCTCTTGCGCCATCGGTCGGCCAGCCCGCAGGGCCCAGGGGCATGGAAAACTTTAGGGGAAAAGCTGCTGACCGGGTTTTCGCATGGGGCCGCTGGGATCGCTTATGCCCTGCTTAAGCTGCATGAGGCCACCGGCGAGAGTTCCTTCCGGGAAGCGGCGCTGGAGGCCGAGGCTTATGAAAGCAGCGTCTTTATGCCCGAGGTTTCCAACTGGCCCGACTTCCGCCAACCGCCTAACGAGCAGGGTTATGCCCATATGACGAGCTGGTGCCACGGGGCGCCTGGGATCGCTTTGAGCCGCCTAGCCGCGCTTCCAATTCTCGATACCCCTCAGGTCCGCCAGGATATTTGCCACGGTTTGCAGGCCACTCGGCTGGCCGGGACGGAGGGGCTGGATACGGCATGCTGTGGCGCGATGGGACGCGTCGAGGCGTTTGTGGTGGCGTCCAAAGCGCTGGACAATCCAGCTTACCTGCAGGAGGCCCGAAAGTCGGCCTCTGCTGTCCTCCGCCGTTCCCGAAGAGAGGGCGGGTATGCCTTGGGTTGGAAGAAGGCCCCCTACCTTGCGTCGTTTCACCAGGGGATGGCCGGGATCGGATATGGGTTCTTGCGACTGGCGGCTCCGGATTCATTGCCATCGCTCTTGCTTTGGGAATGAGAGGTCAAACCTGTGCCGGGAATCGGTATCGCGGGCGCCTCAACTTGCCCACATTTCGAAGAACCGGATGAACGGGACTGAGAATTCCGCCCCGATCACCGTCGCACATAGTCTGCAAGCGGACACGCTGATCGAACCCCAGTTGGAGAGGGCTGCAATCGGACTCGCCTGATTGTTGGACGCCAATTTATTGCTCAACGCCGCTGGGCAGATCGCTGTCCGGGGTTCGAGGAAACAACTGTCGCGGTAGGGACGACCATCGCTGATCCCCCCCGTGCAGATCCGTATGAGCGCTTCAACGCATACGGCTCTTACCTTGGATGACTGGCGGCGAAGCGTGCTTCTCTTAGCTACTTGCCGCACACCGTCCAATCCCTGGGACACTCGTTCCCCGCTCTGTGTCGGGCTCGTGTGGGACGGAACGATGTTCTCCTGGGTCCACGCCCTTCCCTTCCCTTCCCTTCCCTTCCCTCCCCAACCTCCGCAGGGGGTTGCCCCTCTTTGTTCGGCTGGTTCACAGGTAGTACGGCGCGGTCCGACTCCTCCAGACCGTGCCTGTCCGCCGTTTGGCTTGTCGCCTTCGCGGACCGGCCTCGCTCCCAGTGGGACCGAGGCACCCTGGAGGTCTCCCGGTTCTCGTGCATGTTGTTTCTCAGCGTGCGCAGGCTCTTAGACTACGCGGAGCCGGCTTGCCACTCGCGATTCAGCGCGGCCCGCCGTGTTGCCTTCCCCTGAGACCGGATAGGGTCGGCACTCCCATCTCGCGACTTTTCGAAGCTCAATCACCTGGCCCACCGATGCCCTTGCCTACGCTTCGACGATCGCCTCACAGCGATCCCCGCAAGACTCAGGGTCAGGATGGATTCGCTCTCTCCTTTCCTGTAGGGCTCTTGCATCCCCTACAACATGCCGGTTTATCCCGGCGCTCCCTGCCTTGTCGCCCAGCGTTTTACCTAACGGAGCCTTAGACTTGTGATCCGCAAAAAAACCGCGTTGCCGCGTTCGTGTCCAGCTTTCAAGCTGCGAACTTCTCCAGTCCATATTCGTGATGCAAGCCACCCAGGATCGGCTTGGTAACGACACGGTAATCTTGGAGAATGCGATACCACGACGATGCCTCCTGTCGCAAATCCAAGGGGGGATCCGGGATCCCCGGCCCCAAGCAGGAGTGAGGGCGGCCCCTATTGTCATGGTCTCCACTCTTTGAGAGTTCGCATACCCGGACCTTGTCGTCACTTCAGGGTGTGGATCGGGGCGTACGGAATTATTGCGGGCAACAGGAAGGAGTGGGAAGGGAAGGAGACCTCTGGTCGCTGACGAAGCCGAGCGGCGGACGGAACGTTCTCCGGCATGGGCAGGATGTCCGGAAGCAGGAGGAAAACAAGGAAACGAGGTGACTGCCCCGGGTGTCGGGAAACGAGGTGTCTGTCCCCGCCCCCGGAGATCATATGTTGGAATTCTGCGCTGCCCGCTTGGCTTCCTCGAGCTTCGCTGTTCGCTTCCTCTCAATGGGCAATGGAAAATGATCCATCGATGCTGCGTCAGGGCGTGCCGGGGCCGGTTTCGGCTTTGGGCGCAGGCGTCGCCGGATTGCGGCGCTGATTCTCGTTTTCGTTGGCGTCCACGTTGAACAACTCGAACTTCGAGTATCGATGCTCATTGCGCAGGCGCTTGCCATTCCAATCGACCGCCACGGACACTCGCTGCGGAAGCCAGAATTCCGCCGCGATCGCCTTGAATCGAACCGCGCCAAAATCGATTTCCGTGGACTGACGCTCCAAGCGTATTTCGGGCAGTGGCGACAACAGGTCCTGTCGCAGGCGAACGATTTCGTAGCTCCCGGTATCGATCCAGGCCAAGCCTTGGAAGTAGGTCGACTTGGGTTCGCCGTTCACGCGGAAACCTCCGGCGATGCGGGCCTTTCCCGGATATTGCGCGAAGCCCACGACGTAATACTCTCTTCCCTCGGATTTCTGACGCCCAAGATAACGAAATTGGGCGTCACCGTGGTAGAAAGGATGGAAGTAGAGCGCCGCCGAGGTGAATCCGGAAGTGAGCATGTAGCCGTCATCCAGGCCCTTCAGGGTTGCCACGCCGCCCGTCTTGTCCGAGCGGTACTCGGTGATGCCCGGTCCGGAGGGATCCGGCTCCATCAGCCAAAGATAGCGGAACTCCTGGTCCTGGCTCCCTTCGATCTTGCCTCGACGTTGCAGTTTTTCTTGGTGAACCTGCTCCACGGATACGGTGTTGGGAAAATCGCGGAAAGAATCTGCCACCCTCTTGCCGGTTTCGTCCAGGATGGACGCCAGGGGGCTCTGGTCGGCCGCGGGCTCCAACCCTTTGAGCTCGGGAAAGGTCTGAATCAATTCGTTGGTGGATTGGTCCATCCTAAAGATTCCGCCGGTCGAGGCAATTTCCGCTCTTACCTGGGTCTGGATTTGCTGCCAAAGCTGGCGAATCTTCGGAGGCATTCTTTCCACATCCCGGCCGGCGAGGTAGGTAGTCAATTCACGGTCAGCATCTTTGGGACGGTCGAGGTGGACCAAGGCCTCCGCGTACATCAGGTGCGCATCCCGGCCGGCGCCGGCAGCCACGGCTTGCTGAAGCTGATCGCTGGCCTCTTCCCAATTCCCCAGCGCCAATTGCGTACGGCCGAGTTCTTGAAGGGCCAGCGGGTCTTGAGGGGCAAATTTGAGCGCCTCGTAGAAAAACTCCGCTCCCCTTTGCATATCGTGGCGCCAGGTTTCCATTACCCCCAGCGCGATGTCGGGCTCCGGACGCGCTTTGCCAGGGTTGCCGCGGATCGTCTTGATGGCTTCGCCGAAATTACGTTCCGCTCCGTCCCAATCGTTCATGGCGAGCTGCGCCAAACCCCACATGGTTCGGCACGCCGCGCAGGAAGCATTGCGGTCTGCCACCCTGGCAAAATTGGAAACCGCGGCAAGCGGATCGTTGTCATTCAGAAACTCTTTGACCCCGACCTCATAATCCTTGGCCGACTTCACTGACAAGCCGTCAGCGGGGGATAAATGCTTCATCCGTGGGGCCAAGTCGGCGATCAGGTCCTCCTGGAAAAGCAAATCCGCATCCTCGTGCAGATCGCGCAAAGTGATCGTCAGCTTCCACGTGTTGCCGGAAGTGCCGAAGTTCACAATTTCGTGAGCGGGTATATAGCCGCGCTTTTCCGCCTTCACATCAATTTCAAAGCCCACTCCGCTTTCTTGGCTAAGTGTGACTTCGTCGCTGAACTCTCCTCGGGCGTCGGTGTGAAGTTGCTTGATGGCGCCCACCATCTTTGTCGCTCTGTACACGATTTTGGCGCCGGGGATGGGCTTACGCCGGATGGTCTGCACCTTGCCGTCAATCTTGTAGGTCCGCTGAGTGAAGTCTTGCTGGCTGCGCGAGATGGGTGACATCACCCCCCCCACGCCGGCGGGAGCGCCGCCGTGTTGCGCAAACACCAGGTGCACGGCTGCAAAGAACACCAGCATTCGAACCACGGTTTTCATGCTGACACCTCCCGGGGCGGCTGGAGGGAATGGCTTGGGCGCAACTGCGGGCAAGTCCCCATCCGGGTGCATAGCATATTCGAGAACGGTCGCAAAAGCAACGGCGGGCAGCCGGGGGTAGTGGCGTCATTTCGATTTTACAATCGTCAGAAGGAGTCAAGTGAGTAGCATCCAAGTCCCTATGCCGCCGGTCCGGAAGCCGTTTGACTTCCAACCCAAGCCGCCGTATCCTCACAGACCAGTAGTAAACCAACCCAGGAAACCCCCAATGACCGTCGCCATTGGAATGCTATGTGAGGACGGTATAGTCTTGGCATCTGATTCAAAGTACAGGACCAACGGAGAAGACGAATTCGGCAAGAAGATTTACCCCCTGCCCCACAGTGACTGGCTAAGGGTCGTGGTTGCTGGAGCCGGGACGGTCGGGTTCATTAAGGCTGCCAAAGACAAAATTAAGTCGGCGCTTCCCCTCGCTGAAACATCGCTCCTTGGTGTTCAGGCTTTTATCGAGTCTGTAAACAAAGCCTTTTACGAAAGCTATATCGTGCCGCACCCCGATCCTTTCCAGCGTCCAGACTACGGATTACTGATTGGCGTTGCACACAAAACCGACGGCCTACTCCTGTTGCACACCACCGCCAATTCCATTGCCCAAGTAGATGACATACAAATGGAGGGAACGGGAGGAGTCGTCGCCAACTGTTATAAACCACTTTGGAGAGGGGATATGCCTGCTTACGAAGCAGAGCTTGCTTCGATCTTCATGGTTAGGCACGCCAAAATCCACGATTCCAAGAATTGCGGCGGAGACACGAAGGTCTTCACGCTTCTAGACCATGACATCCTGTTAAGCCTCGAAAAAGGTTACATTGAACTCGCAGAAAAGTACTTTGACAGATTCAACAAACTCGCACTTGAAATGGTGCTTCCGAGCGAAACTGGTGAGCTAGACCAATCGTTATTCCAGGGTGCTCTTAGAGCCGTGGTTGAAGACCTCCAGCACTACCGGGATGATCTTCAACGCTATCACCCACATGCTTATCGGCGAGTCACTTAGCGCGTCTGCTCCACCTTGCCACAACCGCCTTTCGTGCAGACTCGCTGCGTTCTTCCGGCGTCATTGCCGCCGCCCTAGCCGGGCCGCCCCTTAATCCGCCCTTCCTGCCGAGTTTCGCAAGGTACTTTCTGAATTCCGGTGGGAGTCTCTTTGCCATGCCGGTAGTATACGTGAGCGGCTCCAGAAGTCAAGCGGATTTTTCTTGACATACGTGAGCGGCTCTGCTATAAGCAGAGAGAAACACGAAAGCCCCGCCCTCAGTTTGCACCTGAGAACGGGGCTAAATCCAGCAAGCGGGGAGTGCCGCTATGCCGAATCTCAACCGCATTATCGGCCTGCCTCGCAGGAAAGGCAAGCCGAAATGAACATTCTCCCTGTCGATACGCAAATCCAAATCATCAACAGCCTTATCGAGGGATGCTCGATGAGAGCCACAGCCCGAATGATCGGAGTGGAGCGCAACACGGTTACGCGGATACTCCTAAGAATCGGCCAGCGGTGCGCCGAGCTTCTAGACCGAAAAATCCGGCGAGTCCCTGCCCAGCGCGTCCAGGTTGACGAAATCTGGACCTACATCTTCAAAAAGCAGGCTCTCATCACCGACGACGATCCGCCAGAGCGCGGCGATCAGTACGTGTTCATCGGCATGGATGCCGACACAAAGCTAGTGATCTCTCACCTTGTCGGGAAGCGCGACGCCACAACCGCTTATTACCTGATGCGCGACCTTCAAGAGCGCCTCGCCTATCGAGTGCAACTCACCACAGATGGCTTTCGTCCTTACCTGAATGCCGTCGAAGATAACTTCGGAGCAGACATCGACTATGCCATGTTGGTCAAGGTCTACGGCACGGAGGAACGCGAGGCAGGCGCCCCAGAGTGGTACGGACCCCCCAAAGTAATCGCAGCCATGCCAACGCCGATCACTGGTAAACCGCATCCCCGCTACATTTCAACTTCGTACATCGAGCGCCAAAATCTCACCATCCGAATGCAGGCACGCCGGTTTACCCGGCTCACTAACGCTTTCAGTAAGAAGCTGGCGAACCTAAAGGCGCAGGTTGCGCTGCACTTCGCACACTACAACTTCGTGAGGATTCACCAGACCTTGCGGTGTACACCCGCAATGGCGGCAGGAATCACCGATCACTTGTGGAACCTGGAAGACCTAGTTACTGCGTAGAATGGGGGTATCATGGCAAATTGGTTCGGTCTGAATCCCCTGGATGTAATCCTGGGCACAGTCGCCTTCGGCACCGTAGTGTATGCGGTCTTACTCGTCTGCACAGCGCTCAGAAATCACCGTGTCCAAAAACGAGCCGGGAAGGAGAGCAATCGCACCATCGACCTCACCCACTAAAGGTGATACCATCCGACTCGTTAGTCGGAGAACGATTACCAATGGACGGCTTCCCCGAGTTACCCCCACTTCCAACGCTTCCGCCCTTAAAACCTGCCTCGAAGACATCGGTTTTATTAAGAACAGTGTTCACTGTCACGGCTTGGTTAGTGTGGTCATTTTCCGGCTTGTTACTGATAGCGGTTCTAATCTCCTACGCGGGGTGGATTTCTGAGCACATCTATCCTTGGGTCTACAGGTTTTTTGCGTGGACACTGTTCTTCGATGTGCTGGTTTTATGTCCGCTGCTTATTTTCAGGAAGACCCGACGAATAGGAGGTCTATGCTTGTTTTGGTCTTCCTGGATATTCGGAGTGTACTGCTGGTTTTATTCTTTTCTGCTTGCTGGTCAGAGCCTTGGAACGGTATGGGTCATTATCGGGTTACTTTTTGGGGGTGTGGGTGTAATCCCCTTGGCCATCATTGGGAGTCTGATACGTCACTGGTGGATGGGAGCGGGAGAAGTAGGCTTCGCGTTGCTTCTCACACTCGCCGCTCGGATCGGTGGCCTAAAAGCTCTCATCGTAGAACCAGACTAATCCGTTGGCAGACCCCTTAGTTCGCCAGGGCATACTTACTCAACGCCCGCCCCCTCGATTCTTTTGCCGAAAAGATCGAACAGCCGATTGCACCCTCGGAAAATTCCTTTCTAAGAATCCCTGGGGACGCGGGAAGTTTTGGCGGGATTTCTCGTTCCAGTCTTGTATGGATTTTATTGTTCGGGAAGCACGATCAGTCAGACTTTGAGAAGACTTTTTTTGTTCTGGCATTTTCGCACACCTCAGTGTATAAATGGTGTGCGCCTTACCAGCGCTTTCAAGGCTTCGACTCCCAATCGAAGCCTCTCGCCAAGTAAAGTAATCTCAGCCAGTCCTGGCCGAGATAATACCACACCCCTGCAAAATCTCGGCAATTTTATTTGCGCGAAGCCGAGGACTGCGTACAATGACAAGATGGATCAGCGCGTATTCTCCAGCCTCTCGGCGATCATCAAAGAAGTCTTCTGGAGGCGCGCAGTGGCTTTAGTAGCTGGTCTCTCCACAATTTCTTTCTTCATTTCCCTTCTCAGGCACACCGTCTTCGCCAGCTTTAACCTTAACTGGAAGGTTGCAGAGTGGGTACTATCGTGGCATTGGCAGGCATGGGTAGCCTTGTGGTCAGTCGTCTGGATATTTGTAATCTTAAAGGGTGCCGTTGACACTGTTCATCGACGTGAGAAACTGCTGGCAACTTCGGAAGAAAATCTAAAGAAGCTGAATTCTGATCTCGAGTCGGAGCGAGATACTATTCGCAAGCTGCGGAGCGAGTTATCTGAACAACAAACAAGGCTTGCTCGGTTGGAATCTGAGAATCGTGCGCTGGCGACCAAGGCAGATACCGCCGGCCAACTCGTCAACCTTTCTCTTTCTCTGAGAACCGAGGAAACCCCCCAAGCAATTCTAATGGGAACAGGCCGGGATTCTTTAGGCCAACCTTTCCAAGTGCACGTAACTGAGATGACTTTGTTGATATATAGCCACGGGGATAAACCCGTTGTCCTGCGCAGGTGCAAACTGTGGAAGCTCCACGCCACCGAACAGATCCGCGAAATCCCCCTCCACGAAGTCGCTACTCTCACCTCTCCAGTGTGCGTGAACGTAACCGAACCACTAGTACGGGTCATTTCAGAGAGCCCAACACTCGACTTTACGTCGCTCCAAGGTAAATACACCATTCGGATCGTCATTACGTACTGCCAAGGTGTGACGACGGAGGATGCGGAGCCAAGAGACTTCCAACTTGTCTGCAAGCCATGGAGAGGAAGCGGTACGCTAAGAATTGACGCGAATGAAATACCCGCACAGCAATCCTGATACCACTGATTTTTCAAATGACGCCAGTACCCAGCCGGGCGATGTCAAGCTGCTTGTGTAAAAAGCCGGAGGGTGCGATTTTTCTATTCCGGGTTTTCATTGGGGGAAAAGGTGTCAGGAACATGTGAAAGAATTCAATTCGGACCCCTTATCAACCGTGTAACTTATTGAAAATGCGTAGTGCTGAAATCGGTAAAACCATTTTTTTACACGTTCCAGGTACCTTTCCTGATATCTGTCCGGATACGAGGTGTCTGTCCCCGTCCCCCCGTCCGTGCCAGCAGGGTAGGTGAGCTGCCGAACGAGCGGGTTTCAGTAGGCAGGGAGCGTGGGGTGGGAAAAGTGTAGGAGGCAAGGGTCAAAGTAAGGCCTTGGGGTTGTCCGGAAGAACAAAGCTGGCCGTTCCGTGGCCTGGGGAAGCACCTAGCACTGCAAATCCGACTGACAATTGCGTTCAGCGGTGGTCAAGTGTACATTATCGGCCGGGCAGAAAGCCCATAATGGAAATTCCGGGTAGGGAGCCTCAAATGCGAATTCTCTACCGTTGAACCGCACAGGCATTGGGGCAATACGATCGTGGCTACTGGTGTCAAAAGGAAAATTCGGGACCAGAATCTGCCAGCCAGAGGGCACCATCGGAGGTTCTTGCACCATGGAGATTCCTGCGCGGATTCAGCCGTTCACCGCCGAGAGCGTATGTCGCGTTCGCGCGAATTCTGCTCTGATTAGCATTCTGTTCGTCACTATTCTGCTCATCCCTGGTTGCGGCGGAGGCGGTTCGTCGAGTAGCCCTCCCCCGGTAACTTACACTGTCGGCGGATCTGTTTCCGGCCTTTCTGGTTCGGGACTCGTGCTGCAAGACAACGGCGGCAACAACCTCACGGTCGCTGCCGATGCAACCTCCTTCACTTTCTCCACGGCGCTCGCCAGTGGCAGTCCCTATAGTGTCACGGTTCTCACCCAGCCTTCCAACCCGGCACAAAACTGTTCGGTAACGAACGGAAGCGGAACGGTCGCCAGCGAGAATGTAACCAGCGTTCAGGTCACTTGCGTTGAATTGGCGCAGCCGGTCACGGTGAACTGGACGGACGTTCACCAGGAGATTGACGGGTTCGGCGCAGCCGATGCGCAAACCGGAAACAGTATGACGTCGGCCAACCAGAGTTTCTTTTTTGGGACGGGAAACGGGCAGCTTGGCCTGTCGTTACTAAGGGCGGGAGTCACGGATGGCTCCGGTGACCCTGGAAGTTGTCTGAGTGTCAGCACGAGCTGTGCCGGTGCTTATATCAGCGACATGCAAGCGATTATTGCCAACGGAGGAAGGATATATGCTTCCCCCTGGACTCCACCCGCCGCCTACAAAACCAACGGGCTTGCCTACTGCACCAGCAACAGCGGGTTAATCACTGCGGATTATGGCTTATATGCCACCTGGCTTGCCAACTACATCAAGAGCCTGCAACAAGAATACGGCATCACTCTCTATGCGCTATCCCTCCAGAATGAGCCGGATATCTGCCAAACCTATGACAGCGCCGTCTGGACCGCGGCGGAGATCGATACTTTTGTAGCCGACAATCTAGGGCCAACCTTTTCGGAGAATAATTTGACTACTCTCATTTTTGTTCCCGAGGGCAGCGGCTACAACGAGACGAGTTTGGGCAGCACCTGCGGCGGTGATTCCTCATGCAACCAATACGTAGGCGGCATCAACTGGCATGACTACGATTCCAGTCTGAGCGGCACCAACAGCGTTGCCGCGGATCCCTACCCCTCCTCCTGGCCGGCGGGAAAGAAATACTGGGAAACCGAAGCTTCTTGCGGGTCTGGTTTTGGACCAAACTTCTGCCAATCGGGTTTCAATACCGACATAACCGACGCTCTTGATTGGGCCGCCGTCATCGACCAGCGAATTGCTGTTGATGGCGCCAATGCCTGGCTCTATTGGTGGCTGATTGATTCAAACAGTACGGATGATCAGGGACTGATGGCCAGCAACGGCACGATTCCGCAGCGCGCCTACATGGTGGGTCAATACAGCAAATTCGTGCGCCCGGGATACTACCGTATCGACGCGACACACCTTCCCGAACCAGGCGTCAGCGTCTCGGCATACCAAAGCACGGCCACCAATACTCTGGTCATCATCGCGACCAACTACTCCACTTCAGCAGTTACCCTAACATTCAACCTGTCGAACGCTCCTGCGTTTTCAACCGTGACACCGTGGATCACATCTGCGAGTCTAAGTCTCGCTGAACAGGTGAGTGTGCCGGTATCCTCCAACTCATTTACGTACTCATTGCCGGCTGAAAGCATTTCGACATTCGTAGGCACCCCGTAGGGAAACTTTGGTCGGCCTAAGGTTCGAACTTTTCTGCTCGGTCAGCCTGAGGCGTCTCACACTGAGATGCGCCCCCCAAGGTCAATGCATTATGAGAGAGCGGCCGTGTTGAGTGGAGTATACCGCGGGGATGCAGGATTATAAGGGGAAAATGGTGTCAGGGGGGAAATGGTGGCAGGAAGCATTTCTCGGGCGCCCGCTTTTTCCCGCTCCGCCCATAACCGAATACCATCGCTTTTTCCTCGAAAACAAAATGGTTCCTGACACCATTTCCCCAAATAACCTTGACCCACACAATTCCGATGTCTTATAGTTCTTCGCGACCTGCCGAAGGCAGCCGCGACCTCATCAAGGCAGAGAACCCGGTGTACGGGGCTGACACCTTTTTATGCTCGTGGTCCAGCTCGTGATGAATGCGGAGGCGAGCATGCGAACTCGTCGTTTGCTCATTGCCGGCACAGCAATGATCTTAATTGTAGGGATGCTCGGCGCGAGTGAGAAACATGAGAAGTGGATGGACGAGCCCTTTAGGAAGTGGGATCAAAAGCAGGTAGCGGAGTTATTGAACAATTCGGCCTGGGCTCAGACCAAAGCGTTCCGAGGCCAGGCGGCGGCTGGAGGGTCGCGAGGAGGCGGCCGCTCGGGTGGGCGTGGGCAAAACGCGGGCACGATGGGACCTGGGGCAGGCGCCACACCGGGCACGGATGTGGCGGAATTCAATTTCACAGCAAGGTTTTTTTCCGCCGAGCCGATCCGTGAGGCTTACGTGCGGATGCTACAGATCATGAACCACTACGACGCGCTGCCTGCCGACAGGCAGCAGGCTTTCGACCAAAAAGTGGACGGCCTTCTGCACGCCGACGCCGGCCAGCAAGTTGAGGTCACGCTATCCTATGCCATCAATGATCCCGTTGCGATGCGGGACTTGAACGAGTGGTTCAATACTCAAACCGCCGACACCTTGAAGCAGAACGCGTATCTCTACACCCCCAGCGCCGGCCAGTTGGAGTTGCTCAAGTACTTTTCCCCCCAGCAAGGCGGCGGGCTCGGGGCCCAATTCATCTTCCCGCGAACCCTCCATGGCGAGCCCATCCTCCAGCCCGGACCTGGTAGATTGCGCTTTCAACTCTCTCACCTACCTCGGCTCAACCAGACAATGTATATCGACTTCAAGCCTAAAGAAATGACCTACAAAGGCCAGTTTTCGTACTGAGCGGCACAGGCGACGTGTGAGGGAATGCACAAAAGGGTCAGGTAGTGCGCCGGGATAAACCGGCATGCAGTCGAGGATAAAAGAGCCTCACAGCAAAGGAGTAGCGAACCGCCTGGCCTCGGTCTTGCGGAGGCAGTCGCGAGGCTGCCGTCGGTAGGAAATGGTTCAGGAACCATTTCTCGGGCGCCCGCTGTTGCGCATCGTGTCTTCCAATTCGAATTGCGCAACGGCCTTCCTCAGCCATGGCTCCGAACCATACGACCGGCTTTTCTTTATCGCATCGCGGATGTTTTCAATTTCTTCCTTCCCTTGCGATTGGTTCAGCCACTCCCGGTAAGGGCGCGGTTCTGCCATGGGCCACGGGCTGAGCAGTTTTTTTGCTTTTCGTTTCCGCCCAGTCGGGCATGAGCGCTGGACCACGGCCAATCCTCGGCCTTCTTCACCAAGGCGGCGCGCTTGGTGTTCCTCTCCACGTAGCGGACCAACGTTAGGAAATGACGGCCGGACTCTACCCAAAGCGACTTATAGCGGCCTTGATAAACGTGGCCGTATCCGACCGTCCGGGTGCGCGCGTGATAACGTTGCGTGGGCGTCAGGGTGATGCGTCGCAGGAATTTGGAGAGATCGCCGTCGGCCCGGGGATAAAGCACCAGATGCCAATGATTCGGCATCAGGCAGTAAGCCAGAATGCGCATGGGCACAAAATTCAACCCCTCTTCCACGATACCGAGAAAGTCTTCATATTGCGCAGTTTCTCGGAACAGCCGAGAATGGAAGTTCGCGCGGTTCAGCACGTGGTAAATCATCCCGCCCTGTGATCCGCAAAAAAACCGCGTTGCCACGTTCGTGTCCAGCTTTCAAGCTGCGAACCTCTCCAGTCCATATTCGTGATGCAAGCCACCCAGGATCGGCTTGGTAACGACACGGTAATCTTGGAGAATGCGATACCACGACGATGCCTCCTGTCGCAAATCCAAGGGAGGATCCGGGATCCCCGGCCCCAAGCAGGAGTGAGGGCGGCCCCTGTTGTCATGGTCTCCACTTTTTGAGAGTTCGCATACCCGGACCTTGTCGTCACTTCAGGGTGTGGATCGGGGCGTACGGAATTATTGCGGACAACAACTGGGGAGGTGCCTTAGACCTGTCGAAACCCGGTTTGCGGGTGCTCATGGTCAAGTTGCGTCACGGGGAATTAAAAAACATCCCATGATTTCGCTTGAATAAGCGATACACCTTCAGATATAAAGCAACCGTATGCCCTGATTTGCGCCATTCCCCTGCCAGGGAAGCGATCTCGGGAGATAATGCGTGGCCGCAATCCGTTCTATCGCCAGGATGCCCCAGGTGGGCTTGCTGCTGGAAACCTCCACGGAATATGGGCGAGGACTGCTGCGCGGCATCGTGCGTTATTCTCGTTTGCATGGCCCCTGGTCGCTGTACGTGGCTCCCGGCCACCTCGAACAGTCTATGCCGAAGTCGAAATCCTGGAAGGGCACCGGCATCATTGCCCGCGTTCGCTCGCCGGAAATGGCCAAAGTGATCCGGCGTACGGGACTTCCTTTTGTCGCTTCCTCCCTGGACGAGTCGCGCCCACGCGGACGAGCCGACAAGTTCGGCGAAATCCGCACCAATTCGGTGGCCATCGGGCAGATGGCGGCGGCGCACCTCATGGAACGCAACTTGCCCCACTACGCCTTCTGCGGATTTCTTGAGAGCGCGTGGTCAGCACGCCGGGAAGATGGTTTCTCACAGTGCTTGAAGGAGCATGGCTTTCCGTACCAGGCACACCGAATCGAGCTGGCGAACTGGCTGCGGCGGCCGCACTGGATCGAAAACTGGGAAGACGAGCAGGCCACTCTGGTCGACTGGCTCAGATCGCTTCCCAAGCCCGTGGGCCTGATGGCTTGCAACGATATTTGTGGACGCGAGGTGCTCCAGGCGTGTGCTGCCGCCGGACTGGGCGTGCCTGAGGAAGTGGCGGTGATGGGTGTGGACAATGACGAATTGATCTGCGAACTGTCGAGTCCTCCGCTCTCCAGCGTGACTCTGGACTTGGAAAACGCGGGCTACAAAGCCGCCGAACTCCTCGATCGTCTGATGTCGGGCGAGGAGGCCGGGGAACCCGTGGTGTGGGTCGAGCCGGTTAATGTCGTCACTCGACTGTCCAGTGATGTCATCCGGCAAGGTGACCCCGCCGTGGCCACCGCCTTGCGATTTATCAACAATTATGCCGGAAAACCCATCGGTGTTTCCGACGTGGTCGGGCAGGCCCACGTGTCCCGGCGAACGCTTGAGCGGCGCTTCTCTCACCTCCTCGGCCGGTCGGTCAGTTCGGAAATCACGAAGCGCCGGTTGGAGCGCGCCAAACGGCTGCTTCTTGAAACCGACTCGCCGACGCATGAGGTGGCGGCGGGAGCCGGCTTTGGATCGGTTAAGACCTTTAGCCGTCTGTTTCGCCATGCGACGGGCGTTTCTCCCAAGCAGTTTCGGCTGAATTCGGCGGCCTAGGAGCCTGTCGGCGGCAAATTGGCGTTGGGATTGGAGGGGCGATCGGACTTTTCCCCGGTTCGCCGCGGTGATGCCGAAGACGGGAACCTACATCTCAGCAATCTGATCAATCAGCCTCTGCGCCTCGGTCGTGGAAAGCTCGAAAGACGACCGTAGCGGCTGAGCGCTCGCCCGGTCTCGCGGTCGCAACACGGTCGTTTCCTTCAACTGGGATGTGGCTACTGAAACCGCGCTGACGGAAGAGGAGTTCTCGTGGACCTCTTCACGGCGCGACCCTTTGCGACCACGAGGCCCAGCAGCCTGGCTCTACCGCTCAAGCCAGGCGTCCGGCCTGCTATGGAGGACCCATGTTTTTCTCGTCCACAAGTAGCTCAAGTCTCGGTCGTCAGTTTGTCCCGCCGTTCAGGGTTCTGACTCACACGGGCGCATCCGTCATCCGCGCGCTTCTTTTCGGTTTCACTCTGATGGCGATAGGCGCGACAACGCCTATTGCTGATGCGCAGAAAGTGGAATTGTCCGTGGATGTGTCCAGGCCCGGCGCGAAGATCGACCGCAACATTTTCGGGCAGTTCGCCGAGCACCTTGGACACGGGGTTTATGAAGGCATTTGGGTCGGGCCGGACTCCAAAATCCCGAATACGCGCGGGATTCGCAACGATGTTGTTGCTGCACTGAAAGCGATAAGGGTGCCGAATGTTCGCTGGCCGGGTGGTTGCTTCGCGGACGAATATCACTGGCGCAAGGGCATTGGCGCTCAGCGCACGGTGACTCTCAACCCCAATTGGGGTGGCGTCATCGAGCCGAACACTTTTGGGACAAATGAATACATGGACTTCCTGAACCAGATCGGCGCTGATGCCTACATCTCCGTCAATGTCGGTTCTGGAACTCCGCAGGAAGCGGCCGAATGGCTGGAATACATGACCACCGCCCAGCCCACGACGCTGGCCAGCGAGCGTGCCGCGAATGGTCACCCGGCTCCGTATAAGGTCCCCTACCTTGGCATTGGCAACGAAAGTTGGGACTGCGGCGGCAACATGACACCCGACTATTATCTGAGCCAGATGAAGATTTACAGCCGCTTCGTAAGGAACTTCAATCCGGTGCAGCAGGACAAACAGCAGATGCTGAAGATTGCCGTGGGCCCTGGCGGCGACGGACCCCGGTGGACCGAGTGGACTGAAGCCGTCATGAAAGCCTATCAAGATCACACGTGGAGCTGGGACATCAATGGCCTTTCCATGCACAACTACACGGTGGTAAAGTGGCCGCCTTCGTATGCGTCGGTGGGATTCGGAGAGACCGAATACAGCCAGATGCTCAAATCCACTTTGGAGATGGACGGTCTTATTAGGAAGCATTCCGCCATCATGGACATATACGATCCGGACAAAAAGGTCGCCCTGGTCGTGGATGAATGGGGCGGATGGTATGCGCCACTACCGGGCAGCAATCCCGGCTTCCTGGTTCAACAAAACAGCATCCGTGATGCGATTCTCGCAGCACTCAACCTGAACATCTTCGCCCGGCACGCTGACCGTGTCCGCATGGCCAACATCGCGCAGATGATCAACGTGCTGCAAGCCATGATTATCACTGACAAAGAAAAGATGGTTTTGACCCCAACCTACTACGTCTTCAAGATGTATGTGCCGTTCCAGGACGCCACCTTTGTGCCGCTCACTTTCGACGCCGGTCAGTACACTCATGGCAACGTCACCTTGCCGCGCGTGGATGCCATCGCGGCCAAGGACACGACGGGGAAACTTTGGCTGGAAATTACGAATCTCGATCCCAATGCGCCGGTCGAAATCGGGGCAAGTCTGGCCGGTTTCACCGCTAAATCGGCGGCCGGAGAAACTCTGGCGGCTCCTAACGTGGACAGTGTCAACACCTTCGACGCCCCCAATACGGTAGTGCCGAAACCTGTTTCCGCAAAAGTTCAAGGCGGCAAGCTGATTCTGAGGCTAGAGCCTAAGTCTGTCACCGTAGTCTCAGTTGCGCAGTAACACAACTTGGAGATGCCGGTCTTCAAGTCTCGAAGCTAAGGGCAAGCCCCATGGCGCTCGCGCCATGGTTGAAGTTAAATTCAAACGAGGAGAGAACACATGTGGCGGTTCGGACTAATGGTGGTGCTCTTATCGAGTCTCTGTTGGGCACAAGAGTCGGGCGATTTTCACCCCGCTACAACCAACGTTTGGGGAGCAGAGTATCCCCGAGTTGATGGCGCGGGAAGGGTCCAGATTCGAGTAAAAGCTCCCGACGCAACGAAGGTCAGGTTGAACTTCTGGAGCGGGCCGAAAGTGGATATGGAGAAGGGGGCGGACGGATTCTGGACCCTCACCACACCACCCCTGGTTCCCGGTTTGCACTATTACACTTTGATCATTGATGGCGCGGAAGTCAGCGATATCAACAGCCAGGCTTTCTTTGGTGGAGGCAAGTACGCGAGTATGGTGGAAGTCCCGGAGCCGGGCTCCACATATTATTTGGCCCAAGATGTACCCCACGGCCAGGTGCGTGAGGTCTGGTACAACTCGAAGGTGACGGGCACCTGGCGGCACGCACTGGTCTATTTGCCGCCGAACTACGATACGCAGACTAAGGTGCGGTATCCCGTGCTCTATCTGCAACACGGCGGCGGCGAGGATGAGACGGGGTGGATTCGGCAGGGGCGTGCGAACTTCATTCTCGACAATCTGATCGCGGCGGGGAGCTGCAAGCCCATGATTATCGTCATGGCGTATGGGTACGCCCGGCGTGCCGGCCAAACTCCGCCGGATTTGACCGGAAAGCCCTTTGGTTCTCCGGAGATGATGAAGGCGATGCAGGACATGGCGTCGGCGTTCGAAGATGACGTGACCCAGGTTCTGATTCCTTACATTGATTCGACCTTCCGAACCCGCTCGGATCGCGATCATCGGGCCATGGCCGGCCTTTCGATGGGAGGAATGCAGGCGTTTCAGATTACGCTGGATCATCTCGAGCTGTTTTCCTACATCGGGGGATTCAGTGGAGCGGGCGGGATGCAGGTGCTTGGGAACCGGAAACTGGATCCCAAGACCGATTACAACGGGGCATTTGCCGATCCGGCCGCTTTTGCCAAGAAGGTTCACTTGCTCTGGCTCGGTGTCGGAACCGCAGAACCCGAGAGAATGCGCGCCGGACTACAGCGGCTGCATACGTCACTCCTCGAAGCCAATATTCAGCACGTCTTCTACGAGTCACCAGGTACAGATCATGAGTGGCAGACTTGGCGCCGCGATCTGAAGGACTTCGCGCCGAGGCTCTTCTAAGAAAGCTACCTGAGTAAAGGCGGAAGATCTGAGCCGGGGAACCATGCAGTCCCACGCGTCCGTGCCGCTTTCCGGACTGCGAAGCGAGCCTGGTGCTCATGATTTGCGACTGGAGGCATCATATCGTGCATTTGAATGCTAAGAATCCGACCTTACTGGTTATAGTACTACTATCCACAACTCTCTGTTCCGCTCAAACTCAACCTGTTCACGCGACCATTGACGCGTCCAAAACCAGCGCTCCGATCTCGAAATATATTTATGGGCAGTTTCTCGAGCATATCGGCGGAATCGTCAACAACAACATTTGGGCCGAGATGCTGGACGACCGGAAGTTCTACTATCCGATCACTTCGCAGCGGCCTGCCGAACCAGTCGGACCGCCCTGGAGGCGCACGGCGCTGCGCCATTGGATGCCGATCGGTGGTGATGCGGCCGTCGCCATGGATACAGATTACCCCTATGCCGGCGAACACACGCCCCTCGTGACCCTGAGTTCAGCCGAGGCTCACGGAATCGAGCAAGCCGGGTTGGCGGTGCGCAAAGGCAAATCGTACACGGGCCGAGTTGTTTTGGCCGGCACGCCTGGCACGGCGCTGAAGGTGAGTCTGGTCTGGGGCCATGCGGTAAGTGATCGTCAAACGGTGGCCATCAACAAGATCGGCTCAATATATCGGAAGTTCCCGCTAGCGTTCCAGGCGCAAGGCGATAGCGATGACGCCCGGCTCGAGATTGTCGGCACAGGCACCGGCTCTTTTCACGTCGGAGCCGTTTCGTTAATGCCGGCCGACAACGTGCAAGGCTTCCGCGCCGAAGTCATTGCCGCACTCAAGCAACTGCATTCCGGCGTCTATCGCTTTCCCGGAGGCAACTTTGTTTCCGCGCACGAGTGGCGCTATGCGATTGGGGATCTGGACAAACGTCCGCCGATCATGGATCCGGTCTGGCACGCGGTGCAGCCGAACGATGTGGGCACGGATGAATTCATAACGCTCTGCCGCTTGCTCGATGTGGAGCCTTACATCACGGTCAATGCCGGTTTCGGCGACGCATGGTCTGCGGCGGAGCTGGTCGAGTATACCAACGGGGCGGTCACCACGCCAATGGGGAAATGGCGCGCCGCCAACGGCCATCCGCAGCCTTACAAGGTTAGGTTCTGGGGCATTGGCAACGAGCCCTGGGGCGATTACCAAATGGGCGCCATGGCGCTTGATCAATATGAGCTGAAGCACAATCTGTTCGCAAAAGCCATGCGCAAGGTGGATCCATCGATCAAGCTGATTGCTGGCGGAGCCATGCCCGACGTCATGGCCGGCGCCGATCAGGCAAGACGCATCAACGGCCAGATTGTCCCTGACTATCTTTCCAAGGCAGACTGGAGCGGAAACCTGCTTGCCCACTGTCTGGACAACATCGACATGCTCAGCGAGCACTACTATTCCTCGAGCGATATGCACCTCGATCTTAAGACGGGTAAGAAGGTCAACATCGGACCGCAGCCGCTGATTGAATGGGAGCGTGCGCCCGCAACGCAAGTGCGCGTGAAGTATGAGCACTACCAGGAATACCTGAAGCGCATCCCCGGCCTCAGGGCCAAACCGGTTCCCATCGCCATCGACGAGTGGGCCTACATGGGCGGCGGACCGAACTCTTACAAGGTGGTGCCGGCTTATGCCTGGGCGTTCCACGAGATGTTCCGCCATTCGGATCTGTATCAGTTAGGCGCGTTCACCTTCGCCACCGCCATGATGAGCGAAAACCGCACCGAGGCGGTTCTGAATCCAACCGGTCTTTTGTTCAAGCTGTATCGCCAACATTTCGGTACGATTCCGGTGCAAGTATCCGGAGATTCGCCGCAGCCCAAGCCGTTATATCCCGCCGGGGGCGATCAACCCGCAGTCAATCCGGGCAGCGACACCTATCCTCTGGATGTGAGCGCGGCTCTGAGTGACGATCGCAAGACGCTCACATTCGCCGTGCTGAATCCGTCGGATTCCGAGCAGCGCCTGAACATTTCGATCAATGGTGCCAAGCTCTCAAACCAGGGTCGTCTGTGGCGCATGGCTCCATCGAGCGTCAACGCAACCATCATGGTCGGCCAGAAGCCGGGAGTTGAAGTGGAGGAGAAGGAAGTCACGCCTGTGCCCGATACGGTGTCAGCGCCGCCGTTTAGCGTCAACATATACTCATTCGCGGTGCAATAACCCGGAGGATCAGCATAGGTGCGGTGTGCCGGTGAGCGGGGTAACGCAGAGGTAGGCGCAGTTTGCCTTCCTCTGCGGTTCTTAACATGATAACGCCCACACGCCTGTTAATACCCGATGGCGAAAAGCCGCGGAGCAATTCCGCTCGGACCGGAATAACTCCGCGCTACCACGCTAAACCGGTTCTTTCGTATTGATGTGAACGGATGACCGCACCCGAGTCATTCGCGAGGCAACATTGGGAGGAGCGAAGTGCTGCACCGAAAAATGCCGTCGGGGATAAGAACAGCGTCGATCGCGGTCGTAGTAGTGACCGCGCTGAGCACCGGCGCGCGAGCATCGGACTCCGGTTTCAAGCTCACGTTCGATAAACCCGCCACCAAATGGACCGAGGCTGTGCCGCTCGGCAACGGGCGCATCGGTGCCATGGTATTCGGTGGAACGGAAGACGAGCGCCTGCAGATTAACGAGAGCACCCTCTGGGGCGGAGGTCCTCACGACTACACGAATCCTGAGGCATACGCGCACCTGGCGGAGATTCGTCAACTGATTTTTGCCGGCAAGGTGGACGAGGCTGAAAAGCTATCGGCAAGCCTCATGGGCAGGCCGAAGCTGCTCATGCCATATCAGCCATTCTGTGACATACGGCTGCACTTCCCTGGACATGGGCAGGCGACAGAGTACCGTCGCGAACTGCGCTTGGACGATGCGATTGCGGAAACGACGTACAAAGTCGCGACTGCGAACTTTCGGCGTGAAGTGTTCATTTCCTACCCCGACCAGGTGCTTGTCGTTCGAATCACGGCCACCCAACCAAGCCAGCTTACGTTCAGCATAGGCATGGATTCGCCGCAAGCCGGAACGCACGTCGAAAGTACTGCCGACGACACGTTGCAACTCACCGGTCAAATCCAGCCGCGCCAGAATTCGGCTTGGTCTTGGACGGGCTCCTGGGATCAGCCGGGCATGCGCTTCGCCGCGGTGCTGAAGGTGCTCGCCGATGGCGGTTCCGTCCGCGCCGCTGAACGGCTTCTGGAGATTTCGGGCGCCAACTCTGTGACCATGCTGTTCAGCAACGCAACAAGCTTCCGAAACTATCAGGACATCGGCGGCGACGCTCTGGGTGCGGCCCAAGCGTACGTGCAGCGCGCGTCGAGGCAGTCATACGACCGGTTGCGGCAGAGGCATGTGGACGATTTTGGCCAGTTGTTCTCACGGGTGCAGCTGCACCTTGGAGAGGACCACTCCACGGAGACGACTGACCGGCGCATCAAGGATTTCGCCACGAACGACGATCCCAGCCTGCTCGCCACCTACCTTGAGTTTGGCCGGTATCTGTTGATCTCGTCGTCTCGCCCAGGAGGCCAGCCCGCAAATCTGCAGGGAATTTGGAACCAGGATCTGAATCCTGCCTGGGGCAGCAAGATGACGACGAATATCAACCTGGAGATGAACTATTGGCAGGCTGATACGGGCGATCTCTGGGAGACGGAAGAGCCATTGTGGGATTTGATCCGCGATTTGCGTGTCACTGGCTCCGATACCTCCCGCGTGGACTATCAAAGCAAGGGATGGGTTCTACACCACAATACCGATCTTTGGCGCGCGACTACACCGGTGGATGGCCCCTGGGGAATCTGGCCGACAGGAGAGGTATGGCTCGCTAACCAGATGTGGGATCACTACGAGTTCAGTGGCGATCGGGAGTTCCTGCGGCGGCAAGCGTATCCCGCGATGAAAGAAGCTGCGGAGTTCGTACTCGGTTTCCTGGTGGAGGCGCCTGCTGGCACGGCATTCGCGGGGCGGTTGGTCACGAATCCCTCAACTTCACCGGAGAACCGGTACCTTTTGAATGGCAAGCCTCATTCTTTGACGTACGCTCCAACAATGGACATCGAGCTCATTCGAGAGCTCTTTGAACACTGTCGACGCGCTGCTGAAATCCTGGGAACAGACGCCGCGTTCCGGTCCGAACTAAGTAGATCTGAAAAGCGCCTGCCACCGCTGCAAATCGGCAAGCGTGGTCAACTGCAGGAATGGATTGAGGATTATCCCGAAAATGAGCCGGCTCACCGGCATGTTTCGCATTTGTACTCGCTTTATCCAGGACACGACATAAACCTTGGGCATACTCCCGAACTCGCGGCTGCCGCTAGGAAGAGCCTCGAACTGCGCGGTGACGGCGGAACCGGTTGGTCGTCGGTATGGAGGGCAGCTCTGTGGGCGCGGCTCCAAAACGCCGAACATGCCTATGCCAATCTGAAGTTTCTGATCACCACCAGCACGCTACCGAATATGTTCGATCTGTGCCCACCCTTCCAGATCGATGGCAACCTGGGCGGTCCGGCCGCGATTGCTGAGATGCTGGTGCAGAGCACTTCCGATGAAATCAGAGTGCTCCCTGCCCTTCCGCCTCAATGGTTGAGCGGCAGCCTGAAGGGAGTCCGGGTAAGAGGCGGTGCCAAGCTGGACATCACGTGGAACGAGGGCAGGCTTACCGAACTTAGGCTGCACGCAGGCCATGCCGTGGAATATCGGATAACCTACGGCGACCTGTCGACCGAGGCTCAGATCCGACCCGGCAAGCCCCTCGTCTTGGACGGCACTCTTCGCAAGTAGGTAGCGCAGAGTTATCCGTCAGCCGACGGATTCCTCTGCGGTTCTTAACGTAATAACGTCCACACAAAACGTCTGGAGTACGGGGTGATCTGCAATGAATGGATTCGGGGGGGTTGACCGGCGAAGCTTTATGGCAGGCAGTGTCGGTTTGCTTGCTGTTGCCAAAACCGCATTATCTCAGCGGGGCACATATCGTGACGGCAATTTCGCCGCCGACGCGATCGCAGGCCCGTTTCGGCCCAATTGGGAATCGCTGAAAGCTTACCGAGCGCCTGACTGGTTTCGAGATGCGAAGTTCGGAATCTGGGCCCATTGGAGCCCGCAGTGCGTTCCGGAGCAGGGCGATTGGTATGCCCGCGGCATGTACATACAGGGAAGTCCCCAGTACGACTACCACGTCAAAACCTACGGGCACCCGTCGCAGTTTGGGTACAAAGACATCTGTCATATCTGGCGGACGGACAAGTGGAATCCCGAGGAACTGATTCGGTTATACGCGAAGACCGGAGCAAAGTATTTCGTCGCGCTTGCCAACCATCATGGAAACTTCGATTGCTGGGACTCGAAGTACCAGCCCTGGAACAGCGTGAATGTTGGACCGAAAAAGGACATCATCGGAACCTGGGAGAGAATTGCTCGTGCGGAAGGTCTCAGGTTCGGCATCACCTTTCATGGCACGCCAGGTCGAGTTTGGAAGGAATTCATGCCGGTCCGGTATGGTAGCGATGACACGGGGCCTCTGAAGGGTGTGCCCTACGATGGCGTTATGACGAAAGCTGACGGCAAGGGGAAGTGGTGGGATGGCATGGACCCACAGGACCTCAATGGACGTCCACACGACAAAGACACACCCTGCCCGGAGTTCGTCGAGACTTTCATGTTGCGCGTTCAGGACCTGATCGATAAGTACAGCCCGGATTTACTCTATTTTGACGATAACTGTGATTGGGACTTTGACAGGGGAGCGCCCGCCGGCAGAGAGTTGAATGTGTGGCTCGGTATGCCGGAGCTCACACCGCACATCATGGCGTATTACTACAACGCGAACATTCAACGGAACGGGGGCAAGCTGGACGCAGTGTTCAATATCAAGAATGTTCCGGCCGCGGTGTTGGGCACGGTTGTCCGCGATTTCGAGATGCGGCAGGCAGACGTGCTGGAATTGAATCCATGGCAAACGGATGCCTGCATCGGAGGCTGGCATTACAGCCGGTGGATTTTCGAGAACCACAAGTACCGCACCGCAGAGGCCATGACTCACCTGCTCATTGATGTGGTCAGTAAGAACGGCAATCTGCTGCTGAATATTCCGCTGCCTGGCCATGGCAGGCCCGACGACGATGAATTCGTTTTCCTCGACAGATTTGGGGCCTGGATGGCGTTGAACGGGGAGGCGATTTATTCCACCCGGCCTTGGAATATCTATGGGGAAGGCCCGACTAAAGCAGCCGGCGGCTCGCTGTATCAGGGACCAGGCCCGCGATTTGTCGCGGGTGATATCCGGTTTACGACCAAAGGGGACTCTCTGTACGCCATAGCGCTGGCTTGGCCCGAAGACAGAAGACTGCTTATAAAGTCGCTCGCATTGGATTCTCCCCATTATCGCGGCGACATCGCCCGCATCGGTCTGCTGGGGTCGGAGCCCAATCTCGTGTGGTCACGCCACGCGGATGGCGTCACGATCCAGTTGCCGGAGAAGCCACCCTGCGACTACGCGTATGTGTTCAAAATCGACCCTCTGCAAGCGTGACCGGCATTCGATTGCAAAAAGAAGAAACGGTGTCATATTCTTCTTTTCAGAGGGGAACGGTGTCAGGGTAGGATTGGGTCACGGGTCGCGTGCGGCGAGAGGGTGGGGGCGGGATCGCGTACCACGCATTGGACCGGGAAACGGTACCTGACACGCATCCCCTCGTCCGAGCAGGTTCGCCAAGGGGCGGGCTGAGGCAGGAGGATCGACGGAGTGCATGATCATGGGTAACGGCCTTTCTAATTCGCTGCGGCGAGCAGGACAGTTGGGCTCGAAAACACACTGGGCGAGGGCGCTCGCCGTCATAGGGCTAACTCTCCTAGCTTCCGCGCCGGGCCTCTCGGCAGACCTTACGGCGGAACAAATTCTAATGAGGGTCGCCGAGACTTACCGCAACCTGGACTCCTTCCGATCCGTCGTAGTGGGCTGGACGAATGCCTCCTCAGCCTCTACCGCGAGCTACCGGGAGTTGATTGGCGGACTGGAGACAGAGGTCGCCGAGTCGAGGCCAGGTAAAGTTCGAGTGAGCAACAAGGGCTTCCTGCTGGTCTCCGATGGCGAGACCACCTGGACGTACCTTTCGGGCCAAGGGGAGTACAGCAAGGTCAACGCGGCCCCTCTCCTTCAGGAGGGGTGGAGGTTCTGTCCCAACCTTAGCTGCCAGGGCTGGAATTACGCATGGATTTATGCGCACCCCGTGCCCCCAGCGCAAGGCGCGAGCCTGCGCGGGGAGCAGTCGGGGAGAATTGGGGGACGATTAGTTGATTGTCATGTCATAACTGTCCCGGTTTCGTACCGGCTCGGCCCGTTAAAGCCCGAGGGCGCTTCCGAGGAACTATGGGTGGACAAGTCGCGATTCATTGTCTGGCACGACCAATTCGCCGGAGGGTGGGTGGCGGTACCGACCAACAGATTCGCCGACGGCAACGAGGGCGGCACAGCCTACAACCTTAAGGAGCTCGCCCCCGGCCCGGTGCCCGAGGAGACCTTCCACTTTGATCCGCCCGCCGGAGCGAAGCGTGTCGAGTCCATGACCAAGGACATTCACGGTCTGCAGCCATGGCTCAGTCTCGGCACGTTCGACCCTCCGGAGGCCACCCTCGATCCGACGGCAACAGGGAAAAAGGGGCCGGATTTTGCCCTGCAAGATCTGAATGGCAAGGATTTCCGGCTGAACGACCTGCGGGGAACGATCGCCGTGTTGAACTTTTGGGCAAGCTGGTGCAAACCCTGCCCGGGTGGATTAGGGGCCATCCAGAAGTTACATGACGAGCTGGCATCGAGGGGAGTAGTTTTTCTCGGTATTGAAGACGAGAGCGCGGAAACTGTGAAGAGCTTTGTCACAGCTCGCGGATACACCTTCCCGATGATGCTCGATACCGGACAGACCGTTCACCAACTTTACGGTGTGCGCTGGGCGCCGACCACGGTGGTCATCAACCGCAAGGGCAGGATCGCCGCCCAATACATCGGCGCAGGCGGCGAGGCGCAACTCCGCGGCGCCCTCAAATCAGCCGGGCTCAACACCACGCCTTGACGATAGCAAGTCGCGCTACCGGCTGGAAACCAGCGGGGTAGCGCCCCGATGGATCGGGGCGGCTTTTCTCGGTGTGGGGTGGGGGGTGTAATCCCGTGTCTGTCCCCTTCCGCCGCAAAGGGGGCGGCGAGCCATCCCCCTACGAGGCATGCGGCGGGGTGTATACTACCTTGCGCAAGGGGCCCAAGGGAAAGCTCTATGTAAATGGAGGTAATGCCTTATGCAAAGATTTTGTCGGGCTGTATTACTGGCCGCAGGAATCGCAACGCTGGCGGGCATGGGGTTGGCTCAGGAGGCTCCAACCGCTGGTCCTTACAGGGTGCTCAAGACCGCCAAAGTGGGGGGTGAAGGCGGGTTTGACTACATTACCGCGGACGTCAAAGCGCGTCGTTTGTATATTCCGCGCGGTGGCCGGGAGGGGGGCAACTGACGGTCTTCAATCTGGATACGCTGGAGCCGGCCGGAGCGATTCCCAATGTCAGTGCTGGCGGCGCCGCGGTGGATCCCAAATCCCATCACGGGTTCTCCACCACCAAGCCCATCACCATGTGGGACGCGCGCACGTTGAAAGTGATCAAGACCATTGACGTGGATGGCCCCCCCCGACGGGATCCTGTGAGATCCCTTCAATGAGCGGGTGTGGGTGCTGAGCCACCAGCCGCCCTATGCCACGGTGATTGACGCCAAGGCCGGCACCGTGGTGGGAACGTTGGACCTGGGCGGAGCCCCGGAGCAGGCCGTGAGCGACGGAAAAGGGACTGTTTACGTGAACATCTCCGATAAGGCCAACATTGCCGTGGTGGACGCGAAACGCCTGGAGGTAACGGCGCACTATGATGTCAGTTCCAAGGGCACGGGCGGAAGCGGCTTGGCGCTCGACGCCAAAAATCACGTGCTGTTTGCGTACTACCGCCAGCCGTCACCCACGGTGGTGATTGTGAACGCCACCAACGGCGGCATCATTACCACTCTCCCTACCGGCATGGGCGTGGATACCGTGGCGTTTAATCCCGCCACCATGGAAGCCATCAGCGCGCAGGCCAATGAGGTAGTCACCGGAATCCGGCGGCGTCAGGAATCCCGTCCACTCCATGCCGCGCGGTTTCTTCCCCGCCGCCTCCGCCGGCAGATTCCTCTCGCTGAGGTTGATATTCGGCTCAACCCGGCTCACGAGCGGTGGCGTCGGACCCATTCCAAACCCTTGCCAAATGCGGTATACCGCTTTAAGACCGGGTTTGCCATCGGGCGTCGTCAGCAAATTGTCCGGCACCGGATTCCCGTCGTTGCGCAGGAACTGGGTTCCCGGAACGAATGTGATCTTCGCTTTCGGGAACTCCGCTTTGAGGCCCTCCAGCATGGAAACGGTATGCGTCGGCGATCCGTTGTAATTGCCAAGCAGGACCCGGGTCTGATCCGCGAGCGGGCCGACCACGGCGATCCTGGTTATTCCGGATTTGAGCGGCAGAGTGCCGTCATTCTTCAGCAGCACCATGGACTCCTTCGCGAGCTTGCGGGCCAGTGCGCGGTGTTCGGGGCTGTCAAGTTCCTTCTCATCGATCTTCGTGTACGGCACCATCTCCGGCGGGTCGAACATACCCAGCCTGATCCGCGCCCTGAAGAGGCGGACCAGCGCCGTATCGATGGCCGTCTCGCTTAGGCAGCCCTTCTGTACCGCTTTGAGGTACGGCCTGTAGTCGTGGTCGTCCGGGACCTTGGCAAAGTCGATGCATTCATTATCCATGCCCCGCTCGACCGAGATGGCGGAGGCCTGGGGCTGGGTGGGGCGGTAATGATGGCCGTTGAAGATGTTGCGGACAGCGGCACAGTCGGACACCACATACCCCTGGAAGCCCCACTTTCCGCGGAGCTGATCCTGCAGCAGGAACTCATGGGCGCAGGCCGGCTGGCCATGGACGGCGTTGTAAGAGCACATGACCGAGCCCGCCTTGCCCTCGGTGAGGGCCGCGCGGAAGGCCGGCTCGTAGGTGTCGAGCAGGTCGTGCTTGCTTACGTCCACATCGGCAAAATGGCGCGTCGTCTCCGGGCCGCTGTGCGCGGCGTAGTGCTTGGGCGTCGAGATCACGCGGTAGTACTTCGGGTCATCGCCTTGCATTCCGGTGACAAAGGCCACACCCATGCGGCCGCTGAGGAAGGGGTCCTCGCCATAGGTTTCCTGGCCGCGGCCACAGCGAGGATCGCGGAAGATATTGATGTTGGGCGCCCAGAAGTCGAGGCCCTGGAAAATATTGCTGGACCCGCCGTTGGCCTTCAGGGCCTGTGCGTGCTTGATGCGGCCTCGGCTGCCAACCCTATCGTTCGATGAAGGGGCTGTCAAGTATGAGTGGATCGAATCGCATCTGGGAAATCGGTTGATTTTGAAAGGGCTCGCAGTCTCCACCTCGCTTTAAGAATGAATGTGTTTCAAAACGGGAAACTACAATCGGCGCGGACGGCAGTACCGCATCCCTTCCGTCCGCTTCGAAACACGCTATGTTCTCGGCGGAAGGTTCCCGACCATCATTGGATCACCGTTCAGCCCTGAGTGATAGTTCCAACGCGTCTGGGCGGGGCCCATAACGTCGGCACCCTCCCACAGGGCACCACGTCACGATTGTGCCGATGGCAGCATCAACCAGCTTGGCTTGCCCCGATTGATCTCGTTTGATGTCCCTCGCACGCAGTTCTATGGGATAATCTTCGACCGAGAGAGAGGGTACACTCATGATGCAAGCTAGGATCCTGATCGTTTTGATGGCGGCTTCCTGTGCGGCTGCAGTTGCTCGGGCTCAATCTACGACTTCCTGCGCGAATCTCGCCAATCTCAGAATGGATGGCATCGAGATCACGAAGGTCGCGCCCATTCCGGCCGGCACAACCGTCCCGCCCATGTTTCCGGGTGCCCCGAGCACCGGTCCATTGCCTGCGCATTGCCGCGTGGACGGCATCATCAATCGGCGCAAAGGGGCCGAAGGCGAAGAATTCGGAATCGGCTTCGCACTGGCCCTGCCGGAAAAGGAAGCCTGGAATGGGGACTTCATGATGCAGGGCGGCGGGGGCGGCAACGGCGTTGTGTCCTACCCGTTGGGGGCATCGTACTCCGGAGAGAAACCTGCCCTGGTCCGCGGGTTCGCGGTGGCCAGCACGGATACGGGACACAAGGCGAAGATGGGTCCGTTTGACTTCTCTTTCATGCGCGATCAGCAGGCGTATCTCGATTTCGCCTATCTCGCCAATGCCGAGGTGGCAGGGGTGGCGAAAAAGATCATTGCACAGTACTACGCCAAGCCTGCGGCGTATTCCTACTTTGTGGGCTGCTCGACCGGCGGACGCGAAGGTATGATCCTGTCGCAGCGCTATCCCGTGGTTTTCAACGGCATCGTCTCCGGCGATCCGGCGATGCGCACCGGCCTATCGAATCTCGCCGTCGGCAGATGGATTCCGGTGGCGTACAACCAGGCGGTGCCAAAAGATGCGTCGGGAAAGCCGCTCATTGACAAGCTGCTCACCGATGGCGATCGCAAGCTCTTCATGGATGCTCTGATGAAGCGGTGCGACGCCAAGGACGGTTTGGCCGATGGCATGATATCTGACCCGCTGGGCTGCGATTTCGATCCGGCGGTGCTGGCCTGCAAGAACGGCCAGAGCGATGCTTGCATCGCGCCGGAGAAGATTGCGTCCATCAAGAAAGCCTTTGCCGGACCCAAGAACTCGTACGGAACCCAGGTGTACCCGGGGTTTCTGTATGACGCAGGTATCGCTGTGACCGGTCCGGTCCCGGGGTTGCTCGCTCCCCGCGCCAACGGCATCTTTGGTCCGTATCCGACCGCGACGGAGATCGACGTCGACAAAGAGGCACAGCATGCCTCCGATCCGTTGGTGGAGCCGGCGTCGACCAATCTGTCGACGTTTTCTGCGAGTGGCGGCAAGATCCTCTTCTTCCATGGAGACAGTGATCCCTGGTTCTCGCCGCTGGATACGCTGGGGTACTATAAGTCCCTTGCCGCAACGAACGGCGGTGCGGACAAGGTGGCCGAGTGGAGCCGGATGTTTCTGGTGCCGGGGATGTGCCACTGCGGCGGTGGGCCGGCGCTCGACCAGTTCGACATGCTCAGCGCGGTGGTGAACTGGGTCGAGAAAGGGATTGCGCCGGAATCAGTCATCGCCACGGGACATGCATTTCCGGGCCGAAGCCGCCCATTGTGCGCGTATCCCAAGCACGCCCAGTACACGGGGCAGGGAGACACGAACGACGCTCATAACTTCAGCTGTCAGTGAGGGACAACGGAGAGGCGCCACGCTGCCGGGGTCAACTCCGTTGACTCGAATATCCGGTCCGGATATTCGAAGCATCACATTCCGGTTTTATTGTCGCAGAATCGTTATCGAATCCGCATCGGCAGTTACCTGTCCTTGCCAAAAACTCGATCGACCACAAAGAGCAGCCAATTCACAGGGGTCCCAAAGAGTCGAGAGAGTAGCTGAGTAGGTAAGGGCTACAGATTTCCTGGCGGCGGGAACTCGGGGAAGATCCTCTTCCCAAGGCCCGGTGTCTTCGCGGACCTCGGCCGACCTCGGTGGGAAAGCATCCTCCCTCAGCCCGAGAACGAGCCTTCAAGCCGCCCGCCGTTCGTAGCGGAAACCAACAGACTGAACATAGGAAGGCGAGCTTACCAGCGGAACCGCGCCAACACCAATTGATTCAATATGGACGCGATTCTTGGCAACTACAGCCGCAAAGTCAATCAGGTACCCAACTTGCCTACATTCCTAGACCTCGGGTCGGGGGTTCGAATCCCTCCCGGAGTACCATTCTTTTCAGTGGGTTAGCCCGAAATCAGCTAACAGGTCGAGTGCAAACTGGTACAACGGGGAACCGTCACGCATTCAAAAGCACCCTTCCTGCCTCGTGAACTGCATCCCGTTCGACTGTTGAAACCGCCTGCGTGTTCATTGAATTGCTTGGAGCAGATCCTCCGCGTTATTGAACAAACAGCTTGACATCACCGATTGAAGTTCAGTCAAATTAGGAAGGGAGGATCAATGCAGCGGGCGACGCTATGGCACTATCTTTTAGGGTTTCTCCTTTCGGGCTCCTTAGGTCTGGGCTTGTGGGCCACAGCCAGCCAAACTGCCGCCTCGAAAGCCGCAGCCATTGACCCCATCAAGGTTGATTATCCTCTTAATGGAGTGATATTCCCGCCCGACTTCGTTCCGGCGCTTTTTGTTTGGAGCGACTCCAGCCCCTCCGCCAGGTTTTGGAGAATCAAGATCACATTTGGCCGGCAATCACCCGCAATTCAAGCTGAATCGCGCGGTGAGCTGCCGCCCATCGGCCCGATTGACGAGGATTGCGCAAAGGGAGGCGCGGTTCCGCCGCAACTTCCGCCAGACGAGAGGGCCGGGCATTCCTGGAGGCCGGACGCGGCGACGTGGGCGGCGATCAAGCATGGCTCAATCAATCGGCAGGCGCTCGTGACGATCACGGGCTTCCCAGACGAGGCTTCAACTCAGGCCGTGTCGCGCGGCGAGGTTAGCATCGAGACTTCCAGCGACCCCGTAGGCGCGCCGATTTTCTTTCGTGACGTTCCCCTGTTTAATTCCACAGAGGCCAAGAAGGGCCTTATTGCGCCGGTTCCGGCCAACAAGATGCACTTGATCGCCTGGCGGTTGCGCTACGTTTCCGAGCCGCAGAGTCGGCTGATGATGACCAACATTCCGACTTGCATCAACTGCCATTCGTTTTCGCGCGACGGGAAATGGTTGGGGCTGGATGTGGATGGCCCGGCAAACGATAAGGGCCTGTATGGGATCGTACCCGTGAAAAAGGAGACCTCCATCCAGGATCAGTACGTGATTCGCTGGGGCGCATTCGCAAAGAAGGGCGTCAAGCGATTCGGGTTCATGTCGCAGATCTCGCCCAACGGCCGGTACATTATCACCTCCACCGAGCCCCCTGGATGGCAGGTGCGCGACCTCGAAACCCGGTTTTTCAATGCCGCTTACAATCATTTCGGTTTCGGTCAGGTGTTTTATCCTACGCGCGGTATTCTGGCCTGGTACGACCGGGAGACAGGCAAGCTGATGCCCCTTCCCGGGGCCGACGATCAACGTTACGTGCAGGGCAGCGCTTTTTGGAGTCCGGACGGCAAATGGCTGGTTTTCTCTCGCGCCCCTGCCAAGGATCCGTATTCCGCAGGTCAAAACACAGCGACCTACGCGAATGATCCCAGCGAGACGCAAATCCAGTACGACCTGTACCGTATCCCTTTCAACGACGGTAAAGGTGGCACACCGGAACCCATCGCCGGCGCCTCACAAAACGGGATGAGCAACGATTTTCCGAAGGTTTCGCCTGACGGTCGATGGATGGTGTTTGTGGAGAATCGCAACGGGCTGCTGATGAGGCCCGACAGCAAGCTTTACATCGTGCCGTTCAGTGGCGGCAAGGCGCGGCGCCTGGTCTGCAACCTACCGCTGATGAACTCCTGGCACAGCTTCTCTCCCAACGGCCGTTGGCTCGTCTTTTCTTCCAAAGGCCGTTCGTTGTATACGCAATTGTTCCTGACGCACATTGACCCGGAGGGCCGCGACAGCCCGGCGATTTTGATCGAGAACGCGACCGCCGCCAATCGCGCGGTGAACATTCCGGAATTCGTCAACGTGCCTGAAAACGGGCTTCAGAAGATCAGTGCGCCCGCCACGGATTATTACCAGATCATCAGCCGGGCCAAAATATTGGATCAGCAGGGCGATTTCAAGGCGGGCTTGCTGGAGTGGCAGAAGGCGGTGGAATACAATCCCAAGGACGGCATGGCGCGCTTCTATATGGCGGTGGCGCTGGAGCAGCAGGGCCAGCTCGCCCAAGCGCTGGAAGAGTTCCAGAAGTCCGTTGACCTTGATCCCATCAACGCCAGCGCATACTTCTACTACGCTGTCGCTTTGGAGCAGGCCGGCAGGCTGCCCGAGAGCATTGAGACTTACAAAAAGGTTCTCGAAATTCGTCCTGATGACCTGGTGACCGAAAAAAGCTTGGCGGCCGTGCTGATTGAAGCAGGGCGCAACGACGAAGCGGTTGCAGTCCTTCACAGGGCGCTCACGCTCGACCCGCAACTCGCCGAAGCACATCACATGCTGGGCGCGGTCCTGGCGACTTCCGGCCAGTTGGATGAAGGCGTCGGCCAGTTGCAAGAAGCCGTGGCCATCGAGCCGGAAAACTCTCAGTTCCAGTACGACCTTGGCCGCGTCCTTGCGGCGCGACGCAGTTTTGCCGATGCCATCCCGCACTTTCAGAAAGCCGCGGAGTTATCCACCAAGGATCCGCAGCAGCAACTGGATAGCCTTCAAATGCTGGCGGGCGTGTACTCGGAAGTGAGACGGTTTCCGGACGCTGTCCGCACCGCCCAGCAAGCCTTGGCTCTCGCCACCCAAGCCGGCGATTCATCCCTTGCCGGCACGCTGCGCGCGAGAATTGGCTACTATCAGTCTCAGGAATCCAAGCCACAATAAGTTCGCGACGGGCAGGGATTCATCATCGCTTATTGCGAGCCTGGGCTGAAGTTCGGTAATATCAGGACCGGAGGATCAATGCCGCGGGTGAGGGTATGGCATTTTCTTTTAGGACTTCTCCTTTCGGGCTCCTTAGGTCTGGGCCTATGGGCCGGAGCCAGCCAGGCACCCGCCTCGAAAGCCGTAGCCGCTCAGCTCATCAAGGTTAGTTATCCTCCCAATGGAGCGATATTCCCGCCTGACTTCGCTCCGCCGCTTTTTGTGTGGAGCGACTCCAGCCCCGCCGCCGGATTTTGGAGGATCAGGATTACGTTTGGTCGCGGCGCATCCGCGATTCAGGCGGAATCGCGCGGTCCGCTGCCGCCGATCGGTCCGATTGACGAGACTTTAGCGAAGGAAGGTGCGCCTCCGCCGCAGCTTCCCGAGGCTTGGCGTGGCGGGCACTCCTGGAGGCCGGACGCGGCGACGTGGGCGGCAATCCAGCATGGCTCAATCAATCGGCCGGCGCTTGTCACGATCACCGGCTTCCCGGACGAGGGTTCACCTCAGGCCATGTCGCGCGGCGAAGTCAGGATCGAAACTTCGAGTGACCCGGTGGGCGCCCCGATTTTCTTTCGTGACGTTCCGATGGTGCTTGCCAGGGATGCCAAGAAGGGCGTCATTGCGCCGGTGCCCGAGGCCCTGATGCCCTCGATCGCCTGGCGGTTGCGCTACGTTTCCGAGCCGCAGAGTCGGCTGATGATGACCAACATTCCGACTTGCATCAACTGCCACTCGTTTTCGGGCGATGGGAAATGGATGGGGCTCGATGTGGACGGCCCGGCTAACGACAAAGGCTTGTACGCGATCGCCCCGGTGGAAAAGAGCACCTCCATCCAGGATAGGGACGTGATTCGCTGGAGTTCCTTCGCCGAGGAGGGAGCCATGCGCTTTGGCTTCATGTCCCAGATTTCGCCCAACGGGCGGTACATCATCACCTCCATCGAGCCGCCCGGCGGGCAAGTGCGCTCCTTCCAAACCCGGTTTTACAGCGCCTCTTACGACTTTTACGGCTTCAACCAGGTGTTTTACCCGACGCGCGGCATTCTGGCGTGGTATGACCGCGTCACGCATACACTGAAGCCGCTTCCCGGCGCCGACGATCCGCGGTACGTGCAGGCCAGCGCTTTTTGGAGTCCGGACGGCAAATGGCTCGTTTTCTCGCGCGCCCCCGCCAAGGATCCGTATGACCCGGGCCAGAAAATGGCGACTTACGCGAATGATCCCCTCGAGACTCAGATCAAATACGACCTGTACCGCATCCCTTTCGACAACGGCCAAGGCGGCGCGCCCCAACGCATTTTGGGCGCTTCACAAAACGGGATGAGCAATGACTTCCCGAAGGTTTCCCCCGATTTGCGCTGGGTGGTCTTTGTGGAGAACGGTAACGGCCTGCTGATGAGGCCTGACAGCAAGCTTTATATCGCGCCGTTCCGCGGCGGCCAAGCGCGGCGACTGCGCTGCAACCTGTCCCTGATGAATTCCTGGCATAGCTTTTCTCCCAATGGCCACTGGCTGGTTTTTTCTTCCAAGGGCCTTTCGCTCTATACCGAACTATTTCTGACCCATATCGACGCCCAGGGCAACGACAGCCCGGCGATTCTGATCGAAAACGCCACTGCCGCCAATCGCGCGGTGAACATTCCGGAATTCGTCAACGTGCCTGAAAACGGGCTTCAGAAGATCAGTGCGCCCGCCACGGATTATTACCAGATCATCAGCCGGGCCAAGTTATTGGGCAAGCAAGGCCATTTCGAAGAGGCCGCGCAGGAGTTGCAGACAGCGGTCGAATCCGATCCGAAGGACGGCATGGCGCACTACTATATGGCGCTGGTGCTCCGGAAGCAGGGCCAGCTTGCGCAGGCGCTGGACCAGTTCCAGATGGCCGTCACGCTCGATCCCATTAACGCGTTGGCTTATTACGACTACGCCGTCACCCTGGAGCAGGCCGGCAGGCTCCCCGAGAGCATCGCCGCGTACAAGAAGCTTCTGGAAATTCGTCCGGATGACGCGGTGGTCGAGAAAGACCTCGGGACCTTACTGATCGAAGCGGAGCGGAGCGACGAGGCGGTCGTCGTGCTTCACAAGGCAATCCAGGACGATCCGCAACTCGCCGAAGCGTATTACCTGCTGGGCGTTCTCCAGGGGAAATCCGGCCAGTTGGATGGCGCCATCGCGCAATTGCAGAAGGCCGTGGAGCTGAAGCCTCAAACCTATGAGTTCCAGTACGTTCTCGGCCGGGTCTTGGCGGCGCGCGGCCGCTTCGCGGACGCACTTCCGCGCTTCGAGAAGGCCGTGGAATTGTCGTCCGGCAATCCCGAGCAGCAACTGGACAGCCTCCCCATGCTGGCGGGCGTGTATTCCGAGGTGGGACGATTCCAGGACGCCGTTCGCACCGCCCAGCAAGCCTTGAATCTCGCCACCCAAGCCGGCGATTCATCCCTTGCCGCCACGCTGCGCGCGAGAATTGGCTACTACCAGTCTCAGGAATCCAAGCCACAATAAGTTCGCGACCGGCAAGGATTCATCATCGGCTGGTCGAGGCTAGTGTATGGCACGTGCCCCCTTCCTAGCCCGGAAAGGGCTCATTCACTTTCACGATGCGAATGCGGTGGTCTGAAAATTTGAAGTGCGCGCCGGGCAATTCGATCTTGGGCATATGGCAGGTGACGCAGCGATTGGCAGAGACGGGGCACTTGTTAGCCCCCACCTTCCCTCCGCCATGGCACGCCTGGCATTTTGAGTCGTAATCTGCCGCATTGGTGTCCACCTGGCGGTGAGGGTCATGGCAGGCAAGGCAACTGATGCGCGCGTCAGTGCCGTCGTAGCACTTGCTAATCGTCAGCCGGTAAGGCTGAAAACGCAGATCGGTGATATCAAAATGACCCATGGCCATGACGTCCCCCAGGCTGCGGTGACACTGCCCACAGAAATCCGTCACTTGCTCCGTGGATAGCTTGGACAAGTCCTCCATTAAGACGGGCGGAGAGTCGCCCTTCGTCGCCCATTGAACGTGCTTCTCCGTCGGCCCGTGACAGCGCTCGCATTGTACGCCGGGCGTCATGACTCCCAGGGTAAGTTGGCGACCATCAGTGGCATTGGTGGCGTGGCAGCCAAAGCACTTGAGCCTCTCGTCGAGGTCCATCCGCCGTCCTAACGCTTCGAGGAGGTTGGCGGGCACGGTACCCTCGGCTCCCATGGTGATGTCAAGTCGCTTCAGCTCGCGATAATAGCTCACCCGGCTTTGGTAGAGCTGGCCGTCTTTCTCGAGGACATACGTTTGGCCGATACCGAAACTGGCGCCCATCACCCAGCGAATGGGCAGGGTCAGTGATTGCCGACCATCCGAAACGGTGTAAAGGACTTGGCTGCCGCGCCGCTCGATGCGGTACGAGTATTTGTTATCCTTGAAAGTGAGAAGAGGATGCGAGGCGAACGTGATGCATTCTTCCACGGTTTCGAGGGCGTGGCCCATGGAAGTGGCGGGTTGCCATTTGGCCTGTTCGTGACAGGATGCGCAAACGGGAGTGGGACGCGAGCTGGCGTGCTCGGCAGCAGAGTCAGCGTTGGCGGTCGTGGGCGTAAGTGCTGGGCTATAGCCCGGGGCCACACCCATAGCGGCGGGGAACAGAAAACTGATGAATAGCCAGCGCCATGTCATCGCGGTTTTGAGCCTGCGGCCGCGGTCCGGCCTCTAAATCTCAAGAGCCACGTCCATCAACGCAAGAGCGCGTGCGGCGCGCTAACCTATAATCCCTTTGCCTTCCTGCACGGTAATATAACGGTCGATGGGAAGGCCGGTGAGCCGTTCGACCTTGCCGCTGGGTTGCGGCCACTTCACTTCCACCCAGTCCATCTGCGTGCGCGGGCCGATGCCCAGCACCATACGCGGATCGTGGGCGGAGAGATATCCCCCGCCCGCGATCTTCATCGCCGAGCGTTTCAGGTCGCCGGCCTGCCAGGTGAGAATGGCTCCGACGGCATCCGGATTGCATGTCTTGCCGATCAGGCGAATGCCAAGCCAGTGGTTACGCTTGCCAATGTTATTCCGCAGCACCACCGGCGGCCCCTCGTTCGGAACCATCAGGGCATCAATGCCGCCGTCATTGTTGAAATCCCCGATGATCAGGCCGCGCCCCGAGTAGGCCGTCTGGAACACCGTGCCACTCCGGGCGCTCACGTTTTCGTATGTGTGCTTGTAGTCGCGGCCCCCATTGTGGCGCCACAACAGCGGTTTCTCCTTGAACGTCACCATGGCGAAGCGGTCCTCCACCTTATTGTCAGGGTGGCCGGTGACGATAAAGAGGTCGAGGTTGCCGTCGTTGTCGTAATCAAAGAACTTCACACCCCAGGCGCTCATGTACCGCACCGTCATCCCGATGCCGTTAGCGATGGATTCGTCCTCGAACGTTTCGTCGTGGTTGTTATGGTAGAGGGAAAACATTTCCTCGTCGACGTCGGTCAGGAAGAGGTCCATCCAGCCGTCCTGGTCGTAATCGGCGGAGTCCACGCCCATGCCGGACCGGGCGCGGCCGTCGGCGCTGTAACCGGTTCCGGATTGCAACCCGATTTCCTCGAACTTGCCATTGCCTCGGTTGACAAAAAGAAAATTCGGCATGGTGTCGTTGGAAACATACAGGTCCATCAGCCCGTCGTTGTTGATGTCCGTGGCGACCACCCCCCAGGCGATGCCGCGGGCGCTGGCGATGCCCGATGACTCGCTGACGTCGGTGAAGGTCCCGTCGCCGTTGTTGTGGAACAGATAGCAAGGCATAGGCGAATAGACGGTCGGAATGCAGTAGTAGCGATCGCCGGTATGGGGGTTCCCGCAGAACCGGTTGTTGGATTTGTGGAAGTCCACCGAGCGGCAAACAAAAAGGTCGAGCTTGCCATCGTTGTCGTAATCGAACCAGACGGCGCTGGACGCCCAACCGGGGGCGGCCACACCTGCTTTCGCGGTAACGTCGGTGAACGTTCCGTCGTGATTGTTGTGGTAGAGAATGCTGCGCTCGTACTGCGTCAAGTAGAGGTCGGGCCAGCCGTCGCCGTCGTAGTCGCCTACCGCCAGGCCCATGCCGAATCCCCCGCCCGCCAAACCCGCCTTCTCCGTTACATCGGTGAACGTGCCATCGCGGTTGTTGTGGTAGAGGGCGTTGCGAAGGGGAGGATGCGGGTCGTAGAAGTCACACTTCCCACTATTCACAAAGTAAAGGTCCATCCAGCCGTCGTTATCATAGTCAATGAACCCGCCGCCGCCGCCCAGGGTCTCAGGCAGATAAAACTCCGGCGAATGGCCATTCTCATGGATCCAGGTGATGCCGCTCTCGGTGGGGGGAATCTCATCAAAAGCAGAAGACTCCGGCGAGGCCTGCGTGGCCTGCAAGGCGTAGAGAAGCGGCCGCCCGCTCCAGAGTCTCCCGCCGCCGGCTCCCACGATCCCCAGAGTCTTTAGAAATTTGCGGCGTGAGATCGCCGGAATTCCCCCGCCTGTTTTCCTCATGCACCTTCCCTCAAAGTCGTGGAGACGATTCTATTCTCGGGCGTCTCGCGAAAGCACCTTAATGAATGTTAGCACAATTCACTGATGTGGGGCGCTGGCGGGCCGGGTCTGCAATTGATCTAGCCCGATGTCGCCGGGCGCGCTTGAATTCCCGGAGGAGTTTTTGACATCTGATGCCCCTCCCGAGCGCTTGCTCTGGGCGAGGGCATTCAATCGCTGAAATTCGGCTTGCTCGGTCGCAGCCTCCTTCGGCCGCTTCGCCTTGGCCAAAGCCAAAGAGAGACTATATCGAATCTCGGGATACTCGGGGGCGAGTCGTTTCGCAGTGGAGAGCTCATCGACCGCCTCCGTCGTTTTATCAGTGGCCAGCAGAGCCCGTCCCAGCAAGTAATGCGCCAGGAAAGATTGGGGCGTCAGCTTCACTGCCTCCTGCGCCAAAGGCAGCGCGTCCTGGAAGCGGTTGAGGTGAACATCCATGCGGGCCAACAGAATGTAGGGCATGGCGCTCTCGGGATTAACCTTGAGCTCCTCGCGAAGTTGCTCTTCCGCCTTCTCAAACTCTGAGAGTCCGGCGAGCATGGACGCGTAGGCATAATGGACGAAAGGCGCAGTGGGATAGTCGCGTACTAATTGCTGAAACGACTTGTCCGCCTCGTTGTAATCCTCGAGCGCCATGAGCTCCTCGGTTCTACCAGCCGCTGAGACCAGTGCGTCTTTCTCCGGATCAATCTGGTCGGGGAGCAGTGGCACCCGCAACAGCGTCAAGCCAATCGCCATTTTGACATCCTCGGAGAGGACATTGTGCTGGACCAAATTGGAAAGCAGGTTATTCGCCCCCTCAAAATCGCCCTGAAGGATCTCGAGCAGCGCCAAATGGTATTCGAGAACGTGCCATACCTCTTCATTGAGCGTTTGGCCCTTGGCCCTGGCCATCTGAAGGTGGACAAACGCATTCGGGTAATCGTGGGTCTCGAATTCGCAAAGCCCCAACAAGGCCAGCCCCGCTGCATTCTTCCGGTCCAGCTCGACCAGGTTACGGAAGGCTTTCACGCCGTCGGTATAATGGTCCGCATCGTAATCCAGCGACCCCAGATACCACCAGCCTTCTTGCCAGCGCGGGTTGAGTTTCAACGCTTTCTCATAGAGCTCGGCCGCCTCTTGCAGCCGGTTTTGTTCGCGAGCTTGATTCGCGCGCGCCGCCAGGTTCTTGAATTCAGCAGAACCCGAGTCGTTCGTCGCGGCGGGCTGCGCTTTTTTTTGAGGGGCAGCCCCCGCCGCGCTCTCCGTGGCCGGCCTCGCGTTCTCTTGCGGCGCGGCGAATGCCCAGGTGGCGCCGATCGAAAAACTCAGGCTGCCCAGAACGCAGCCCCACGCAGCACACATCGCAAACGCGTGCCAAGAAAACCTGTGCGCTGTCATTCTGAGCGAAGCGAAGAATCCCCGCAGTCGAGTTCTCAAGCAACTACAGAGATCCCTCGTCGCCTTCGGCTCCTCAGGATGACAGGTTGGAGGGCGCAGGAATGGTCCTCTACGCTTTATCCCAAATCGCGGCTTGGTGTTTGACTCAGTCAAGGGGAACTAATAAGCTGTTCTTTTCAGTTGCCGCGGCGTCCGCTAAACTTTGCAGGCGCTGGAACTCCTTCATCTCAGCCGCCGCGCGGTCTTTCTCGCCCATCCTACTGCATATTTGCGAAATCTGGTAGTGCGGCCGAGGATTCTTTGGATCGATCCGCATCGCCGCTTCAAACTCCTTCAGCGCGCCCGGGTCGTCATCCTCCCGGCGAAGAACCTGCCCGAGCCCCAGCCGCGCCTCAAACATGCCCGAATCCAGGCTTACCGCCTGACGAAAGCTCTCCGCTGCTCTCCGCAGGTCGCCTTGATAGGCATAGATGCGCCCCATATTCACAAGGATGGTCGGGTCGTTGGGGTCCATGGAGGTCAGCGAACGGAGAACTTCCAAAGCCTTGTCCCACTCGTGTTGAGTCCAGTACACGCGTGCGATGTCGCGCAACAAGCCGGGGGATGGCCCATCCTCTCGCAGGGCCGTATTGTAAATTTCCAGCGCTTTGTCTTGCTGCCCCATCGCTTCGAAATTCTCGGCCGCCAGCTCCGCGGTCAGCTCAGAGTTTGGGAACTTTCGCGCCAAGTCCCGATAAAAACCATAGGACAGGCTCTGGAGCGTCTCGCCCACCACAAAGGCTGAACGGGAGTCCGACTTCAGCTTCAAAGCCCGCAGCGTGGGGAATGACTGTTCGGCCGCTCGAACCCAGTTCTCGGCCAGATAAGCCACACGAAAACCCTGGTAAGCCGTCTCGGACGGAAACTCCTGCTCCACATAATTTCCAGGCAGATGGCCGGCGGTTAGAAAAAACCGGATCGAAAGCCCGACTCCGGTCAGGTCTTGCAACTTGATGCTTCGGTCTCCGGGTCCCGACCCCGCCGCGTCCGTTGATTCCATGCCTAGGAACCAATCGGGCCATTCGTAATCCTTAAAGTGTTTCTTTCCCAATTCTACGCCTGTTTGGGCCTCATGATGCAAACCCAGAAGTCCGGCGGCGGCAACATAATCCTGGTACTCTTCGGGGAGCTCGAGGCGGTTCGCCGGGATGCTCTGGACGATTTTCACGGCTTCGCCGCGCTCGGACTGTTCCGCCAAGGCCAGCGCCAGGCGCAGCTTTACCCACACGAGCCCGGGCGCACTTTTAAGGCATTGCTCGAACGCCGCCTTCGCTTCAGGATACCGGCCCATTTCAAGATAGGCCGACCCCAGTGAAAAATCGGTTTCCGGATCATCCGGATTCTCTTTTTGAGCCAACTGGTAGTGGTCGATGGCGGGGGGCCACTGTTGTTGCACGGCGCTTCTCTGGCCCTCGAGCACATGCCGATAAAAAATGCCGCCCGCGCGGCGCGCGAACACCAGATCGTAGGCTTGGGCGGCCAGACCCAGGCCAGCTTGCCCCGCCACATAGTAAGCGGCGGCATTCCCGGGATCGAGAGCGAGCGCGCGAACCGCCGCTTCCAGGGATTCATCCAGCTTATTCAAGTTGCCTGCGGCCTGAGACCTCAGAAACCAGGCGTTCGCGTCTCGAGGATTCAGCCGGGAGGCATTTTCAAGCTCCCGGAGAGCTTTGGCGTCGTGGTGCAGCGCAAGTTCGCAGGATCCGGAAAAGAGCCAAGGCGCGAACAACGTCGGGTCCAAGGTTCTCGCCCGCTCGAGGGCCGGGAGGGCTTTATGGCAATCGCCCGCCATGGCGCGAGTCACGCCCAGGTTGCTCCACGCCTTAGCGGACTGCGGCTGCATCTTCACCTGATTTTCGTACTCTTTCGCCGCCGCCTCGTATTGCGCCGCCGGACTGCCTTGCGAAGCGGAAGATTCCTGCGGGGCCGCGGCGGGTGTGGGAAGCGCCGCTAACACCTGCCCGGCGCAGCATGCCGCGATTGCCAAACCGACTTTTACTTTAGTTTCGAGCTGTGGCCACAGCTTCATGAGTGCGTCACCGCGGCCGCCGCGCCTTCATTTGTTCTGGGGCTTCTGAGCCGCGCTCTTGCCGCCGGACAACCACTTGAGACTTTCGCCTTCGGCCTGGAGACGGGCGTGGTCAGCCTCCTGGAGCGCGGCAGCGATGGCTCTTTCCCTCATGGCTTCCTGCGTTTTGTGCAGGCGAAAATAGACTTGCGCAAGCAGCACGTGAGCGTCCGTTAAGCTTGGATACTTCTGCAAAATGCTTTCCAAACTCGCTTCGGCCTTCTGATAATCCAGATTTTGCACGGCCAGCACGGAAAGCTCATAAGCGGGGCCGGGGTTGTCGGATTGCAGCTCGTTGGCCTTTTCCAGATACTTCAGGGCGTCGGCGTTGTCTCCCTGGACGCGATCCAACTGGCCAAGCAGATAATTGCCTTTGAAGTTGTTCGGGTCCCTGGCGAGTTCCTTCAGGAAGGCCTCTTTGGCTTGGTCCAGCTCGGCCATGGCCGCCAACCCTGCGCCCAGATCGGCGTAAATGCCCGGCAGCGTGGGATCTATTTTCTCCGCCTTCCGGAACGCTTCCAGCGCCCCCTGCCAATTCTTGACGCCCAGCATAGCTTCTCCCAGAATCATGTAAACATCGGCGGATTTCACCTGCGAGAGCGAACTGTCGATGAGCGGAATGGCCTTAACGTTCATTCCCATCCGCATATACGACGCGCCCAGGATATAGGCGGCCGTAAGGTCGCCCGGCGACGCCTCATGCACTACGCCCGCTTCGTAACCCGCCAGCGCGTAATCGCCCAACTCAAAATGCGCATAGGCCAGCAACTCCAACGCCTTGGCGTCGTGCGGGTCGGTGATTAAGGAGCGCGCAAACTGCGCCGACGCCTCCTTCGGCTTGTTCGTCTTCATATACGCCAAGCCCAGGTTGATGAGAGTGGTCGCGTTATCCGGCTCGAGCGCCAGCGCCTGCCCATACGCTTGGATTGCCTCGGGGAATTTCTTCTGCTGCGCGTAGGCAATGCCGAGATTCGACAGCATCTTGAAGTTCGGGGGGTTCTTGGACAGGCATTTGTTGTATTCAATCACCGCCAAGTCCGGCTGTTTCTGGGCCAGCGCTTGATCGCCGAGAACGCAGGCTGGAGGCTCCTTACCTTGCCCACCCGAGGCTGGAGGCTCCTGGTCCGGCACGCCCCACGCCTGGGCCGCCAGGCAGAAGACGATTGCGGCCGTGTAGATTCGACGGCACGGTTTCATTTTGCCATTCTACTCGAAGGTCCCGCAAAAAAAAAGGGGCGGGTATTGCGCCCGCCCCTTGTGACTTTCGTTCCATGCGAACAAGGCCCGCAATGGCGGCCTCAGAAATAGAGCTTGAGGGCCATCTCCATCTCCCGGTGGCCATGTTTGCTCATGCTGCATCCCACCGTGTTGCCGCCGGTGCAAGAAGTACTGGCGTTTAGTACAGGGGTTACAACGCCTTGGCTGAAAGTGGTCGCATTCGCCGGTAGGTTAAAATTGAAATTCGGGTTAGCGACTCCATCCTGGGCCGGAGTATCGAGTTCCGCGCGGTTGGCGATATCGAAGGCCGCGACGCGGAACTCGAGGCGCCGCGCTTCGCCCGGTAGTTTAAAGCTCTTGAACAGCGTCATGTTATAGTTGTTCGACCCCGGTCCGAGGAACTGCGGCACCTCTGTTGTGCCCAACTGGTTGATTTGCGGGAGCGTGATCGACGCCGGATTGAACCACTGGGAACCTACGCCTTTGGAGGTAATGCCCTTTTGCGGGTTGGACAGGAACACGGCAGATAAGCCGCGGTCGGGTGTCCCGTACCAGCTTACGGGGACGTTAAAATTACCGCAGAGCCCAGCATTCTCTACGCCACCCTCGTAGCAATTGATAGTGCCATTGGTGTTCCCGGAACCACCAATGTAGCCCTGTGGCGCTCCGCTTTGGTAGTTAGTGATGCCGGAGATCTGCCAGCCGTTCAGAAAGCCTCCCGCCACCTTGTTGCCGCCGAAATACTTGGAGCCCGCATTCGGCAGTTGGTAGATGTAGGAGACATTGAAAATCTGCGGCAGGGAATACGACATGAGACCGTAACTCAGCTTCGAATTGAACGGGTCAACGGTCCCGTTATACCCCCCGGAGTACCCCATCGTCTTTGACCAAGTGTAGGAAGTGAGCAGCGTGAGGCCATGGGTAACGTTCCGCCGCGCCATCGCTTGCAGGCCGTTGTAGTTCGAAGTTGAGACGTGGTGCAGGACGTCTATGGCTCCGAAAGGCTTGTAGTAGCGGAACGCGTTCTGGGTACCGCTATTGCTCGCACCGGGGACCGGGTCCATCAATCCCGGAGTCGATGTGCAAACACTGTCATTGGCGGGATTGGTGCAGAACATTGCCCCCAAGGGTATGGGGGCCAATATATTCTCGATGTAGAGGTGCCGCCCGACAGTGCCCACGTAGGCGACTTCAAGAATCGTCTTCCAGCCGATGTCCTGATCAACCGTGAAATTCCACGAGTAATTCTGCGCGCCATGGTTGTCGCTAGGGTCATACATGGTGGCGCTGATGCTTCCGACCGAGCTATAGGGATTCAGGGTTGCATAATAACCGAACCCCGTCGCAGCAGGATTTGCCGCCGCAGGATCGTACCTGGTCGCTGCGGAAATGCTGGTACTGAAATCAAAGGGAGGGTTTTCTGCGGCGCCGAAGATGGTATTGCCTTGGTCACGCTCCTCATATTGTCCCGCGCCGGCGCGAATCACCGTCTTTCCGGTTCCAAACACGTCGTAGGCGAATCCCAGCCGGGGCTCGATGACGACGGGCGGGTTGGGGAACCCTCCACTCGCCGGCGCTCCGCCAACGAACTGCGAGGAGATGGACGCGGGAATCCAAGGCACGTTTTGAATCAAGTGGAATCCAGACCCGACCTGAACACCGTCGTTGATGTTAGAGTCGTTGGCCGCCGTCCACACTGCGGGGTTAAAGTTGGCGACCTCCCCGCGCGCCTCACGCCACGGCGGAAAGTAGGCAAAACGCGCGCCGTAGTTCACGGTCAGCTTCCGCGTTGCCTTCCAGGAGTCCTGGGCGTACCACTCGTAATTCCAGAACCGCCACATGCCATCCGGGTCGTTAGTGGACTGCGACCATTGGTAAACCTCCTGGTCCAGTAAGTCACCAAAAACGTTTCCGGTTGAGGTGACGCCCGCCCAACCCACATTCGACCAAATGCTGCCATTCACATTGGCTTGATTCTGGTCGTTGCGCGTATGGTTGAGCAGGAAGCCGAATTGCAAGGTGTGCGTCCCCTTGACCTTGGTTAGATTGTCGGTAAACTCAAATACGGTCTTGTTTCCATAAATCCCGTTGTACTCGTCGCCTTGGCCCCAAGTCTGTGAGTTAGGCGGCTCGCCGTTCCATACCCCGGGGATCTCGACCGACCGGGTAAAGTCTGTTCCTCCCGAACCCTTCGCCCAATTGACGCCTGGGAGGACCTGCAGTAAGGAGCTGCTGGCCACCTTGCTGGGATCCTGATATTTGTAAGGGTAGTTTATAGCGCCAATGTTGAACTGGATCTCGTTGGTCAGCGTGGGATTGAGGACCGTGACCACATTGATCCCGGCGTTCTCTCCGCTGTCATGCCCCACTATGGGGCTGACCCTCGGAACGTTCCCGCCCCAGCCATCGCCTAAACCGGATGCCCATAGCCCGTAGGGGTAATACTCGTGGTCCGAGTTTTGAGCCAAGCGCAGGAAGGCGCGTGTGTTCTGCGTCAAGTTGTAGTCGATGCGGCCGGTGTTCTCGATTCGGTTCGTGGGATATAGGGGATGGGCAGCCAAGTTACTGTTCCCCTTCGGGTCAACATAGTTGGGAAGCACATAGGTGCCATTCAGTACTTCTTGGCCGGCCGCTGTGACCTCGTCGGCCGGGAGGATGTTGCCGGGCGCCGCCTTCCCCGTAGCGGGATCGGTCAAAATGCAGGGCATGCCCAGATAATTCCCGCCGGTGACCGCCCCTGTGCTGTTTGTGGTGCATGTGGAATTGGGAGAGGACCAGAGCTCGCTAAAATCGCCATTGCGCATATTCGTCGAGGGCACCGTTCTGAACTGGGTTCCGGGGTCCGCGAGCTGCCTCTGCCACTCCACGCCATAGAAGAAGAACATCTTGTCGTTGTGCTTGTTGAAGTCGGAGTGCGGAAGGCGGACCGGTCCGCCAATGTTGAAGCCCGGGTAATTGAATTTGCTGTTCGGCTTGTGGATAGCCCCTTGGTTGTTCGACCAGTCATTGGCGTTGAATACGGCGTTACGGAGATAATAGTAACCCTCGCCATGTATCTTGCTTCCGCCGGATTTCGTGACCGCGTTGACGATGACGCCGCCGCCGCCCTGGCTGGCTTCAAACCCCGACATCTTGACCGAAAACTCCTGGATCATGTCCATGTTGGGCTCGACCATGAACCCGCCGTTTTCACCGGGGTCGATAGTGTTGGCGTTGTCGAGCATAACCATGTTCTGATCGTTGCGCAGCCCGTTGACGTTGAAACCATTGATGGCCTCGGTGCTGACTCCGCCGACGGTCTGGAAGCCCGTTCCGCTCGCGCCATTGAACCCGCCGGAAATGCTGCCCGGGGTCCCCGTGCCACCCACCACGCCGGGCAAAAGCGTGAGCAACTCCAGCGAGTCGCGACCGATGGTGGACTCATTCTGAATCTGCGCCTGGTCGATGGTGGGCGTCATCCCGCCCGAGCTCTTGGGTATCAAATTCACTGCCGTGCCCCTCACCTCCACGGTCTCCACCTTGGTGCCGATCTGAAGGGTTACGTCAGCGCTCACCGCCGTGCCCGGATGGATGGTAATGTTCGTTTGAACGTACGATTTGAAGCCGGTGGACGTAGCCGTCAGCGTGTACGTAGCAACCGGCACATAGTCGAACAAATAGAACCCGCTCGGGTCCGTGGTGGTCTTGAATGACGCCCCCGTCGCATCGTTCCGCAACGCCACGTTCGCGCCGGGAACCCTCGCGCCGGTCGGATCCATCACCGTGCCCGAAACGCGCTGCCCCACATCCTGGGCATAAGCCGTGGGCAAGCCGAGAATCAAAGCCAAGGCCAGCACCACGAGTCCTCTGTGAAACAATCTGTTCATGGGTCACCACCTCTTTGTTGTTCTCAAAGCTTTAGCCTTGAGATGCTAAACGCTCCAACATTTAGTTGAATCGGTCCACTCTAAGAGGGAAGCCATCAACCACAACCCTGCATTCGCGCAGAAGAAACTCACCTTTCCGTCTCCTCTTGGAATGTTGCACGAGACTAATTGACATTCCGCACGGCCGTGATTGTTAATTGCAAGTCTCCTAACCGAGACCCAGACGCAGGAGTACAATAAAAAATGAAGACAACTAACCTTAACCAATAACGGCAGCATTATCCCGATGCCCCTCCCATCTGTCAAGGGACGATTTGCGCCAAAAGATGGTCATTTTGCGTCATTACCTTAACCGGGCTTCCCCCCGCCCGGCGAGCATGTTCCCGGCGAGTGAAAGCTGAAAAAAACTCGACTCCATCACGTTCCATATTTCAACACGTCCAACGAAAGCCATTTTGCAAAACCCCTTGAATGCGTTTGCGGAAAGAACTATGCTCGGCACATTGCAATTTTGCGGCGTGCGCCAGCGCGCCAGATGATAAATGTGGAGGTGAGCATGCGAAATCGTCGTTTCCTCATTGCCGGCGCGGCAATGATCATTAGCATAGGAATGTTGAACGCGGGCAAGAAGCATGAGAGTGGGCTCTGGATGGGCGAACCTTATACCAAGTGGGATCAAAAGCAGGTATCGGAGATGTTTAACAATTCCGCCTGGGCGGTGACAAAAGAGTTTCGGGGGCAGGTGGCGGGCCAGCACGGCACGGTGACCGACATGGGATCAGGCCCCGCCTCCGGTGCCATCACCGGAACTGGCGGCGGCACGTCGGGAGTGGATGTGCCGGAATTCAGTTTCACGGCGAGGCTTTTCTCCGCCCAGCCCATCCGTGAGGCTTTCGTGCGGATGCAACAGATCATGAGCAAATACGATGCAATGCCTGCTGACAAGCAACACGCCTTCGACCAAAAAGCAAACGAATATCTGCAACTTGACGTTAGCCAGAAAGTTGTGATCCTGCTATCTTATCACACCAACGATCCCAATTCTATCCGGGACATGAACCAGTGGTTCAATACTCAAACCACGGACACATTAAAGCAGAACGCGTATCTCTACAGCCCCATCGCGGGCCAGTTGGAGTTGGTCAAGTACTTTCCCCCGTCTCAAGGCGGCGGCCTGGGGGCCCAATTCATCTTCCCGCGAATATTCAAGGGCGAGCCCATCCTCCAGCCCGGAGCTGGTAAAATGCGCTTCCAACTCTCTTACCAGCCGCAGATCAACCAGACAATGTATATCGACTTCGATCCTAAAGAAATGACCTATAAAGACCAGTTTTCGTACTGAGCGGCAGGCGATGTTTGAGACGAAGCATTTGCGCGCTGCGCAATCGCGGCGCTGAATCGTGGCCATAGGCACGTGAAAGGCGAACATCAAAAAAGTGGCGCCCCCGTTAGCCGAGCACCCTTACGAGCCAACGTGCCCGATTGCTCTAAGGATGCCTGGGTCTGTGCGCGAGCATCCGGTCTACTGTGTCAAAGCGCGCCCTCGCGCGCTCATCGAGAAATCTATGCGGTGAATCTACCGCACATCTATTCTGCGTTCTGCATCTCCGCGGTATGGTTTTGCGGCTCGGCCCATTGACGACAAAAAGTCGCGGAATCAAGCGAACCGGCCCGCGCTATCATGTGCTCCTGCCGATTTAAGGTCTGAAAATAACGGTATCGACAATGGATGGTAGAATGCTAGGGTATCGATTGGGGAATCGTATCAGGGTGAAATCGCCATTTCGGCGAGGTGTCAGGGACCAGGAGTCAGGAGCTAGGAGTCGGGCCTCGGGATTGGGAATCATGGAATAGGGGCTAGGGACTTGCGGTCAATGGATTACGCCGTAATTCCAGGCAAAGTTGCGCGATTCTTGCAGCGGACAAGAGAAAGATCGGGTGATTTACATCACTAAGTACTGGTGCCGGCGGAAGCTCCGGCGGAAGGATATATCGGTCATGAATCACTGTTTGTCCTGCGCGCTCTTGGTTCTTCTCGCTGTATCTCCAGCCTCCGCTTCCAGTTCGACGCTGCCGAGCGGCGCCGAGTTTCCCTCCTGGGAGAAGCCGCTCCGCTTTACGCACACGTACTACGTCAACGGCCAGGCGGCGAATGCCGATGACAGCGGCCCCGGCACCGAGCAGCACCCCTTCCGCACCATCAGCCGCGCCGCCCAGATTCTGAAGCCGGGCGAGCGCGTGGTGATCGCCGAAGGGGTCTACCGCGAGTTTGTGCGTCCGGCGCGCGGCGGCGCCGGCCCCGACGCGATGATCAGCTACGAGGCCGCCCCGGGCGCCAAGGTTGTGGTGAAGGGTTCGGCCGTCGTGACCGGCTGGCGTCCCAGCCAGGGCTGGATGTTCGGCTTTGATCCTGCCACGCAGAAGCCGGTACAGGCCTGGGAACTGCCGCTGGATCCGTCGCTGTTTCACGGCTACAACCCCTTTGAAGTGGACAACGTGATAGGCAACCGGTACTGGCTGCGCTATGCCGAGGACAACATGGCGACGTATTTCCGGCGGCGCGGCATGGCGTTTGTGGACGGCCATCCGCTGGAGCCGGTCGAGCTTTCGAGCGAGCTTGCCGGGCCGTCGAAGCAGTCCATGAACTTCTTCAGCACGGCTCACTGGTCGCCGCTCTTCCAGGAGTTCTCGCCCTACGCCGGCAAGGTCTGGATCGAAAGCAACGGGATGACGTTGCACATCCGCCTGGCCAACGACGACGACCCGGCGCGGCACACCATCGAGATCACCACCGAGGAGCAGGTGTTTTCGCCGCTCGAGCGCTACCAGTCCTACATTCGTGTGAAGGGGATTACCTTCCAGCACGCGGGCAACGGCTTTCCGGTGCCGCAGCGCGGCATGGTCTCCGTCAACCGCGGCCATCACTTCATCTTCGAGGACAACACTTTCGAGTGGGCCAACAGCGTGGGCCTCGATATCGGCAACGAGGACTGGCAGGCGAGCCGTCCCCCCCAGCCGGTCGGCTTCGACGTCATTCGCGGCAACACCTTCCGCTATTGCGGCATCGAGGGGCTGGGCGGGACGGGAGGTCCGCGGGATACACTCGTCGAGCGGAATCTTTTCGAGTGGATCGGCTGGCAGGACGCGGCCATGATGTCGGAGTCCGGCGGCACGAAGATGCATACCGCCCGCAATCTTCTGTTCCGCCACAACGTGCTGCGCCACATCCGCCACGCCAACGGCATCTGGCTCGACATCGGCAACGCCAACGTGCGCATTACCGGCAATCTGTTTGCCGACATTCCCGGCAACGTCAACCCGCACGCCGTTCACATCGAGGGCAGCGAGGAGCTGAATGAGATCGACAACAACATCTTCTCGAAGCTCACCGGCGGCATCCTGATCCGCGACACGAACAACGTCATCATCGCCTACAATCTGTTCCTCGACTGCGACGAGGTGGGCGTGGACACGGTCTCGGGGATCAACGGCCCGCGTCCCATCTTCGGCCATACCATCGACGTGCATAACCTCATGGTGTACGGCAATATCTTTGCGCGCATGGGCCGTTCGGCGATCGAGTTTACCAATGCCCGCAACGACGCCGACGGCAATCTCTACGCGGCGGGGCAAGGGCCGTTCGGCTTCGGTTCTCCTTACCTGCGGGTCAAGACCCCGGAGCCGCCGGAGTGGGACAACCTGAGGTCCTGGCGCGAGCAGCACGGCTGGGACAAGAATGGCGCCCAAGGCCAGATTACCGCCTCGCTCGACCCGGACAAGCTCACCCTGTCGCTCACGGTTCAAAGCGACATCAAGCCGGTCGCGGCATGGAAGTCCATCGACACGGATTTCTATGGAAAGCCTGTCGCGGGCGACCGCCTGCCGGGCCCCTTCCCGGACCTGTTGACCGGCCCGGCAACCCGCGCCATAGACCCACACTGATTCGTCGGATGCCCCATCGACAGCCCATAGCGCAGGCCGCCGCGATCGCGGCCTGCGGTTCTTCGCATCGCGGGCAATTGCAGTTGCCCACTAACGACATCAGCAGATCACGATACGGAACAGACGCGGGCCACAAAAGGGGTGGTCCGCGCTGTCTCACGCGCACTTGACAGGCTGGAAGCGCGGCGCTAATGTTGAGTCGTCGAGGGTTCTTGCGAGGCACCCATGCCACCCGCATCCCGTTGCATGGAAGGCATCCGAGGGGTCCCTATCGGGAGAGTCGTTTTCTGCCTAGCCTTAAACCTCGCCGTCCTTCCGGTTCGACAGACTTGGTGCCAGGCGACCGTTGACTTTGCCGGGCAGGACCGCACCACCAGTCCGCCTCAAGCTCCAGCACCTGCGGTTCAGGAGAATGTTGTCCTTGCCGGTCAGGTCCGCAGCTCCGACGGCTACGCCATACGTTCCGGCGTAATCGTGAATTTGGAAACCTTGGAACACGTGCCGATAGTAACCACACATGCCAATGCCGACGGGCAGTTCGAGTTTGAAAGACTCCCCAGCAACGCCTGTTTCCTGCGGGTCTCGGCGCAGGGATTTCAGACCTTTCAGCAACGCCTGGACGAGCTGAGAGTCAGCCAATTTCGTACCTTTATCAATGTCTTCCTTACACCGGTGGATCAAAGCGAAAGGGAGGAGGCTGCCCCCGCCGTTTTAACTGACCGGCAGGCGCCAGAGAAAGCTCGCGACGAACTGGTTAAAGGAGTTCAGGCGCTTTTGAAAGAGAAGTATTCGGACGCTCGCACTCACTTTGAAAAAGCGATTGCCGTATATCCCTGTTATGCCCGGGCGCAAACCGAGTTGGCCATCCTGTTGATCTCATCGGGGGATTTCACCCCGGCTGAATCGGCCCTGCGCAAGTCAATTCAATGTGACTCGGGATATCACCAGGCACGCTTGGTGCTAGGCCAGCTTCTAAATATGCAGAAGAGGTTCGGGGAGAGCGAGAAGACCCTAAGAGAGGCCGTCCGCTTTGCCCCGAGCTCGTGGGAATTATACTACCAGCTCGGGATCGCAGACTTCGGTCTAGGGGAGTACGCCAAGGCAGCAGAAGAGTTCGAAGAGGTCCTCAGTTTTAACCCTGCACCCCCCTCGTACTGTTATGCGAGAGCGGCGGACGCCTATCTGGCCCAGAAGACGTATGACAAAGCTTATGCGATGATGCAAGATTACCTGCGAATCGACCCACAGGGGCGATTCGCCGAGAAGATGCGAGCAACGATTCAGAAAATGGAAGCCGAAGGAGTCCTAAGCAAGTCCAGGGAGAACCCCGCCCGAACCGAGAAGGAGTGAGCCGGCACCGACGAGCGCGGCGGCCCGAGCTTTCCGTTATTTCCAATCTGGCGCGAATCCGTCCCGCTCCGGTTGCTGCGGCCCGGGACGGAGAAAACGCGGACCCGTCGGACGAGGGATGGTCAGCGCTACTTGCTTACGCGCCGCCCACCGGGATTCGCACTGAACCGAGAACGCCGGAGCTCGGATCGCGCACCACCAGTTCCAGCGACGTCGCTCCCTGGACGAGGTCCACCCATTTCTCCATCCGTAACCCTTGTCCCAGAAAGCGTTGCACTCCGCCGGTCTCGACGCGCATTTTCATATCGTATCGGGCCGCATCGAGCACCTTGCCGTCAGGCCCACTCTGAGCGAGAACCATGGCCAGTTGCACGCTACCGCCGCTCCCACCCGGTAGCGTGATGTCGTGCGCATCCACGTTGATGGCGAGGAGAGCGCGGTCCTTATGATAGGGGACGACCTTGTCGGTCCCCAACACCCGGCGGGTGTCGGTCTTATGGGTGACTTTTTCCAGCGTAACCCTCAGCCCCAGGCCCGGCGAGTCAACAGGGCTGTAAATGGCTTGATTGAACTGTGTGTCGACCTGGTCTGTGGTCTTCGCAGTTTTCACCGTTTCCCGGGTCCGGGCGGCGAAATATCCTTGGCGGTAACGCAAGTGGACGCCGGGCCGCGTAACCTTTACCTTAAGGTCATGGTATTTACCGTTCCAGCGGACGTCGTGAGGGTAAAAACCGAGCTCGTAGCTGGCCTGGGAATCGTCCGCGGCGGCGCGCATGGCGCGAGTGAGGTTGTTGGTGTTGACGAAGGCTTGGCCGCCGGTTTGGCTCGCCAGTTCCTTCATCGTGCCCTGCGTTGAATAGAGATTGTTCCAATCCGTAGTCCCGGGCGCCCCTGCAACCAGCCCGCGCGCATCGACGGGATAAATGGCCATGTTGGCGTTGTTCAGAGCTGAGAGTAGCGTTTTGTACGCCCGATCGAAATCCGCCGCAAAGTGGACTTGGTCCCGCGTGTCGCCTGGCTGGCGAGGCGTGTCCAAGCCCACTTGAACCGGGAAGCTGCTGGAAACCCAGATCAGGTTCTTTCGCCCGGGAAAGTGCCCCAGATAGCTGGCAATGGCAATCAGTGCGTCCAGGGTGCGCTGGACGCGGTCGATGCCGAAGAAGGCGCTCTCATGGGCCTGGAATTGGTTCATCAACGCCTCCATGTAAAGCATGGCGGCGGTCATGGCCCCCGCTGCGACCGCAGCGTTCGTCCCTCCGCCGGAGGCGGCGCTGCTCGCCCCCGAAGAAGGTGTGTTCGCCGCCGTGGGCGGGGTCGACGGGTCGACGGATGCGGCAGGGGAGGCGATCATCGCGCCCATCACGTTGACCGACGCTTGGTCCCCCTCGTCCCAATTGGACTGAGGCGGCGCCGAGCCCCCGGCTTCCCTCGGGTTGCGAACCGGCGCATGTTGCAGAGCTGCCAGCAAAAGCTTGGGGTCGCTGGTGAAATTCTGCAGCACGTCGAGGTGCTCGCCCAGCAACATGATGCCGACGCGGTCCTGAGGCTGGAGCTCTTCAAGAAACCGGACCACCTCCGTGCGCGCCCAAGATTGGTCTTGAAAACTGGTGTTCAGGCCGTCGAGGAGAACCACCGTGATGCTTGGCGGCCCGCCAAGGGTCCGGTTGGAAAAGGTGTTCGGCGGGAGCGTCTCCGCCGGCGCGCGCTGGAGTGAAGCCGCCGAGAACTCATCAATGGAAACTGGTTTGCCGTCGTCGAAGAGCTTGAAGTCGTCGCGGGAGAGGCCTATCACTGGCCGCCCGCTCGAATCCTGAGCGACGACACTGAGCTCGACCAAACGCGTCTCCGCCCGCAGTACCGCTCCGCCCTCGGGGGCCTTCTCCTGTCCACGCTCGGTGGCCTTCTCCTGGGCTGAATCGGCTGAAGCGGCAAGCATCGCGAGGAAACTAAACACCAGGACCGCATGCCATTTCATAGTCTACCCGCCTTTTCCCGATCCGACGCAAAAATCCAGACTCCGCTTTTCTGCGACCTTGCTATTATACCCCGAAACGCTCCCCCTCGGGTCCTTTCCCTTAGAGCTCTCAAGCCCGGGAGGGGTGAGGCGGGGGTGCTGGGAAATCAATCTGCTCCCCGACGTACAGATCGAATATCGCTGGCCCAGCAATTTCGCAGACCGCCCATCCGCGGCTGGTGTGCTGCTGATTGACGGGTTAGTTCCTGGCTTTGCGTCCGGCGGACGGATTTAATAGGGGTTGTGGGTGGGGGATAGGAGCTGGTTTTCAGTTGACAGCAAATAGTCCGGCAGAACCTTCGCAGAGGGGCGCACAGGTTGGGATTGGGCTGCCATCTTAACTGGAGTCCAGACGTGGCGGTAAGAAAAGATACGCCAGAAGTCGGGCCATGGCACTGAAGGTGGGAGGAGTTTGGCTAGCGTGGCTCACCACTTGGCGATCATAAAAGACGAGGCTTAGCGTGTCGGCCAGAACACGGATCATGGTCAGTACCACCAGGGCGCAAGGTTGACGCACGGAGGGACGCTTGAGGAGCGCCTGAGTGGTGAGGGGTTGGAACACTTCGGCGTCGATCCGCCAGCGGCTCCGCCCGAGTTCGTGGAGGAAGCGGGGAGGAATCGAACCCAGCTCGAGGTTGAGGGCATAGTAGTTCGTGCTTTCCTCCCAGAAAATCCAAGAAGCGGCGGCCCAATTGTTGATCCAACTCGCGCATTAGCTCCAGCGCGCACGCCACCTCGGTTTCCCCGTCTTTTTGGAAGCGGATGGTTAGAGTCGTATCCCCGCTGCCATGTATGTTTTCACCAGATCAGCGAAAATGCGCCTTGCGGCCCCGCCCGGCACTTGTTTTCCCGGGTCCGCAAGCCCTTTAATGCCGGCACGACCCCGCGCTACCGCGTTTGAACACCATCCGCAAGAATCCATGGACCGTTGGAAAACAGGTACTCGCTACCTCGCGCGACCGTCGGCTGTCGTCTGGGGCGTGTCGTCCGGAGATTTCTCGGTTACAATAGCCCGCGGCCGCGTTGGTGTGACACACGTATGGCCTCGTGGCGGTCAAGGAGCATTTTAAGTGTCTTGGGGAAGCGGTTGCCAGTGAAGGCCACCCCATGCTCCTTCCCAGCATCCGGCCTGAGGCGGGGAAGGGACGCTGCCCTTGTTTGGGCACCAGGTAGGGAGATTAGTTGACATGCGACAACTGACAACAAGCAAAGAAATTGTAATTTGGGCTCGCCGCTTATTGGGTTCTGACAGTCTGCGCACAGCCGGGGTTTGGATTCTGGTTGTCGCGCTCAGCGCGATTCTGGTGGATTGCGGCGGTGGAGGAGGCGGCGGAGGTGGTGGGGGTGGTACCGGCCCGACTGTGCCCGCTGCGCCTACGGGCCTCGTAGCGACCCCGGGCAATGCGCAGGTGAGCCTGACCTGGAACGCCAGTAGCGGCGCGACCTCTTACAATGTCGCGCGTTCCACCACGTCGGGCGGGCCGTACACGACCGTCGCGTCGCCCACCACCACGACTTACGCCGACACAGGAGTGACCAACGGCACGACTTACTATTATGTTGTCTCGGCCGAGAATTCAGCGGGCACGAGCGCCAATTCGGCCCAAGCGAGTGCGACGCCGAACGCCCCACCGGCCGCGCCGACGGGCCTTGCCGCAACCGCGGGCAATGCGCAGGTGAGCCTGACCTGGAATGCCAGCACGGGCGCGACATCTTACGATGTCGGGCGTTCCACCACGTCGGGCGGGCCGTACACGACCGTCGCGTCGCCCACCACCACGACTTACACCGACACAGGAGTGACCAACGGCACGACTTACTATTATGTTGTCTCGGCCGAGAATTCAGCGGGCACGAGCGCCAATTCGGCCCAAGCGAGTGCGACGCCGAACGCCCCACCGGCCGCGCCGACGGGCCTTGCCGCAACCGCCGGGAATGCGCAGGTAGTCCTGACCTGGAATGCCAGCACGGGCGCGACATCTTACAATGTCGGGCGTTCCACCACGTCGGGCGGGCCGTACACGACCATCGACTCGCCCACCACTACGAGCTACACCGACACGGGAGTAACCAACGGCACGACTTACTACTATGTGGTCTCAGCCGCCAATTCCGCCGGCCAAAGCGGAAACTCCGCACAAGTCAGCGCCACGCCATCGGCGCCCCCGACCTCGGTCCAGGTGACCGTGGACGCGCTCAGCAACCGCCACCCGATCAGTCCGTATGTCTATGGCGGCGCCTACCCGAAAGACGCGCCTACCATCACGGACAGTGGCCTGCCCGTCGTCCGTTGGGGCGGCAACGCCACCTCGACCTACAACTGGCAACTTGGCACCTACAATGCGGACAACGACTATTATTTCGAGGACTTCGGCTATTCCGAGATCGGGGATAGCAGCTCGACTCAATTCATTACCGACGTGCTGAACGCGGGCAGCACTCCCCTCATGACTATGGTGATGTTGCCCTGGGTGGCACAAAGTGCCGAGACCCCAGGCGCCCCTCCAACTGGGAACGGACACTGGAGCTTCTCAGTCGCCAAGTACGGCGCCCAATGTGCTGTGGACCAGTACAACAGTGATGCCGGAGACGGTCTGAAAACGGATTGCAGCACCCAGTTGACTGCTAATCCCAACGACGCTTACGTTCCCTTGCTCGACGACCAAAGTCAATCCTGCTCGGCACCGAGCTGTGTGTATCGCAATAACTGGGCCGCAGCGCTCGCGGCGGCGTTCAACACTGTCAGCAGCGCACCACATTTTTACGATATGGACAACGAGATCGACATCTGGGGCGGCACGCACTTCGACATCCATCCCAATCCCTCGGGCTACGACGAGCTGAGCAGCACTTACTTCACTGAGGCCACCAATTTGAAGGCCTGGGACCCGGCGGCGATTCGCTTCGGCCCGGTGAGCTGTTGCTGGTGGTATTACTGGAATGGCGCCAACAGCAGCGACAAAGCCGCGCTCGGCGGGGTGGATTTTCTCCCCTGGTGGCTGAACGAAATTTACTGGCAAGACGAGATCGCAGGCCCCCGCTCGCTGGAGGTGTTCGATATCCACGCCTACCCCGACGGCCCCAATACTACGGGTTACACGCAGGCTCAGTTGCAGGCTCTGGCCACGCGCATTTACCGCGATTACTGGGATCCGACATACGTAAGCGAATCGGGCACAATCGACCAATCCTACACAACACAGATTGAGCCCAAGCAGACCATCCCGTTCCGCATCCCGCGCATGCGGGCGATTGTGAACATGATTTATCCGGGAACGCCGCTCAGTTTTACTGAGTGGAGCGCGGCTTTCGCCGGCGAGTCGGATTTCTCAACATCCTTAGGGGACGCGGATGCGTATGGAATCCTCGGACGCGAACGCGTGTATCTGGCGTCGCGCTGGGGGGCGCCGCTTTCAACCAACCCGAACTACCAGGCCTTGAAACTCTTCACCAACTACGACGGCGCGCACCATGGTTTTGGAACCATTTCAGTGGCCGACACGAACACCGGCAATCCCGACCTGTTCAGTAGCTATGCCGCGGTGAATTTCGCCGGCAATACGATGACCCTCCTGGTGCTCAACAAGGATCCGCAGAATCCCGTCAGCGTGCAATTTACTCTGAACCACTTTACCGCGAGCTCGTTCGTGACTTACACGCTTGCTCAATCGTCGCCCAACGCGCTCACCGCCTCAGGCTCGGCCGCGTGGTCAGCGACCCAAACCTTTGCCCCCTATACCGCCACGTTGCTGGTGGTCTCGGGGAGCATGCCGCAGACTCCCGCTTCGGAGTGGGACTTGAATCCCGACACCGTCATGGTTCCGGCGGGGGGCACCGTGACGCTCTACCCGAAGCTGACTTCCGGAACCAGCACCGTCACGCTCGGCACGCCCCAGCCCAGTTCCGGCATCACGATGAGCGTGACCGGGGCCAGCGTACCATCCGGGCAGAAGGGATCGATCCTGGTCACGGCGGGCACCACGCCGGGGTTCTATCTATTCAGCGTCCCCGGCACGGATAGCTCAGGCGTCGCGCAAACCCAAAGCGGCTGGATTGTGGTGGGGAATCCCGCGGCCACCTTGACGAAGACTGGCGACCAGCAGACCGGCGGGGTCAGTACTACACTGACCCTTACGGCCACACTCGCGCCCGGCTCTTCCGGCGGCACGGCGACGGGGGCGCCGATCTTCTTCTCCACGAGTGCCGGTTCGCTGACCTACAACGGAACTACCGGCACAATGATGATCGTTCCAACCAACAGTTCGGGAGTGGCGGGCGTGACCCTGACGCTTCCCAGCCAGTCCGGAACCGTGACCGTCACGGCGGTAGGGCCTTACGGTCTGGGACATCCGGTGGCAACATTCACTGAGACGGCGCAATGAGGGCTCTCAGCCGCCGGCATAGATCCAGGAGCGAAATGCTTCGGCAAGGCGGGAGTCGCTACAGCGGAAGGGTGCATGTTCGTATCCGAATTGGAGCAGCGGGTAAGAATAAGAGCCACTGTGTTCGACTGAAAAGTCGTAGTTCCGAACGGGGGGAACGGTGGTTCAAGTGTTTCCTAAACCGTGGGTCGGGGGTTCGAATCCCTCCGGGCTTAGAGCCTCACGCGTTCCGTCGAACGGTCCGTTGAGGACGGAGCCATGTGCGAGGGATTTGCGGGACAAATGGAGCGCGGGCGCACCCGCGATTACCGAGAGTGCTCTTCGCCTGTTGAGCTTAATGGTTATCGCCTTTTCTGCCGAATCATGGCTGACGGTATCATTAAGTTGATATTATTCAAAATACTCAGATTGTTTTTCTGTGTACGTCAATCTCCCTTGAACTCGATTGCGGCTAATGGAGCGCCGAGGCAGAACAACGCCTCCGCGCGGCGCAGATGAGGTCTCTGTCCTATTCCGGCAGTGTTATCTGGCCGTTGACCTCGAAGGTTCCCTTCGCCGAAGGAGCATCGGTAGCGGGTTGACCGCCACCAATCGAGATTGTGTATTTGCCTTGTGCCACGATGATATCCCCGGCGCTGGTGGTCATGCTAAGGTCTCTAGCTTTCAGGTTGAACTGAACGTTCTGGCTGGTGCCTGCCTCCAGGTGAATCCGCTGGAATCCTCGAAGCGCGCGAAGAGGCGCGCCCGGAACATCCGGAAACGTCAGATAGAGTTGCACCACCTCGTCTCCAGCAACCTTGCCGTTATTGGTCACTGTCACTGCGGCGGGAAGCGGATCCTCCGCATTGATTGAAGCGCCGGGCAAGACGAGATTGCTATAGCCAAAAGTTGTGTAGCTGAGGCCGTATCCAAAGGGCCAGAGCGGCTCGCCTTCGAAGTACCGGTAGGTGCGTCCTCTCATCGAGTAGTCTTCAAAATTCGGAAGCTGGCGAACATCCTTATAGAAGGTAACCGGCAGGCGTCCCGCAGGATTATTCTTGCCGCTCAGCGTTTCGGCAATTGCGGCCCCGCCTTCTTCGCCCGAATACCAAGCCTCCAGGATGGCGTTGGCATGCGCCTTCTCCCAGTTCACACCCAGCGCGCTGCCGTTCATCAGGACGATGACCAGCGGCTTGCCCGTCGCGGCTACTGCTTGGACCAGGTCCTCCTCTTGTTGTGGCAGATCGAGGCTGGTGCGGTCACCACCGGAAAAACCGGGCTGGGTCACCGGCATCTCTTCGCCTTCCAGGCGGCTTGTAATTCCGACCACCGCGACGACAACGTCGGCCTTCTTCGCTGCGGCAATTGCCGCTGGATCAGCCGAGTTTCTTACGGGATCCCAGATAAGCTGCGCCTCCGGTTGGCCCCCCTGCATTTGGCCGTACGACACGTCCAGCTTTACAGGCTGTCCCTTCTCCAGGTGAACCTGACCGAGATTAGCCCCGCCGCCGAATGCACGCGTAACCTCCTTTTCGTTAACTGTGACCCGAGCAAAACCATTCCCCTTGAAACCCAGGAGGTAGTCACCCGTCGCACTGGCGGTGAGAAATCCCGTCCAATGCACCGACAGCGGCGTAATGCTCTTGGCCTGCTCGGGCAGATTGGTCTCATTCAGGTCGATGGACGATTCCACACGAGTCAAGACCGGCGCGAAATTGGGCTGAAAGCCGGCGCGGGTACCGAACTCGGCCTTCAGCCCGGGCTTGCCATCCGGCGTAGTAAACACGGAAGCGGGCACCGGAGTCCCCTGGGTAGAGAGAAACTGCGTGCCGGGAACATAGGTGATCGTCGCGTTGGGGAATTCTGTCTTCATTCCTTCCAGCACAGTTACCGTATGCGTCGGCCTGCCGTTGTAGTTGCCAAGCATCACCGCAGTTTGATCGGCGAGGGGACCCACGACGGCGATCTGGGCTATCCCCAGCTTGAACGGAAGCGTTCCGTCATTCTTGAGAAGAACCATCGACTCATTTGCAAGCTTTCGAGCCAGCGCGCGGTGTTCAGGGCTGTCGAGCTCCTTTTCGTCGATCTTTGAGTAGGGGACCATTTCCGGAGGATCAAACATGCCGAGTTTCATGCGCGCGGTGAAAAGTCGTACCAGGGCAATGTCAATCGCGTTCTCGGGTAAATAACCCTGCTGCACGGCTTCGACATAGGGTTTGTATTCGGAATCGTTTTTTGAGGTGGGTCCACCACTGAGACATTCGTTGTCCATGCCGCGCAGGAGCGAAATGGCCGAAGCCTGGGCCTGCGTTGGCCGGTAACGATGGCCGCTGAAGATATCGCGAACCGCGCCGCAGTCGGAAACGACATACCCCTGGAAGCCCCATTTCCCGCGAAGCTGATCCTGCAGCAGGAATTGATTGGCGCACGCCGGCTGGCCGTTGATAGCGTTGTAAGCGCACATCACCGAGCCGGCCTTCCCCTCCGTGACGGCAGCGCGAAATGCCGGTTCGTAAGTGTCAAGCTCGTCGTGCTTGCTTACATCGACATCGGCGAAGTGGCGGGTTGGCTCCGGCCCGCTGTGTACGGCGTAATGCTTGGGAGTTGCGATCACGCGGTAATACTTCGGGTCATCGCCTTGCATTCCCGTAACAAATGCAACCCCCATGCGGCCGGTCAGAAAAGGATCTTCCCCATAGGTCTCCTGGCCGCGGCCCCAGCGCGGATCACGGAAGATGTTGAGATTCGGCGCCCAGAAATCGAGACCTCCCATAATGCCGTTGTGTCCGGCGCGCACATCCTGAACATGTTTAATGCGCCCCTCAATGCCAATATCGGTCGCCATGGCATGAACCCCCGGAACGTCGAACGTTGCAGCGAGGCCGATGGGCTCAGGGAACTCCGTGACGCCTGAGTCGATTACTCCGTGAAGCGCCTCGCTCCACCAGTTGTAGGCGGGAACATTGAGCCGCGAAATGGCTTGGGCGTCATTCACCAGTTGCGAGGCCTTCTCCCCCAGCGTCATGCGTTGCACCAGGTCCGCCACGCGCTCTTCGGGCGTTAGCTTGGGGTTCATATAAGGCAAGTTAGAAGTGTCCTGGGCCATGGAGCCGTGAGTTATGAAGACCAGGCAAGTGGCGAGTGCGACGAGCATGAACTTTGCGCAATTATTCATTGTTTCTCCCGTTATGGGTCGCTTCACCGGGAGCGACCTTATCAAAGGGCAGGGCGCTTTCCCTGCATTGGAGCAGTTTCCCGGCGGCTGGTGAGCCGCGGTCTTGGTGCTGTCTGAAGCCTGGCCGTCCCGGGCCAGGGCAAATCCCACGCCCGCTGTCGCTGAAAGCAGCAGTGCTTCGCGGCGATTCAGGCGGATGCCGTTATTGGTGTCCGATCTCATAGCTTCCCCCCTTAGTCTTTGGCTCCGCTGGTCGACACCTTCACATATCCCTTCTCGCGGTAATAACGCTCCGCTCCGGGATGCAGCGGAACCCGGCGCGCCTGCCATACAATGTCGGGGTTGTACGAAAACGGAATAATGCTGAAGACGAGCGCATGCTTGGACTGGTCGAGTGCCTTAGCCACATCGTACGCCAGTTGATCCGGCATATCGGCACGGCCATACACCACAGTCCCTGAAGTAAGAACCGTCTTGATCGGCTTATCCATGCCGCGCATCAGCTGCACCGGCGTCATGCCGATCTCCCAATCCGAGGCCGATGCCAGCGACTGAAGCAGGTCGTCGGGAAGTTGCAGAAACCGCAGATTGGCGCGCTGGCTCAGCTCGTACCAGACGTTCGATTCGGGCGTGTTGTTCAGCGAGTTGGCAAAGGAAATCACCACATCAAAGTTCTGCCGGTTCGCGGGCTCCGTGGAGACAATGGAGCCTCCCCACGACTGCAGCTCTTCGCGATCGATCTCGTAGTATTTGAGAATCATCTCCGATCGAATGCTGCCTTCAACGAGCATGCGCACGGGCAGATGCTTTTCCTTGATCTGGCGCAGGTCGGTAATGAAGGCTTCCACCCGCGTCGCCACAAGGTAATAGTTCGGGTCCTCCACGCGCGCGATCAATCGCAAATTGAGGCGCGGCCCATCATTCCTGTATCTGCCGATGCCGCGATACGCATCGGTGAAAAAGTCGAGATTGACGACGCCGAAATCCACCGGCCGATCCGGAGGCGCGGGAAGATCGCGCTGCCCGGCCGGCAGGCGCGGTGGTTTCAGCCGGTCTGCAACGATGGGGATGCTGTTTAATCCCGAGCAGTTATAACAGATTTGCACGTTGTAGCCCAGCGGCGCCATTGCGGTCTTGATCTTTTCCGCCAGCGCGCCCCAGGGGCAGTACGGACAGGCCGCGCCCAGTACCGGTCGCTTGCTCTCGTCAACAGCGGCGGAACCCGTCGCGCTCTGCGCCCTTACACCCCGCAGCAGAATCAGTTGAGGCAGGATGATCGAAGAAATCGATAGAACCAGAACGGCGGAGCGAAGTCTCATTCTGGAAGGTCCCTTGGTTAGTACCCTTGGTTCGGCGGAAGTTTGAACCATGCCGGCCACACACAGCGTTCGCCTGCTCGAGGAAGTGATCAGGTGTTCCTGCTTTTAGTTGGCGGCGCGACAAGCGTAGTCGATATGAACCAGACAGTCAAGAAGTGGAAAATGCGCAGCACAATGCGTCCCCTCGCGGGAGCGGTTTCGTCTACAACATTGAGCATTTCCGATCGGAATCGGAGCGCAAGACCGCGCATTCTCCGCAAGGCTCGAACCGGAGTCTGCTGAGTGGTATAGTGACTCGCGAGCAATGAAACGATTTCTAACGGCAATGTGGACGTCATTCTCAACGAGGATGTTCGCTGCTCGGAGAGTTCCCATTCGCCGCATTCCATGCGGTTGACCGAATCCGAGGGAGAAGATCATGGTAACGAAACCGACTTGCAAAGCCTTCCTTGACACCAGCATCGCCGTCCTTGTGGCAGCCGGTGCCTTCGTGGGATTCAGCTCAAGGGCCCGTGCTCAGGAAGCGAGCGCTGCCCGGGCGCAAATCACGGCCAAAGTCGACACCGGCCAGGTCGGCTCGCCGGTTTCGAAGTACATCTACGGCGGATTCATCGAACACGGCGGCACGCTCATGTATCGCAGCCTGTGGGCGGAGTTGATCGACGACCGCAAGTTCTACAACGCGATCTCCTCGAAAGACACGGAACCCCCCAGCAACGCGCCCGCCCCGCCATTCCGGATGGGTCTCCGCAAGTGGCGTCCCCTGGGCCCTGACGAAGTCGTATCGCTCGACCCCGACCATCCCTTCGTTGGCGATCACAGCCCGAGGATTGCACTCGACGCCGCTACGCCGCATGGAATCCGGCAATCGGGGCTCACGCTGGTCAAGGATAAGCACTACACGGGCCGCATTTATCTTCGCGGGACGCCCGGCACCAAAGTGACAGTCTCGCTGATTTGGAGCTCCGACGCCAAGGACCGGCAAACCATTTCGTTTGCCGCACTGACCAATGAGTACCGGAAGCTCCCGCTCAGCTTCACCGCCGCCGCCGACACCGCCGATGGCTCAATCGAGATCACCGGTACCGGCAAAGGCAACTTCCACATCGGCACGCTCTCGCTGATGCCCTCTGACAATGTGCAGGGATTCCGCCTCGACACGATTGCACTCCTGCGCGACCTGCGCCCCGGGATGTGGCGCCTGCCGGGAGGCAATTTCATCTCAGGATGGGACTGGTACAACTCGATTGGCGACATTGACAAGCGCCCGCCGGTGTTCGATCACGCCTGGAACGCCGTGCAACCCAACGATATCGGTATGGACGAGTTGATGACAGTGTGCAAGCTGATTGGAGTGGATCCCTACATCACGGTCAATGCAGGCTTCGGCGATGCACATTCGGCGGCCGAAGAAGTCGAGTACCTGAATGGACCGGTGACGACGCACATGGGCTCGCTGCGCGCAAAGAACGGCCATCCCGAGCCCTACCACGTGAAGTACTGGAATATCGGCAACGAGCCCTATGGCTCATGGCAACTCGGCCACACCGATCTGAAGTACTACGTGATCAAGCACAACGATTTTGCACGGGCCATGCGGAAGGCGGATCCGTCGATCACCTTGCTTGCTTCCGGTGCATTCCCCGATGAGATGACAGTCGAAGGTCAGCCGCGCACCATGGGCATCGCCGACCCGCAGGTGCATTTCGGCTCGCCGGCCGACTGGACCGGAGGCCTGCTGGCCAACTGCATGGGCTATTTCGACGGCATTACCGAGCACTGGTACTCGCGCGTGGGCAAGCGGTTCGACTACGAGCATGCCAAGAGTCTGCCGATGGACCCGAATATCAACATCGAGTCTGGCTATGTCAACGTGGATGAGACGCTGCTCGAATGGATTCGCCATCCTTCCAATCGCGTGCACAAGAAGGCCGAGGAATGGGCCGAGTACGAAAATCGGTTCCCGGCGATGGCCGACAAGAAGATCTTCTTGTCGATTGACGAATACGGCTATGGCCGCGGGAGCCTCAAGGCATCGCTTGCCTACGGCATGGTCCTGGACGAGATGCTGCGGCACACCGATTTCCTGAAGATGGCGGCCTACACCATGGCGGTCTCCACGCTCGACTTTACGAGCACGGGCGCCACGTACAACTCGCGGGGAGTTCTTTACAAGCTGTACCGCGATCACTTTGGCACGCTGCCTGTGGCACTTACAGGCAAATTGCCGCAGCCCGCGCCAAAATACCCGCCGTACGGCGATCAGCCGGAAACCAGCGCCGGCAGCCCGACTTATCCGCTCGATATGGTGGCTGCGCTCACCGAAGATCGCAAGTTCCTCTCCATCGCCGTCGTGAATGGAACGGAATCGGAACAGGAGTTTGATCTGAGCGTCACCGGAGTACGTGTCAGCGGCCCATCGGCGCTGTGGAAAATGACCGGCAGCAGTCTGACGGCTGAGAACCATGTGGGTCAGCCGGCACAGGTCGAGGTGAAAGAGATTGCGTTGGGCGATGCGCCAAAGTCGATCACGGTGGCTCCGATCAGCGTGAACATCTACCGCTTCGCCATAGTGCAGTAGTACGTTGGATGTCTTCAGGGAATGACCGCAACGCTACCGGATGGTATGCCAGGTGAAAAAACTGTCTCGAGTCCTATTTGCAGGCTCATCGACGATCAGGACGTGATGGCGCAAAGCCGCCTGCGTCGCTTCCGACGGTGGCTTGCTTTTGGTGCGTGACCCGAGACGAATTGAATCTTATCTGGCTTCACCCTCCCAGGATCGCGCTATAATCCCGCCTTCTCAGTATGAGCCAAGTGAGGAAGTATGAAACGCAGAGATTTTTTTACCAAAGGCACGCTCGCTGCGGGACTGGCGAGCTCTCCCGCATTGCTCAAGCCGCTCCTGGCGAGTGAAACCAGCCCTGCAAAGTCGACGCAGACTTCGCCGCAGACGACTAAAGCGTCCGAGGAAATTCGCTCTTCCGAATTTCTGCGCCGCGCGCAAGGCGACAAGTTTTTGCCCAAGGCGCCGGCATTCGCCGCATCGTACCTGTCGCCCGAAGTAAGAATCTCGCCCATGCCGGTGGCAGAACGACTCCGTCGCGGCATTGTTCCGCGTCGGGGATTCTGCAGCCAGATACCCGGGACCACCGTCAGCGAGGGGCTCACCTCCGGCAATGGACACATGTATATCGAGGTGACGTGCGATCCATACTCGGACCAGATCCTTTTTCACCACGAAAGCCTTCTCATGCCGTGGAAGAGACCCTTTGAGGCTCCCAAGGTCGCGGACATATTTCCGCAGGTCCGGCAAATGGTGATGGACGGGAAATACCGGGAAGCTGTTGAATTCGCCTTCAGGGAAATCGATAAGGGCCCAGTAAAGGTGAATACGTGGCCGCATCCCACTGTCCCGGCATTCCTGATGCATCTTGATTCTCCCAAGACCGCCTCGGTTAAAGACTATCTCCGTACGGTCGATTTCGAGACGAGCGAGGTCAAGGTCTACTGGAGCGATGAGCACGGCAACTGGAGGCGCGAGACGTTCGCCTCCCGGCCGGATAATGTCGTGGTCCAACTGCTCACCGCCCCGCCAGGCCAACAGATAAATGCCCGCATCGCGGTTGAGAAACCCGCGGCACGGATGCGCATGTTTGGGGGAGCTGGCGGAACCAGCGAGGTTCAGCAGGATTACACCCCGGACCGATTGATCTACAAGTGCCGCCTGGATCCCTCCGTAGACAACAGTGGCTACGCCGGATTGGTTCGCGTGGTTCGCAACGGGGGCTCGGCTCGGATGGATGGAGACACGCTGGTCGTCGAGGACGCATCTTCCGTGATGCTCCTGACCCGCATCGAATGGTTCGCCGACTACAGCGAGGACAAAGTCGAAGCTCTGCGGCAGGCTGTCGAGCAGCTGAGCCCGGACTACGGCGCGATCCTGGAGCGGCACCGCAAGGTCCAGTCCGAAACGTTCAACCGCGTTAGCGTCGATTTCGGCGGCGCCTCTCAATACGGATTGTCTACGGAGGAACTCCTGGCCAATCAGCGGTCGCGGCCGGACTACTCGCCCGCGTTGCTGGAGAAGATATTCCAGATGGGGCGCTATTGGTTCATCTACACCAGTGGCAAGTATCCCACCATGGTGGCGGAGGTGAATGCGAATATCAACCTGCAAATTGCGCCCGGCCCGCAGGGGGATTTGCGAGAAGGCATGGAGGCCTACTTCAATTGGATGGAGAGCTTAGCCCCTGACTTCCGGGTTAACGCCAAGAACCTTTTCGGGACGCGCGGCACCCATTATTCCCTTTGGCCGGATAAAGGAGTCGGCGTCGCTTTCCATTACTCCACCGCCGCTTCGACCGGAGAGATCTGGCCTCATCCCTATTGGCTTTCCGCCGGAGGCTGGTGCTGCCGCCCGTTCTGGGATCACTATCTGACGACGGGTGATGTGGACTTCCTGCGCAACCGCGTGGTGCCGGCATTGAAAGAGTTGGCTCTGTTCTACGAGGATTTCCTGACGGTCACCGGCAAAGATGGGAACTACATCTTTGTCCCATCCTTTTCGCCGGAGAACAATCCCGCGAACACGAGCCCTGCGGCCATGTTGGTGATCAATGCCACCATGGACATTACGGTTTGCCGGGAAGTGCTGACCCACCTGATCGAGGCTTGCGAACTTCTGGGTACCGACGCCGACAGCGTGGCGAAATGGAAGGCTATGCTGGCCAAGATGCCGCCGTACCTGATGGAGCCCGACGGCACCTTGAAGGAATGGGCATGGCCCACGCTGAAAGAGCGTTACAGCCATCGCCACATCTCGCATCTCTACGGAGCCTGGCCAGGCGACGAGATCGATCCCGATCGCACGCCCAAACTGGCTCTGGCCGCGATGTTGGCCGACAGGAAGCGCGTGCCGGAGAGGCTGGCTGCTCATGGTCGTTGCCATCGCGCGCTGGTTGGGGCGCGGCTAAAAGACTGCTTCATGGTTGACACCGAACTGCGGCAACTGATCGAGCAAGGTTACGTGGCCGCGACGCTCCGGTGTTCTCACGACCCCTGGGCCTTTCCCATGCCGGACGCACAAGGCGGAATTCCCACCATCATGATGGAGATGCTGCTGTACTCGCGCCCCGGCGTGATCGAAGTGCTCCCCGCTCTTCCCGAGTCACTCGTGAAGGGTTCCATCGACGGAATGTTGGCCAGGACTTTTGCACGAATCGACAAGCTGGCGTGGGACATGCAGGCCAGAACCGTGCAGTTAACGGTGATCTCGTTCCGAAAACAGGAGATCACGTTGATCGCGCGTTACGGGATCGAAGCGATCACCGCGTCGGCTGGAGTACTGGCGGCGCGGCTCCAGACGGGCACGGACAGCTGCGCCCTGCACCTGCCGGAGGGGAAGCCGGTGACCATCCATCTCAAGCTGGGTACGCACAAGCCAATCGACTGGGTGGCTCAGGTAGCCTCAGCTTAACTTACTCCGTGCCGCCGCATCGTGGACTGCCGGTCCGCCGGCTGTTCTTCGAGGGCAAGCCTCGGGAAGCGGAGCCGGACCCATCCCATGAGATTGTTCCAGACAGGGAGGAATATCGAAGATGAAGACTTTTTTGCTGGCAGTTGTCGTCATGGCAGCGCCGTGGATGAGCGTGTCCGCAGGCACTACCGCGAGGGTTGAGCAGGGTGTCCTGCAAGGCACAAAAGAAGATGGACTTACCGTCTACCGCGGCATCCCGTTCGCCGCCCCGCCCATCGGCGATCTGCGCTGGCGCGCGCCGCAGCCGGCCGCGAAGTGGGCGGGCGTGCGTCCCGCCGACAAGTTCGCGCCGCAATGCGTGCAGGGCGGCTTCGGCCCCCCGCCAAGCGGAGGCGAGGCGCCCCCGATGAGCGAGGACTGCCTCTATCTGAACGTCTGGACGCCGGCGCGGTCCGCCTCCGACCGCATTCCCGTGCTGGTCTGGATCTATGGCGGCGGCTTCAACGGCGGGGCCACCTCGATCCCCACTTACAGCGGTGAGGTCCTGGCCCGCAAGGGTGTGGTGCTGGTCAGCATCGCCTATCGCGTGGGTCCGCTCGGCTTCCTGGCGCATCCGGAACTGAGCGCGGAGTCGCCCCAGCACGTCTCCGGCAACTACGGCCTGCTCGACATGATCGCCGCCCTCCAGTGGATTCGGAAGAACATGGCGGCCTTTGGCGGCGATCCGAACAAGGTAAGCATCTTCGGCGAGTCGGCCGGCGGCATTGCCGTGAGCATGTTGTGCGCTTCGCCCCTGGCCAGGGGGCTGTTCGACGGCGCGATCTCGGAGAGCGGCGGCTCCTTTGGCCCTCCGCGTCAGGCCGGGCAGCCGGGCGAGAACATGCGAAGGCTCGTCGACGCCGAACGGGACGGCGTGTTGCTCGCCCGGACCGCGGGAGCCGCTTCTATCACCGACCTGCGCAAGCTGCCGGCTGAAAAGGTTGCACGAGGCCAGCGAGGCCTGGCTTGGCCCATCATCGACGGCTGGGTCATCCCCAACGACCAATACACGCTTTACGCCGCCAAGCAATTCAACGACGTCCCGGTTTTGATCGGATGCAACTCGGATGAGGGAGCGAGCTTTTCCCACGATCGCACGCCGCGGGAATACATTGAAGGCGCGCACAGACGCTACGCCGGTTTCGCGGACAGCCTGCTGAAGGCCTATCCCGCCGGCGAGACGACGGTGCCCAAGACCGCCCGCGACCTGAGCCGCGACGCGGCCTTCGGCTGGCACACCTGGATCTGGGCGGAGCTTCAGTCGAAGCTTGGGAAGTCCAAGGTCTTTTATTACTACTTCGATCAGCATCCGGAGGCGCCTGCCAACTCGCCCCAGCCTGGGCTCGCTGCGCCGCATGGCCGGGAGGTTCCGTATGTCTTCGGCCACCTGAACGAACTCCACCACGAGCAGCCCACGGAGGCGGACCGCGCCATCTCCGACGCGATGTCCACCTATTGGACCAACTTCGCGAAATACGGCGACCCGAACGGAAAGGGCATGCCCAATTGGCCGGCCTTCAGCGACCAGTCTCCAGAGCCGATGTACTTCGCCGGAACGCCCCACACCGGGCCGGTTCCCAACGAGGAGGGGCTCAAGGCGCTCGATGCCTACTTTGCCTGGCGCCGCTCGCCAGAGGGCGTCCGCGCCTCTGCCATCGAGGATGCGCGGCCCGCCACGACGAATGTGATGGACGCCCAGTATCCTCGCATTCTGGCCGACCGCAGCGTGGCCTTCCAGCTCAAGGCGCCGGAGGCCCGCAGTGTCGCGGTTGACATCATGCACAAGCAGTATCCGATGACCCGCGACGGGGACGGCGTGTGGAGCGTCAGCACTCCGCCGCTGGTCGAGGGATTTCATTATTACCAGTTGGTTGTGGATGGCGTCCGCGTGAACGATCCCGGCAGCCACGCGTACTTCGGCACCGGCAAGGACGCGAGCGGGATCGAGGTACCCGAGGACGGCTCGGACTACTACCTGACGAAGGACGTGCCGCACGGCGATGTCCGCATCCGCGTCTACCACTCGAAGATTACAGGCGCCTGGCGGCGCTGCTTCGTCTACACGCCTCCGGATTACGACACCAACCTGGGCGCGCGCTATCCGGTGCTCTACCTCCAGCACGGCATGGGCGAGGATGAAACCGGATGGATCTTCCAGGGCCACGCCAACCTGATCCTGGACAATCTCATCGCTGAGAAGAAGGCGGTGCCGATGATCGTGGTCATGGACAACGGATACGCCTCGCGGCCGTCGGGACCCTTCGGGCCGCCCAGCGCCAGGGGGCCTGGCGATTTCACCGCTTTCGAGGACGTGATCACCAAGGACGTCATCCCCATGATCGACTCCAGCTTCCGCACCCTTCCGGACCGCGAACACCGGGCCGCGGCGGGCCTCTCTATGGGAGCCAATCAGGCGCTCCGTCTGGCGACAGACAATCTGGACACCTTCGCCTACATGGCCGGCTTCAGCGGCACAATGAACGGGCTCTCGACCGACGCGCTCAATCCGGCCACGGCCTTCAATGGCACTTTCAAGGACGGCGCCGCATTCAACGCGAAAGTTAAACTGTTCTGGCTCGGGATGGGCACTGAAGAGCCCGAACCGTTCCCGCACGCCATCGGCGCTTTTCGTGCCATGCTCGACAAGGCGGGAATTAAGTACGTCTACTTCTCCTCGCCCGGCACGGCGCACGAGTGGCTCACTTGGCGGCGCGATCTGAATGACTTTGCTCCCAGGCTGTTCCGTTAGCGGCACTCTCGAACCCATCGAGGGCGGCTCAGTCGCAGTTCGTGGCCGTGGACCTCACCCCTTATCAGAGCATTCGAGCTCCAAGGATGGGGCTGTCCTTGCCAAAAACTCGATCGACCACAAAGAGCAGCCAATTCAAAGGGGGGATGTCAAAGAGTCGAGAGAGGAGCTGAGTAGGTGCGGGCTACAGATTTCCTGCCGGCGGGAACTCGGGGGAGATCCTCTTCCCAAGGCCCGGAGTCTTCGCGGACCTCGAGCGACCTCGGGGCGGTCAGGACTTCGCGAATCGCCATGCCTCAGCTACGTCCAGAAGAGGCGATCCGCGGTCCTCAGGTGAGCACGCCCGGGCTGCGACCTCCGCAGCACATTGATTTGGCGGCGCAGAAATATGTTGCGATTCTCGGCGAAGCAAGAGAAGATGCTTCACCGTCGCAGTCTGGATATTCCTTTCATTGTCCGTCGCGTGGAGTACCTGCGTTTGGCTCGGGATTGAGCCTGTAACGGGGAGGAGCGCATGATGAAGGCTCAAAATACAAAGTCAAAGGTGTTGCCTTATCAGAATCCTGCTTTTTCGGCAGCGAAACGCGTCCAAGACCTTTTGTCTCGCATGACGCTGGAAGAGAAGGCTGCCCAGATGGTCTGCGTCTGGCGGCAAAAGGCAGAGATGTTGGTGGACGCGGATGGTAACTTCGACTTGCAGAAGGCCACCGCTGCCTTCAAAAGGGGACACGCACCGGGCCAGGTTGGCCGCCCCAGTGATGCCGGCCCTGGCAAGAACGCCCGCGCCATGGCGGAACTCACGAACGCGATCCAGAAATTCTTCATGAAAAACACGCGCCTCGGGATCCCCGTGATTTTCCACGAAGAATGCTTGCACGGTCACGCGGCCGTCGACGGCACAAGCTTTCCGCAACCGATTGCGCTGGCCGGAACATTCAATCCTGAACTCGTGGAATCTCTCTTCACCACCACGGCTCTTGAAGCACGCCTGAGAGGGACGCACCAGGCGCTGACCCCCGTCGTGGATGTGGCCCGCGAGCCGCGATGGGGCCGTGTCGAGGAAACCTACGGTGAGGATCCCTATCTCGTGTCGCGGATGGGCATTGCCGCCGTCTGCGGTTTTCAGGGTGATGCGACTTTTCGGGATAAGAAACACGTCATCGCCACGCTCAAGCACATGGCGGGACATGGCCAGCCGGAGTCAGGCATGAATTGTGCCCCAGCGAACATCTCGATGCGCGCCCTGCGCGAGACGTTTCTCTATACCTTCAAGGAGGCGCTACGGAAGGGAGGCGCCATCAGCGTAATGGCCTCCTACAACGAGCTCGATGGGGTGCCTTCTCACGCCAACACCTGGCTTCTCCGCGACGTTCTCCGTAAAGAGTGGGGATTCAAAGGATTCGTCGTTTCCGATTACAACGCGATTTGGGAGCTCGGTTACCGCCCCGAATCGCATGGCCACTTCGTCGCCAGGGACAAGAAGGAGTCGTGCGCTCTCGCCGTAAGAGCCGGAGTCAACATTGAATTGCCCGATCCGGACTGCTACTTGCATCTGGTCGAGCTGGTTCGCAAGCGCGTTTTGAAAGAGTCCCAACTCGATGAACTCATCGCCCCCATGCTCTTGTGGAAATTCAAGCTGGGACTATTCGATGACCCCTACGTGGATCCGGACGAAGCCGAACGCGTCGTGGGCTGCGACGAGCACTGCAAGCTGGCGCTCGCGGCGGCGCGTGAAGCCATCACCTTGCTGAAAAACGAAAATGACCTTCTGCCGCTTGATCCAAGCCGGGTACGGACAATTGCCGTCATCGGCCCGAACGCCCATCGCAGCTTGCTCGGCGGTTACAGCGGCGTGCCGAAGCACGAAGTCACCGTTTTTGAAGGCATCAAGGCAAAGGTTGGTGGACGGGCCGAGGTGGTCTACAGCGAAGGATGCAAGATTACCATCGGCGGCTCGTGGAACCAGGATGAAGTTGTTCCAAGCGATCCCATTGAGGATCGCAAGCAAATCATGGAAGCCGTTGAGGTGGCCAAGCAGGCGGACGTGATCGTTCTGGCCCTCGGCGGGAACGAACAAACTTCGCGTGAGGCGTGGTCGCGCGTTCACATGGGCGACCGCACGAGCCTGGATCTCATCGGGAGGCAGGAAGAACTCGTCAAGGCGATGCTGGCCCTCGGCAAACCCGTCATCGTGCTTCTCTTCAACGGACGGCCGCTTTCGATCAACTACGTCAGCCAAAATGTTCCGGCGATTCTCGAGTGCTGGTATCTCGGCCAGGAAACCGGCCATGCTGTCGCCGACCTCCTGTTCGGTGACTTCAATCCCAGCGGCAAACTCCCGATCAGCTTTCCACGCTCGGCGGGTCATTTGCCGGTTTTCTACAACCACAAACCCTCCGCGCGGCGGGGGTATTTGTTTGACGATGTGTCGCCGTTATACGCCTTTGGCTACGGCTTGAGTTACACCACTTTTGAGATCAAGAACGTCCGTCTCGCCCAGAAGAGCATCCGCCGCAACCAAGCCACGCGCGTGATGGCGGACGTGACCAACCTCGGCAAGCGCGAAGGAACTGAAGTCGTCCAGATGTATATCCGGGATGTGGTCAGCTCGGTCACGCGCCCGATCAAGGAGTTGAAGGGTTTTGAGAAAGTCGCCTTGCAGCCCGGCGATACGAAGACCGTCACGCTGGATATCACTCCGGAGTCGCTCGCCTTTTACGACATCAACATGAAGTTCGACGTCGAGCCGGGGGAGTTTGAGATCATGGTCGGGAATTCATCGCGGGACTCCGATTTGCAGAAGGTGGTTTTGCAGGTGAAGGCGTAAACGCTCAGAGATGAGGTCGCACATGACCGAAGAGGCCTTAAGACTCTCCGTGAAAGAAAAGGTGGGCTACGCCCTCGGGGACGTGGCGGCGAATTTCGTCTTCCAGACCCTGCTGGCCTTCCAATTGATTTTTTACACGGACACGTTCGGAATCTCGACGAAAGCCGCCGGGACAATGATTCTGATCGTTGGTATTGGTAGCGGCTTCTTCGATCCCATTATGGGTGTCATCGCGGACCGTACGCACACCCGGTGGGGCCGGTTCCGCCCCTGGGTCATCGCCACCGCGGTGCCCTTCGGCATTATGGCGGTTTTGGCGTTTGTGACGCCGAATTTCAGCCCGGGCGGAAAGCTTGCCTACGCCTACATCACTTTCATCTTGCTGATGGCGATCTACTCCCTGAACAACGTCCCGTATTCGGCGTTGACCGGCGTCATGACGGGGGACATGAAGGAACGCACCAGTCTTTCCTCGTACCGGCAGGTGGGGGCAAACAGCTCGGCTTTTATCGTCCAAGTCCTCGCTCTGCCGATGGTTCTGTACTTTGGCCACGGCGATAGAGCCAAGGGCTACCAAATGACCATGGGGGTATTCGCTATCTTGGCCGTCATTTTCTTCTGCATTACCTTCTTCACCACGCAAGAGCGAATTCAGCCTCCTCCCGGCCAAAAAACATCCATCGGTCAGGATCTCAAAGACCTTTCCAAGAACGGCCCGTGGATCAGCCTGTTCGTCGTCACGGTGCTGATCTTCATCGGGCTTTCCATGCGCAGCGGCACCATGCTGTACTACTTCAAGTACTGCGCGGGCAATGAGAGATTGTTCAGCCTTTTCAACATGGTAGGACTTGGAATGGTGCTCGCGGGCGTCATGTGCTCGACGGCCCTGGTGAAGCGCTATGGCACCCGTAACCTCTTTATCGTTGCCTTGGCGCTATCGGCCGCATTTGCCGGGATGTTGATTCTCGTGCCCGCAACCTCCACCCCACTGGTCATCGCGCTCGAGGGGCTGCGCCAATTTGCCTGGGGCATCACGGCGCCGCTGCTCTGGGCCATGATGGCCGATGTGGCCGATTACTCGGAGTGGAAGACGGGGCGCCGGGCCACGGCCATCGTGTTTGCCAGTACGGTGTTTGGCTTGAAAGCCGGGCTCGCGATCGGTCGCGCCCTGGCAAGCTGGATTCTGTCGCTGTTCGGTTACGTGCCCAACGCGATCCAGACCGCCAATTCCATACTTGGCATCAAGTTGATCGCGAGCGTGCTTGCCGCGCTGGTGTTCTTCCTGGGTGTGGTGTGCTTGTTTTTCTACAAGATTGACACCAAAACCAACATCCAGATGACGACGGAATTGGCAGAACGGCGAAAGGAGTATGCGGCATGAGAGACTTCGCTCGATGGTGCGTGAGGGAGCATCTGCGAACCATGCTTACTGCGGCGGCCGCCTTGAACCTGCTGCTTCTGACTTTCAGCTTGTTGGCGATTGATCAAGCGCCGTCGACACTGAAGGACGCCTTCCAGGGCTCTTTCCTGATCGGGGCCGCGCTCAACCCCGCCGAGTTCACCGAGAGTGATGCTCGCGATGCCGCCATCGTCAAGGCGCAATTCGACGCCATCTCTCCCGAGAACGTCTTGAAATGGGAGAGCGTTCATCCTGAACCGGATCGTTATAACTTCGATCTGGCCGACAAATACGTCGCGTTCGGCGAAAAGAATCACATGTTCATCGTCGGCCACACGCTGGTGTGGCACCAACAAACGCCCAAGTGGGTCTTTGAGGATGCGCAGGGAAATCCCCTTGATCGCGAAACGCTCCTGAAGCGCATGCGGGAACACATCCAAACGGTCGTCGGCCGTTACAAAGGCCGCGTCAACGCCTGGGATGTTGTCAATGAGGCGCTCAATGATGATGGCACTCTTCGCCAAACGCAATGGCTGAAATTCATTGGTGAGGACTACATTGCCAAGGCATTTGAGTTCGCACATGAAGCCGATCCCAAAGCGGAACTCCAGTACAACGATTACTCGCTTGAGAACGAAGCAAAGCGCAACGGTGCTACCGAGCTGATCAGGAGGCTGAGGGCTCAGGGCGTGCCGGTCACGGGCGTCGGTCTCCAAGGACACTACAAAATCGACTGGCCCTCGGTTGATCAGGTGGACGCGACCATCGGCGCCTTCGCCAAACTCGGTGTCAAGGTGATGATTACGGAACTCGACGTTGACGTGTTGCCTCCGGCAATGCCGTACCGTGGCGCGGACATCTCGGCTAACGTTGAGCTGCAATCCAAACTGAATCCGTACACAGACGGGTTGCCGGATTCGGTCCAACAGGCGCTGGCGAAGCGGTATGCCGATTTGTTTGGATTATTTCTCAAACACGGCGCAGCCCTTACCCGCGTGACATTCTGGGGTGTCACTGATGCCGGGTCCTGGCTAAACAACTGGCCCGTACGGGGAAGAACCAGCTACCCACTCTTGTTTGATCGCGAGGGCCGGCCCAAGCCGGCTTTCTACGCAGTAATCAAGTCTGCGCGCAGGGCATCTGCGGCCAAGTAAGGTCCCAGGCGCGAGGCAATTCCTTGGATGCCCGGCAGCGAGCGGGCGTTCTCCAAACCCGAGATCTGCACTGCCACGTTCCCTATCATAGTGGCTTCGCTCGGTCCCCTGAATATTTCCAGACCCGTGGCGGCACCAGCCAGGCGGTTGAGTGCTTCATTCTTGACGCCGCTGCCAATAATGCACAAGCGCTCCATTCGTTTCCCCGGGCAGGTACGGATGGCGCTGGTAACCTCAAGACCGGACCTCGCCATCATTGAGACGCACTGTACAACCGCACACGATAGGTTCGGATATTCAGTGGATCCATGTTCAGTTGTCTGCCCTGATTGCTCTGGTCGCCATTGAGCCTTGACATGATCGTCCAGCCCGCGCCAGCTCTCGCAACCTCTTCGATGCTGGCGATGCCGGCCATCCGCGCATCGCTGTCCGGGTCCCTGCTCATCTTCACGGTCAGGCCGCTGCCCACGATAAAAAACTCATCAGGCTGAGACTCGAGCAGCAGCATGCCTCCATCGTTTGCCAGCAGTGTGCCGGTGGCCCAGGCGCGCGATAGCGACGCCTCAAACACATATCCGCCCAGCGCCACCGATTGGGTCGCGCGCGGGCTGTTCGCACGGAGCACCACCCCTCGGGTGCATCCAGCGCTTTGCGCCACGGCGAGCATGTCTTCCAAGCCGGAGATCGCCGCGTAAACCTGCATGATCGGGGGTTCAGGGTCGCCAGGACCAGCGGGCGGGTGCAGACTGTCAATGCCGAAAGGGCAGAAGCCAATCGCTTTGGCCGCCCCGTAGGCATACAGCGCATTCCAGGGGGCGGTGTCGATCTTCGCTTCCGGAATGAAAATCGGATTTCCCCGGATCTCATATCTTTTCACCCAGTATTCGAATTCGGGCCAGTAGATATCGGGAGAGTAGAAATCGATTGCCGGCGCCATGGCGCGATATACCGCCAGATAATACGGGTGCGGCCCTCCGCTGGGATACTCTCCGGGCCGTTCCATGAGGGAGGGGAGTTGTGCGTTCACATACATCGGCAAGGGGTATTCCCTCTTTCCGGCCTGAGCGACCGACTCGACCCACGTTGCGTATCGCCAGGTCATGAAGACCTCGTTGGCGGCCTCTCCGAATACTTCGCGCCAGGAACTGCCCTGCGGGTTGAAGTGAACTGCCAGTTCCGGCGAAAAGTCCGCCCGCCGGGCAGCCAACCCGTCAATGAGCTCCTGAGGAACCGGGCCGTCAAACTGCCGGTCAGCTTCCGGGGAGCGATCTCTTCCCGGCCCCAGATATCCCATTTCGTTCTCGACCTGCACCATCAAAACCGTCTGCTGCTCCTGGTCCTTCTCACGCAGATGCGCCATCAAGGCTCGAAAAGCGAGGCTTTCAGCGCGGAGGGTCTCGGTTCCGAAAGTCGACAGTATGTCCAGCGGCACGCCATGCACCGAGTGCGCCCTGGGAAAGCGCCTCTCGTCGGCCTTCACCCACTTCGGCGCGTATTCGGAGTACGCATTTTTCCAGCTTCCAAACCACAACAGCACCAGATGCAGGCGACACTGGCGGGCCGCATCGATCCAGTGGTCCAGAATGTTGAAATCGAGAACCCCTTCTTTCGGCTCCACCTGTTCCCACGCCACCGGCATCAGCACCGTGTTCAGGTGCAGCCGCGCCATAGCAGCCAGAATGGTGTCGGACTGCTCTGGCGTTCCGGCCGACGAATTGCCGAGTTCGCCTCCGCGAATGAGAAAGGGCTCCCCATGAACCAAGAGTTGCTCAGCGCCGTTCTCCGCGCGAAAATGCGGCAGATCGGCCGCCTGAGTCCCGGAATGTGGAAGGAAGATCAGACAACCCAGAGCAAAACTGGCGCTGCGCACCATACGTCATGTGCCCCCTCATTGCGATGCTTCGGGATTCCCGGTGGGCGGCGGAGCATGGTCCGTGGCGGAGGGAGGGCCCAGCAGCTCCATAAGGACAGGCTTCAACGCGTCTGCCCAGATCTGATACGCCTTCAGGGTAGGGTGCAGCTTGTCCTGCGCATTCATCATGCCCTCCAACAGCCTTCCATCGCTGCCGGCGAGCTTACCGTTGATGTTCAGATAACGAATCGTCCGGCCGTCGGCGAACCGGGATAAATTGCCGTTGATTCTGTCGATGGTGGGCATCAGGGCCATGTTGTCGTTTCTCGGAAAGATTCCCATTACGACGATCGTTGCCGCAGGAGCTTTCTCCCGGATCGTGCGGACAATCGCCTGCAGACCACGAGTGACATCTTCTACCTCGGCGTTTGGATCCCCCTGGAACTGCGGATTGCCGACGTTATTCGTACCGGCCAACAGCACGACCACTTTGGGATTCACTCCGTCCATCTCCCCGTTTTCCAGGCGCCAGAGAATGTTCTGCGTCTGATCGGCGCCCCAGCCGAAATCGGCTGCATTCCAGCCCTGAAAATTCTGCTTCCAATTGGCAAGCAGTTCGGGGTAGTCGGTCGCGCCCCACCGCCGGGTGATCGAATCGCCTTCGAAGTACACATCAATTCCGCCCTGCTTCGCTTTCGCCAGAAGCTGCGAGTGGGCCACCAGCGAGTTCGGGTCGGTTCGAAAGACCGGCCGGTCAGCCGGAAACTGCCAAGCCGCCGGGCGATAATCGAGGAACTTGTCCGCCCAGGGAATGAAGTACTTCCAGTTGGGAGCATCGGTGTGGCCGCCGTCATGCTGGCGCCAGGCGAGATGCCCATCGAGAAGTCCCGTATTCACCGGCGGCATCTTCGCGGTGTGATAATCCTCCGTAATGCCCAGATCTTTCGTGCCCAGCAGCCGGAACACGGGGCCCGCCGCCACGGTCGCCATAAAGCTGCCGCGCTGATCGAGCCATCTGGCGTCGCCTTTCTCGGGGATTCCGTAGCTGATGAACGTTAACCGCGGCGCGCACAAGGCCATCAGCTCGTTCGAGTCAACCGGCAAATCGCCGGCGTTCCTGCTGCCGAACGAAGCCTCGGCCGCGCCGTACTTGAGAAAGTTGCCGGCCATCCAGTGATACTCGCCGGACCCCGTCAGATTCTCCACCTCCTCTCCGAAATTGCGTCTGTGCGGTTTGACGCCGCCCTCTCCGGAGGAGCCGACCAGCACGGCGGCGAAGCGAGGGTCGAAGGCCATGGTCACCAGCGCCGCCTTCCCAAAGCGAGACACCCCTTCAATGCCGACACGCTTGGTGTCCACGGCTTGGTCTGTCTCCAGATAGTCGAGAGCGCGGGAAGCGCCCCAGCCCCACGCCCGCAGCGCTCCCCAGTCTTCGGGCTTTCGAGGCTGCCCCTTATTTGTCAGACCGATGATTCCCCTGGTGAGACCTGCGCCGTTGTCCGGTTGAATGCTGCCGGGGTCGAGCAGTGCATGGCCCCATCCTCCGGCAATCAGTTGTTCGGTCGAAGGTGGATCTGTGCCCAACATCGCTTTCAACTCGGGCCGGCTCGCGAACACGTCTGCCATCCGCTTGAGAAAGGCCGCGCTGCCGAACATGATCATCACGGGCACGGGCCCTTTGGCATTTGCCGGTGTCACCAGCGTCATCTGGATGTTCACGGTGATCGCCGGGCACGATGAATTGTCCACCTTTCCGACGAGCTGCTTTTCAATGACGGGGAAAACACCGGATGTCGAATTGGCTATGCTCGTGACCGTCCAGGTCACTTTGGGTACATCGGGCGGGATGCGGCCGACCACCTCGCGTTCGAAGTCTTCCACGATCTCCGGGCGCCGCTGCTGCCACCACTCACTTGGCGTCCTGACCCTCTGCCCGTTTTTCACCGTGAGCGCGTCGGGCAGATCGGGAAATGGATTGGCCCTGGATTCGTCAAAGTTGGCGTGATCGGGGGCATTTTCATTGCCGCTCGGCCCCGGACGGAGCGCCTTGATGCCGAGCTGGTCCATCATGTTGTGATGGTCTTGTTCGGCTGTCCAGTTCATCGGCTGGCAGCCGTCAGCTGGGAATGCCGGAGCGCCTGCGGGCGCGCCCGGAGTTTGCTGCGCCCTGGCCATTTGACAAACCAGGACGGCCAAAGCGCTCAGTGCGGCGACTCGTGTTTTCACTCGTATCGAGGATGCGGAAGCGATCATATTCTAACTCCCGAACGAATCTTACCGGAGAATGACCGGGAGCGCCACTCCTCGCGCATGGATGATTCGCTCCTCCGGGCGGCGGAAGAGCCTCTCTGTGCCCGGATTTCATTCGATCGTTGTGCCTTGAGCTGGGATCTGATCGTTTAGAGCCGGAGTCTTCTTTCGCGGACCAGAAAATCCTCATACTCGCGCAGATGCTCCCAGTTCAGTTGATCGGGAGGTTTTCCGAAGTGCTCGAGGGAGAAGTGTCACGCCTTTCCGGGCCATCGCAAGCACGACACTGCCAGGAAACATTTCACCGCCAGAACCAACTTTCATTCAAGTGAATAACTCTCGCCGACTATGCACCTACCTTGATGCACATTGAATTGTGGCGAGACACAGTAGATGGCTCTCAACGTAGAGCCGCCCATGATCGGGTGATTCGAATTGCCGCTGGACCAGAAAGTAACTGTCATCCCTGTCTTCGCCGTCCGCAAACGACACCTGGAAATACTCACCGCCAGATTCAGCCACCGAAACGTGTCTGAGGAATAAGTCCGTCATGCTGCTTTCCCACGAGGTATTGTAATATCCTCCCGAGAGAAATGATAAGCCGCAATCCCCAATACGCCGATTCCAAAGCGCTGGCGCCTTGCAAGGATCGAATCTCCTGGCGCCAAGTCTCCGAATACGCGAACGTCCAGGAGTTGAGCGAGGTCTCCTTACCCTGCGCCGTTACCCGCGATCAATCCCAGCGGGCGCTATGCCACCACAAACTTCCTCGAACCAGACCCCGGATTGACGGCATTCTCCCACCCACACGCCGCTTTCCAAACCTTCCCTGTTCGGGTCAGTATTCAGCTAGAATCGAGACTTGCTTTAGCAGGACGATACTAGGAATATCTCAAACTAGGAGGATGCATGCCTTCGCACTCATTCAGGAATGTTAACGGTCCGAAGGGCAAGCTTGTCGTGCGGTCATCGATGATCTCGCTAGCCGTCATGCTGGGTCTCTGGCCCCTGGGAGCGCGAAGTGTGAACATGTTGCGTGCCGCCCTCACCCCAGCGGGATTACACGGGTCCTACAGCACCAACTTTCCTCGCGCTGAGAATCCCATCTCTGAAGGCGGCAAATGGTATAACGGCCAGACGAACGGCCTTGATTGGGCCAACGTCCGGACAAGTCCAGGCTTTGCCTTTGGGACCGAAATCGGCGGGAGCAGACCGGAGCCGCAAAAATACGATGACTCCACGGCTCTGCTGGAAGGTACTTGGGGACCGAACCAAATGGTCCAGGGCACGGTTCACTCGGTGAATCAGAACCAGGACGGTAAGGTCTGGGAGGAAGTGGAGCTGCGCCTGCGGAGTTCCATTTCTCCCCACAATTGCTCGGGCTACGAAATCATGTTCCGATGCTCCAAAACTTCCCAGGCCTACTGCAATATCGCCAGGTGGGAAGGGCCGCTGGGAAAGTTCACCTACCTGAAGCAAATGGGAGGTTCGAAGTATGGGGTTAAGAATGGTGATGTGGTGAAGGCCACGATGATTGGAAACGTCATTACGGTCTACATCAATGGCGTGCAGATGGTTCAAGTCACCGACAACAAGTTTACGAGCGGCAATCCGGGCATCGGATTCTTTATCGATGGCGCCACCGGCGTGAATCGCGATTTCGGGTATTCGAGCTTCATGGCGACCGACAAATGAACCGCCGGAGTTGATGATCCCATCCGTTCTAGTCGATTTGCAGCGGGAAGCGTTGCCTCTGAGCCAACGGTCAGTAAAGCGCTGACCGTGGTTGCCAGCTTAAAATAGAGTTATGGCGGATTATGGAGGTTCCCTACATGCAAACTCGCCCGCGATTCTTGCGACCTGGAAGCCTGGTTTTCGATGGCCAGGGTTTGAAGTTTCTCCTCTGGGTGTTGTTCGGCGGCCAGATAGCCTTGGCTGCCCAAGTCGCCGGGCCGCTCACGGCCTCTGGTAATTCTCAATATTTCAAGGACGCTGACGGTACCGTTCTCGTCTTGAACGGGTCGCAGACCTGGAACACTCTTCAGGATTGGGGTAGCAATGGCCGTGTGCAGACCTTGGATTTCAACGCCTACGTCAATTTCCTCACTGCGCATGGACACAATTTTACTTTGCTTTGGCGCACCGAATTGCCGAAATTCTGCGGTCTTCCGACCACAGAGAGTTTTCCGCCGGATCTGACGGTTGGCCCGCATCCATGGCTGAGGACAGGTCCTGGGAAAGCAACCGACGGCGGATTGAAATTCGATCTGACGAAGTTCGACCAGAGGTTTTTTGATCGCTTACGGGCCCGGGCGCAGGCTCTGAACCGTGCTGGTATTTTCGTCGGCATCTATTTGTTCACCGGTGAATGGCTCAACCGCTTTCGCTGCTCGAGCGACGGCTACCCTTTCACCGGAGCCAACAATATCAATGGCATTGACGACGGTTATGCGGGGGAACGCAAGGGGACGCGCTCAATCACGATGACCGCGCCGAACGCCATAACCGCGTTCCAGGCTTTCAATTACCCACAAATTTGGCCGCATTGAATCCAAGCTCGATGTCGGTGAGTCGGGAGAGCCCACGCCACATCACCGTATTACCTGGGGGAGCATCACCAGCGCGAGCAAGATAGCCGCCA
>Ga0326727_10001178_pt1 | contig 99720 bp, 88 predicted proteins | sample MB2enrmetagenome_FD_207643 | JGI IMG/M metagenome (GOLD analysis project Ga0326727, IMG submission 207643) | Lab enriched peat soil microbial communities from McLean, Ithaca, NY, United States - MB29MY | ecosystem: Environmental > Terrestrial > Soil > Wetlands > Peat | place: USA: New York... | reverse complement strand
GCAGCATCTCGCCGACCACCACTTCCAGCGGATCGCCGTTGCGCGAGTAGATCTTGTCGCCCAGCAGCGCTTCGATGGGCGCGCCCACTTCGGCCAGCAGCGCTTCCGCCTCGCCCACGCTGGCGCACCGGGCGCGCAGGTGCACCTGAATATCGCCGTTGCCCGCCAGAATGGTGGTCACCGGGTTCAAATACTTCTTGTACACCGGAGAGATGAGCTGATCGAGATCGGATTCCGGTATCCCGGTGACGCGCAGCAGCAGCGTGCGGATGGAATGATCCGGCACGATTCGGCGCAGGCGCGGCAGGCATTGGCGCTCGAACATGGCCTTCAGCTCGTGCGGAGGGCCGGGCAGCAGCATGGCCACGCCGCCCGATTCTTCCACCCATTGGCCGGGCGCGGTGCCGCGGTCGTTGGGAAGCACGTCGGCGCCCTCGATGACAAACGCTTGCCGCTTATTCACTTCCACCATTTTGCGGTTCATGCGCGCGAAGCGTGCTTCGATCTGTTCAGCGATTTCCGGGCGGAAGACCAGCCTGCGATCGAGCGCCAGGGCCACCGCTTCGCGCGTGACATCGTCTTCGGTCGGCCCCAGCCCGCCGGAGACTATCACGATGGGCGAACGCGAAAGCGCCGCGCGCACCGCTTCCGCCAGGCGATCGCGGTCGTCGCCGATCACGGCTTTGGCGGTAACTTCCACTCCCAGGTTGTTGAGCTCGGCGGTAAGGTAGAGCGAATTGGTATCGACGCGCTCCGCGGTGAGCAGTTCGGAGCCGGCTGCGATGATTTCGGCGTTCATCAGAAAAGAGGCAGACCCTTGATGCCGACGTCGACGCGGTAGAGCGCATTGGTGGTGGCGACCACCAGCGCGCGCGAGGGCGCGAAGGCCAGGCCGACGATGCCCGGCCCGGAGAGGAACAGCTCGGCCTCGCGTTCCGGTGTCACGCGCACCACGCCCTTGCGGCCGCCGATCGAAGCTGCCACGTAGAGGTTGCCGGTTTCATCGAACGCCAAGCCTTGCGGCCGGCCCAGGCCGCGATAGAACACTTCCACTTCGCCGTGATCCGAGACGCGGTAAACGCAATCGAAGCTGGAGGTGGTGGGACCGGTGACGTAAAGGTAGCCATCCGGTCCGAACGCCAGATGATAGGCGGCGATGGAAGGCTCGATGGTAGCGAAGACGAAAACCTGCCGCTCGGGATTGATTTTGAAAACTGTTCCGCTGCGGTCGCCGACGTACAGGTTGCGCTGCCGGTCGAAGGCGATGCCGGTGGCGACGCCCATGCCTTCCACGTACACCGTCATGTTGCCGCTCGGCGCCGCCTGGTAAATAAAGCCGTCGTAGCGGCTGGAAATGTAAAGCAGGCCTTCCGCATCGAGGGCCAGCCCGGTGGCGTTCATGAGGTCGTTAAGGAACGGCTTCATGTTGAAGTTGAGGTCGATCTTGAACACCGCGACCGGCACCTTCTGCCCGCGCGAACCGCTGAAGGTGCTGTAAATGTTGCCCAGCGCGTCGATGGCCGGATTGCCCACCGGGTGCAGGCTATCGGCGATGGGAACGCCGATGTCGCAGGCCCACGCTTCGCTCGCCTGCTTGCCGCTTTCGATCACCAGCTCGCCAGCGGTGGCGCCCTCCGGCACGCGGGCGATGACGAAGGAATCCGAACCGATGATCAGCGGCGCTCCCACGTCCCCGATCCTGACGCGCGGACGGTCCGGCTTCGCAAATCCCTTCCCGCGGATCTGGAACTCGCCGCCGGCGATGGCGGCGTGCGGGGAGACCTGTGCGATCTGCGGCCGGTTAGCGGGCGATTTCCGGAGGGGCATTTAATATAGATTGAAACATCCCGCCAGCAATAGCACAAGTGCGGCGTAGACGCCGGCCATGGCGTCATCGGCGTTGATGCCGAGCCCGCCCGCGAGCGATTCCAATTGCCGCACCGGCGGCGGCTTCCAGATATCGAACAGTCGGAAGAGCGCGAAGGCGGCCAGGCAGCTTTTCCAGTTCCAGGGATGCGCCCCGGCCAGCGCGATCCACTGGCCCAGCACTTCATCCACCACCACGAAGCCGGGATCTTTCACACCAGAGGCTTGCTCCACCACACCCGCGGCCCACACCGCGGGCCATGCCAGCGCGCCGGCGAGCAGGAGAAAGTGCCATGGCGCGAATCCGGCGTAAAGATGGAGCGCGATGGCGATGGCGACGGCAGCGGCCGAGCCCACCGTCCCCGGCGCCCACCGCGAGCGGCCGCAGCCAAACCAGGTGGCGATGGCGAAAGCGATTCTGTCGCGCGGGGAGCTAGTCATCGTCCGGGGTTCGCCCCATCCGCGCGGGGTAGGCATCCGCCGTTTCCACGCTACCTCTTATTCTCCAACGCCCGTCCGGCCTCCTCGTATCGGCGTGACGAGGGGGGGCCGTTGATCATGTGCGACAATTCCCGAGCGGTGATGTGAATGCCGAAGCACTCGGCAGCCTGATGCCCGACAGGCCGGCCTCCCAGGTACGTCAATTCAAGATGCGTCGGAGTTAACCATTCCATCTTGACACCCGTCACGCTGGGCGGCACAATCGGCCCGTCGAGGAGTGTCAATATCTCCTCTGGGTTCTCCGAGCCGTCCGCCGGCCTCAAATACACAACTGTGGAAAGATTGTTGTTTCCAGGCCCGCGCTGCGAAAGCGTTTGACCACTCGCCAGCCACATCCCATCCGGAGAGCGGGATTCCGCAGACCAAATCACCTCCGGTCCACACCCGGGCGCTACGACACAGACCCCGACAATTAGGAGCGAGATCACGACCCGGGTCAGGGCGCGGCGACGTGTATCGGGCTCGTCGAGCAGACGGGGTATGCTATCGGAGCCGCGACCGTCAGGGAGCGGTGAAAGCGCTGGTTGACAGGCGAAAGCGCCTGTCCCACACACCCGCTCGGCGATTTCGTTGCGGCTTCGGAGGGCGCGGCTCGCGCAAGTCCTAGTCATCTTCGTCCGTTTCTGTCACGTCCGTTCCGCCCGGCGGCAGCGGGGTCGAAATCACGTATTTGCCCGACGCCCAATTGGCCAGGTCGATAGTGCGGCAGCGCTCGCTGCAAAACGGGAATTCGGCGTCCCCTAGTGCCACTTCTTTCTTGCACACCGGGCACTTCATACGCGGACGGCCAGCGGCTCGATATGTATCAGGCCCGGCGGCGGCGGCACGGGCGCGGCTTCGGTGGGTGGGAGCAACGTCCCGACCACATCGTAATCGTGCGATCCGGTGATGCGCAGGCGGCGCATTTCGCCGGGCCGCGGCGCAGCGCCCTCCACATCGTTGATCAGCGCGACGCCGTCGATCTCAGGCGCCTGCGTGGACATCCGCGCTTGCCACAGCAGATCGGTTTCCGCCGAGAGGCCTTCCACCAGCACCGGAACTTCCGCGCCCACCAGCGCGCGGCCGCGTGCGCGCGCGATCTTGCGCTGCAACGCCATCAGGCGGCGCTGGCGGCTGCGTTTGGTGCGGGCGTCCACTTTGCCATCCAGCGCATAGCTGCCGCTCGAATCTTCATCCGAGTAAAGGAAAACACCCATGTTGTCGAATCGCGCGGCCTGGACGAACTGGCAGAGCTCTTCGAAATCGGCGGCCGTTTCGCCGGGGAAGCCAACGATGAAGCTGGTGCGGATGGCCACGCCGGGAATGCTGCGGCGTATGCGCTCGATCAGCCGCAGGAAGATCTCGCCGGAGCCGCCGCGCTTCATCCGCTGCAGCACGCGCGCGCTCGCGTGTTGCAGCGGCATGTCGATATACTTCACCAGCCGAGCGTGCGCGGCGATCGCCTCCAACAGCCGCTGGGTCACCTTGTTCGGATAGGCATACAGGAAACGGACCCAGGTTTCGTGCCCGGCGTCGATCTGCGCCAGCCGTTCCAGCAGAGCGGCCAAGCCGTCGCGCAGTCCCAGGTCCTCGCCGTAGCAGGTGGTGTCCTGGCCGATCAGGTTGATCTCCCGCACGCCGTGCTGAAACAGGCGCGTGGCTTCGGCGATCACCGATTCGAAGCGTCGGCTGCGGAACGCGCCGCGATATTGCGGGATCACGCAGAAACTGCACGGATGGTCGCAGCCCTCGGCGATCTTGATGTAAGCGAAGTGGCCCGGCGTCGAGAGCACGCGTGGCGTCAGGTCGTGGTAGAGATAGGGGACCGATGGCGCCGCGCCCGCGCCCGCTTCCGCGCTTTCGCACAAAGCGCCTTCGCACAATCGAACGATGCGCTCGAGCTCGTTGGTGCCCACCAGCGCATCCACCTCCGGCATCTCCTTGCGGATGTCGCCACGATAGCGTTCCACCAGGCAGCCGGCCACAATCAGCTTTCGCGCGCGGCCGGTTTTCTTGTACTCCGCCATCTCCAGAATGGTGTCGACGGATTCCTTCTTGGCGGGATCGATGAAGCTGCAGGTGTTCACTACCAGCACGTCGGCGTCGCCAGGATGAGGCGTCAGCTCGTGGCCGCGGGCCACCAGAGCGCCCATCATGACTTCGCTGTCGACGAGATTCTTGGGACAGCCCAGACTGACAAAACCGATTTTCAAGCGTGTGTGTCCGAAACGGGGATGCTGGCTTCAGGATAACATTGGTAGGGCACGCTTTAGCTTGCCAGCGCCGGCTTGCCAGCGCACTTTCCGCGCGGCACAAGCCCAGGTGTTACGCCGATGCTGCAAGAACCGCTCGCGGATAGCGCTGTTCCTCTATGGAGGCTACATTGACATATATGAAATTTCCGACGATTCTCTTGGCCCTGGTGGGCGCTTTGGTCCTGGCCGGGTGTGACAATCCAGCCTTGATCTCACTGGACCCCGCGGTGACCGCCCAAGAGGCCGTCCTTGACCCGGCCCTGCTGGGGACGTGGGAGTCCGGCCAGGGGGGCGATCTCTGCATCTTCCGGCACGGGGATGGTAACAGCTACACCCTCACCTACGTCGGCGACGATGGCACTTCGCGCAAATTCGACGCCCTGCTGTTCCAGGCGGGTCAAGCCCGGCTGCTGGACTTAACTCCGCACGATCCGGACGACTTTCAGGTTCCGGGTCACACTCTGGTCCGGGTCTGGGTCACCAGTGGAAGCCTGCGCTGGGCCTATCTGGACTCCGCGTGGCTCCGGCAGCAGGCTGCGCAGGAACTGCCGAACCGGTCTCGCGGCAAGGACAAAATGGCGCTCACGGCGCCTTCCGCGGCGCTGCGCGGTTTTCTGGCGAAGTACGCCGCGGATGACAAAGCTCACGGAGAGATTGGGGAGCTGCAGCGCGTGAAGTAGGCAGGTGGCGCTAGCAGTCGTGCGGGCAGGGTCGCGGAGCAGCAAGGTCATTGCGTTAACACTCCCTCGTAGCCCGGAAGAAACAGCCGAAGCCTCACGCCGGAGACGTCGGTTTCGCCTGCGGCGCGATATCCTCTCGCCGCCAGTGCACGGATGGTTTCCTCCAAGCTGGAGGCCAGCGTGTACCGGTTTTGGACGATCGCGACCGGTCCGGCCGCGTCGCTCGCGTTACAGAAGCGGCCGCTCAAGCCGGGTTCGAAAATCTGGTACATCTCTTTCGGCTCGGGGCTGGGCACAACCGCGCACGCGCCGTGACTGGTAGCCGCCAGCAGCGCCCGCGCGGCGCCGGGCCAATCCTCGCCGGGGCTGCGGAAATAGCGCGCGTCCTTGGCCAGCGAGGCCACTAGGAAAATCGCCAGCAGGCCGCGCTGCCACCATTCACGGCGGGGCCTGGGAAGGCCGGCCGTGGCGAGCAGCAACACGGCCGGCAGCACGAACAGCACTTGCCGAACGGCGAAGAAGTAGCCGCTAATCGCATCGGCGGCGATCGCACAGACGATGCCGGAGATTACACTTCCGAGAAGGAGCCGCCGGGCGAGCGGATCGGCGCGGCGCCAGCCGAGCGCCGCCGCGCCGATCAGCGAAAGCGAAGCCACGTAACCGCCGCCCGAGATCTCGCGGAGCATCATCCAGGCAATCTTCGGCGCCATGGCGAAGCTGTAATGGCTGGCGGCGATTCCGAAATGCCACGCGCTTCTCACATGGAGATACCAGGGAACGAACAACAGGCAGGCAATCGCCAGTGCGATCCCGCCGAGCCGCACCGCCCTGCGCCGGCCGTCGCCGGCCAGCGCGGCCAGCGCGCCCAGTTGCACCGCCGCCGTCAGCGGCTGCGTGTACAGGCCGGCCGTCACCAGCGCCGCATAAGCCGCCGCAAGGCGCCGGGAAGGCAGTTGCACCAGGCGCCACAGACACCACAGCGCCGCCAGCGCGAGGAACAGCGCTTGCGAATAAGGGCGCCCCTCGACCGCGTAACGGAGCTGCAACGGCGTCACCAGAAATGCCGCCAGCACCAGCGTGGTCGCGCCCGCCTTCAGATCGCGCGCGAAACCGGCGAGCGCGATGGCGGAAAGCAGGCTGAAGATCGCCGGCGCCGCGCGCGCGGCCAGTGGCGTCATTCCCAGCCCCAAAACGAAAACGCGCTGCGCCAGATAGCCGAGGGGCGCCCCGCCGGGATTGTAAGTGACCCAGCGGATCACGCTCCGCGCATCCGGCTGCGTGGACGCGACCAGTTGCAGAACCTCGTCCAGCCACAAAGGACGAAGCCCCGCGAGCCACACCAAAATGGCGGCATACGCGGCGATCAGCGGCAGGTCGCGTCTTTTCGGCACCGAAGCTACTGTAACATCAGCCCGCGCCACGCCGGCGCGCATCGTTCGTCATCACACTCATTCAGCGCGGACCTGGGGCCGCGGCGGCGAACTCGTGGCCTTCGATCTCGGCGATCTTGGCGCGGATTTCCAACGACACCGGCGACGGCCGTCCGGTTGAGTAATCGAGCATGACGAGCGTGGAATCGACCGCGGCGGCGAGCTCGTCATGCTTGTGGCTGACGATGCGGTGCTCCATGCGCACGCTCGAGTTGCCGATGCGCGTGACGCGCGCGCCGACGTGCACGGTGTCTGGATAATTCAGCGGCAGCTTGTAGTCGCAATGGATGCTGGCCAGAATCGGGCCCACTCCTTGCGGCGGCAGCGGCACCCACATCCCGGCCCGCTCCAGGTATTCCACCCGCACGGTCTCGCACCAGCGCAGGTACACCAGGTTGTTCACGTGCCCGAAGGCGTCCTGATCTCCCCACAGCACGGGGAGGATTGTCACCACCGGAAACCCGGCGAGAGCTTCATGCCGATGCTTCATGATCTTGCGCGGCCGAAAAATGGATTATCGCATGTTGGGACGGATCTGAGCGCGGAACTTCATGAGTAGCTGCGTAACAGCTTCCTGAGAAAGGTGTGAAGAAACGCGCCCGCAAGCGGGCGTTGGCAGGCTAAGGCATGCCACACCTCAACGGCCGGCGCGCAGACGGTCGATGGCGCGGCGCAGCTCGGGGTCGGGCTGGAGTCTCCAGGCCTCTTCCAGTTGGGCGATGGCTTCGGGCAGCCGGCCGGGGATTTGCGAGAGCGCGACACCCAGATTGTAGTGCGCGTCGGCGTAGTCTGGCTGGATGCGCAGGGCCGCTTCAAAGTGCGCGATGGCCTCGGACGAGCGGCCCGGCAACTGGGACAACGCGACGCCGAAGTTGTTGTGCGCCTCGGCGTAGTCGGGCTTCAGGCGCAGGGCGGCCTCGAACTCCGCGGCGGCTTCCGGCAAGCGGCCGGGGGTTTTCGACAGCGCCACACCCAGGTTGTAATGCGCCTCCGCGTAATCGGGCTGAATGCGCAACGCGGCGCGGTACTCGGCGATGGCTTCGGGCAGGCGGCCGGGGATTTGTGCCAGCGCGAGGCCCAGGTTGTGGTGCGCTTCGGCGTAATCGGGGTCGATGCGCAGCGCGCAGCGGTATTCCGCAATGGCGTCCGGCAAACGCTCGGGAAACTTGGCCAGCGCGCTGGCGAGATTGTTGTGCAGGATAGCGGAATCGGGGAGAAGGCGGAGCGCGGCCCGGTATTGAATGATTGCCTCGTGCAGGCGGCCGGGGGTCTGGGCAAGCGCGCTAGCGAGGTCGCTGCGCGCCGGCGCGGATTCTGGCCGGATGCGCAGGGCAGCTTCCAGGTGCGGCTCAGCCTCGGAAAGCCGCCCGGTGGCCAGCAGGTAACTTCCCAGATTGTGCTCGGCCAGATAATTGTCCGTGGTCACATCGAGCGCATGCTGGAACAGCGTTTCGCTGTTTCTCCAGTGCTGGATCTGGGCGGCGGAAACAGCCGCGGCTGCCAGACACGCCGCGATGGCCGCGACGGCGATCGGCCGCGTGGCTGCCGGCCACCGGCGCGCCAGGTCGGCCGCACCCCAGGCCAGCATGATGGAAAGGCCGACCATCGGAACATACATGTACCGGTCGGCGCGAGCCTGAGCGCCCACTTGCACCAGCCCGATCACGGGAGCCAACGTCACCAGGAACCAGAGCCAGCCGGCGGCCAAGTAGGGAGCGTTACGAAACGATCGCAGCGCGAGCGCAGTGACGATGGCGATGGCCAGGCCAGCCGCGGCTACCATCCACCAGGCGAAGCTGGCCGGATACGGATAGAACACGGCCAGCCCGGAGGGCCAAATCGTCTTGAGGCAATAAAGGGCGCAGGAGACGAGCACGTTCTCGATCCGCAGCCCTAGGGGCAAACGGGCGATTTCCTTGACGGCGCCGCTCGAGTGCTGCACCAGGAAAGTGGCGGCGGCGGAGACGGCAGCGATTGCGAAAAAGGGAATCTTCTCGATCACGGCCGCGCGCGAAAACCGGCGCAGCGGCCAGGCATCCAACACCAGCAGCAGGAAGGGCAGGGTGACGATCATCGGCTTCGACATCAAGCCGAGGCAGAAGCAGAGCAGGACCAACGCGTAGCGTCCGCGATTAGGCCGTTCGGCATAGCGGACGTGGGCCCACAAGGCGAGAAACCAGAAGAAGGCGCACAGGACGTCTTTGCGCTCGGCCACCCACGCGACCGATTCCACGTGCAGCGGATGCAGCGCAAAGACGACAGCGACCCAAGCGCTGGGCCAGCGCGCGTGGGTCGCACGCACCAGAAATGCGAATAGCAGCACGCTCGAGAGCGCGTGCCAGCAAACACTGGTGAGATGGTGCGGCCCGGCGCGCAGGCCAAAAAGCTGGCTGTCCAGCATGTGCGAAAACCGCGTGACGGGAAACCAGTTGGCGGCTTCGCCGGAGGTGAGCGCCCATTCGAGACCGGGCGTCGTGAGGCCGCCGCGGACGTGGGTGTTGCGCGTCACATACTCGGGATCGTCGAAATTGACGAAATCAAAATGCGCGACCGGAGCATATAGCGCGATTGTTGCGAAAAAAAGGGCCAGCGCGATCCCCAGGTTGAGCCGGGAATTGCGCGCTGGCCTTGTCAGGGGAAGCTGAGTGTTCGATTTCTCGCGGCGGTGTTTCAGAATGAAACCTTGACCCCCAGTTGCAAGGCGCGGCCGCCGCCCGTGCCGTTGACACCGGTGCCGGTACCGAGGGTTGAGGTGACATAGCCGAAGGTCGCGCTGGTCATCGAATTCTGCGGATTGGCGAACTGCGGCGTGTTGGTTAAGTTGAAGGTCTCGGCACGCAGCTCGACGTTGCCGCGCTCCCTTACTCTGAAGTTCTTGAATAGCGAGGCATTCAGCGCGAACAATCCGGGACCGCTCAGGATGTTGCGTCCGGTGGTGCCGAAAGCGACACCCGTGGGCTGGATGAAACTGGAGGTGCTGAACCAGAGATTGCCGGTATTGATGCCGTGCTCGATTTGTACCGGCGCCACCTGGGTGGCCGTCTGGGTTTCACCGGGTGTGTTGAGACTGCTGCCGCTGGCTGTGATGCTGAACGGCGTCCCCGTCATCAGCGACAATACGCCGGCGAGTTGCCAGTTGCCCAGCACCCAGGCTGCCGGACCGCTCGTCAGCCACTTCTTGCCGACGCCCGCCGGCAACTGGTAGACGTAGGTCTGCACGTAGGTCAACGTGCGGTCGAAATCCGTGCGTGCGTAGTCGCGCTGCGCGCCGATCTGCCAATACAAGGCGCCGTCGTCGTCGGACTGGTAATTCATACCCTTGCCCCAGGTGAAGGCGGTGAGGATGTTCAGATCGCCGAAACGCCGGTCCATTTTCACCTGCAACGCATTATAGCTGGACGAAAAGCCATCCCAGAAGAGCGTGTCGCCCGCCGTTTTGCCATAGAGGATATCCAGCGGCTCGCTCGCCGTGCCTCCGCCGAGCACGCTGGTGGGTGCATTCAGGTTCCATTGCGCTCCTGTGTCCACCCCATGCAGGCCCACGTAGGCTACGTCCAGAGTCCAGTGCGCCGGCAGCGAGCGTTGGACCGCGAGGTTCCAGCTCTCCACGTAAGGGTTCTTGAAATTCTGGTTGATGGTGTATTCGGTGTTGCTTAACAGCGAGCCGGTCGCCGCAATGATGCCGCTGGACGGAATCGTCACCGGTACCGGCAGCGGAAACCCCTGCTGGAAGGTCGCCGCCTGCCCGCTGGGAAGCAGCGTAGTGGCGTAACCATCGCCCACGTTAGTGTAGAAGTTGTTCGCGCGCACCGGATAGTTATACGCATATGTGTTGTCTTCGAACGGCGTGTAACTGGTGCCGAAGCCGGCGCGGACGACCGTCTTCTCGGTGAAACGATAAGCCAGGCCGAGGCGCGGCGCAAAGTAGTTGTAGCGCTTCTTCATACCCAGGTCGGATGGGTTGCCACTGATTCCCGCTATCACCAGATTGTTGGTGGTGGGGTCGTAGTTGGAGAAACCGCCTGGAAAGGCCGGCGTGGCGGGAGGATAAAACTCCCAGCGCAAGCCGATATCGACGGTCAGCTTGGACGACACCTGCCACCGGTCTCCGCCGAACCCAAAGAACTCCCACTGGCGGTAAGCCGGGAAATAGGTGTTAATGTCGCGGCCGAGCTGGTAGGGCACGTCCAGCAGGAAGGCGGCCATATCGTCGGCAATCCCCACCGTCGAGTTACAACTGGTAGCCAAGCCAGTAGATGAACTGACGACTTTGGCGGTGCACAGCGCGGTCTGGTCGTCGCCAAAATAATAGATTCCGCGCGGACTATAGGTCTGGTCCTGCAGCAGGTTGTCGCGCAGGCGCTTGAGATCGAATCCCCACTTGACCGTGTGATTGCCCTTGGTTTTGGTCCACGTGTTCACCAGGTCCACGTTGACTTCCGAGCGCACCCACGGCAGGCTTGCCGAGTAGCCGACCACAGGGTTGGAAAAGCCGTCGTTCATCTGAATCCCCACCATGCCGCTGGTGAACGGATTAATATTCACGCCCGGGATGCCGAGCGCGCTGGAATCGTTGCTGCCGTAATCGGAAGGCACCGCCGAGTTGTGGTAATACGAGACCCCCAGCCGCAATTCCGCCACCAGCGTGGACGAAATCAACCGGTCGTAGTTGAGACCCGTGCTATAGGTGGTCTGGCTGCCGGTTCCCATGAAGGCGGTGCCGGGACCGTCGCCGCCGGCCATGATGGTCTGGCTGCCATATGAACCGGTGAACAGCGGCGCCTGGAATACCACCGGCCGCGAGAAACTGAAACGTTCGCTGATGCGGTCCTTGTCGGTCAGGTTGTAATCCAGCTTTTCATCGAGCGAGTCGGTGGTCTTGGTGTACGGCAACAGCGCGTAGTAGTTGTTAGTGGGCTTGGCAATATTGAAGGACTCGTTTGTCGGCGGCAGCAGACCCAGAATCGCGGTCGAGATGGAGTTGATGCGGGAGGGGGGAATCTGGTTGTTCGGGAACGGAGTCCGTCCCGTGCCATCGAGCGGATTGCCGGTGGCCGGATCGTAGATTGTCTGCGCTCCCTGGCTCAGATCGCCGGTGCGCCAGGTATTCGGCGGAATAGTTACCAGGTTGGTGTTGGCTTCGTGATCCATCACCCGCAGGTAATCGCCGAAGAGGAACATTTTGTTTTTCTTGATCGGGCCGCCCAGGTTGCCGCCGACGTAGTTATACGCCAGGTGGCCGACCGACGGGTTGAAGAACGCGCGCGCGTCGAAATCGCTGTTTTGCAGGAATTCGTACGCGGCGCCGTGGATCTCGTTGGTTCCCGACTTCAGCACCACATTCACCACCGCGCCCGTGGCGCGCCCCATTTCCGGGTCGTGGTTCGTCAGCGAAACGTCCACCGTCTGGATGGCCTCGATCGGGGGAATATAAATTTGCAGCAGACCGGTGCGCTCGTTATCGTCGGTGCCCTCGATCATGGTGTTGTTGCCCTCGCGCGCCTGGCCGTTGACTTCGGTCTGCAGCGAACTGGAGGCGTTGAAGAATTGAGAGTGCTGCTCGGCAACCGGGGCGACTCCCGGGGCGAGATTCAAAAGGGATTGGAAATTGCGGTTCGAGCTGGTCAGGGGGGCGTTCACGAGCATCTGGTTGTTGATCTGCTCGGCCGTCGAGGCGGTGTCGGTCTGCAGGATCGGCGGCGCGCCGGTCACCTCGATCGTCTCGGTGATATTGCCTGGAGTCAGTTGAATATCGACGCGGGTCGTGGTGTCGACCACCAGTGTGACGTCGCGACGGGTTTCCTTCTTGAACCCCGCGGCTTCGACGGACGCCGCATAGATTCCGGGCGGCAGGTTGGGAACGATCCAGTTCCCGCTTTCATTCGCTTGCGTCGCATGGACGACGCCCGTCTGGGTTTCCGTGAGGGTGACCTTCGCGTTGGGAACGACCGCACCGGTAGAGTCGGTGACGGTGCCCAGCAGCGTGGCATTCACGGCCTGTGAATAGGCCAGACCGGCGCCGGCCAAGACGACCAGCACCGCGGCAAAGAATCGTTGCAAACGGGGCATGACTAACCTCTTTCTATTGGTCCTCTTTTTTCTTTTTCTCTATTCGGTCTCTATTCGTTTTCTATGCGGAACCACCGGCGGAAGGGGCAAGACCCCCCTGCCCCAAATCCGCGCAGCCGACCAAAACTGCGCGAGCCTGATTCCGCGTCTCGCTATTGCAAATAACGTTGACTGTATCGGTATCCCAAACGGGAGTCTACTCTCCGCTCGACTCGGTGTCAAGAGGGGCGCGGATGCCGCGAAGCCTGCGTGCGGCCAGGAAATCGGCTTTTCTTATACCGGCGAAAACGTCGTAAATCGTACTCTCCCGGTTGCCGGCCCGGCCCTTCCCTTGAAGCTACAAACATGCGATTGGCGACAGCAGTCGAAGCACGATTGGCTTGTCGCCAAACCATCTACCGGATTCTAGGCGAGCCCGGGAGCAGACGGAAGTTTCATCAGGTTAATTTAACCGGCTGAGATAAGGGGAAGAACGAAGTTGAACCTACTCCTCGATAACCTCTAATGCATTGATGAGCGAATAGTTCGAGACCGGTACAAATGTGAGATCGATCTTACCCAGCGGCGAAGCCGGTATGTGTTGGAAGGTCCGGACCACCGCGCGGTTGCCAATTCCGTGCGCCGCCTTTAGGATGTCGAAACCCTTAAGCAGGGTGGTGCCATTGCAATACACATCAAAGACGCGACTGCCAACGCCGCCAATGGAGTTGGGTGGTGTAAACCAGGTTTCCGAGAAGTGCAGGACTACGGTATAGACTCCGCCTTCCGCCACGGGAATCGAATAACTGAAATGTCCGACCCGTTCCCACTGGTACAATCCGGGATCCGGAGTTCCGTCGACCGATACGACGCGGGTGGTTTTCCGGCCTCCGGCGGACCACTGATCCGGTAGCCAGACCTGCCCAAGATGGTCGCGGAACGGATGATCCCCCGCCGTGATCCGAATCGGGCAGATCTTGCCCGGCATTCCAGGCTGGATCTCGATCGCGTTGAGGAAAGACCTGGGCTCGACACCTTGGAACATCAGGTGCAGAAAGCCGTCTTTGGCTGGGGAGATGTCCTTGAAAATCTTCACGGTGGCTGTATTGACCCCACCCGCGTCGGAGGCAACGTCGACGCCGGAAGGCGGTTGCCCGTTGATTGCGATGTTCACGTTGCGCAGCGTGTCGGCGGTCACGCCGGTCTCGGCGAAGTAAAGGTGGAGCTCATAGATGCCGGGATTGAGTGGGATGGCGTAGACAAATTGGCCTTCCCGGCCGTTTTGAAACAAATCCGGATCCGGCGTGCGCTGAATCTGAATGGCGGGCCGGTGGAAAGTCGTGCCACCGGTGAAATACCGGTCGGGCAGCCAAGCCCGGCCCGCGGCATCGATGTAGGGCGCCGTTCTATCTCCCGCAGCGATCCGAATCTCCTCGAATCCCGCCGGCGCCGGGGCGAGTGCCCGACGCAAAGAGTTTGGCGACGCGCGAGCCCCGGTCAGCCACGAGACCGTCTGCCGGTAGCGCGGTGCGACCAGGATGACGACTAGCGCGGCGAGAAGCAATGCGCCAAACCACTTCCACTTGCCGGGGGCCCATTTCCCTATAGCGGGGGCAACTTGCTCCTCCGGCATCGGAGCCCCGCCCCGCTCGACGAACTGGGGAGCATACTGCCCATTGGCAATGACAATCTGGATCTGGTGACCGGCGCCGGGGCCTGCGTAATATTCCTTAAGCCTCTTTCGAAGATGATGCGTGTCTACGCGAACCACGGCATCGTGCTGCGGGTCGAATTCGGCATTCCGGCCGAGCACGTCGAGTGCGATGCCGTATTCGGTGATCTCACTGGCCTGCCCGTTGAGCCGCTTGTCGCACAAGTACTTGAGCAGGCGCGAAAGCTTCGGCGAGCGGCGGAATGGCTCCGATGACAGCACGGCCAATACTTCAGCTCTGTACTGTTCGTTATTGGGCCCGCCCAAACCCACTCCCGTCGAGGATGTGGATGCCATTATTGGAGGATTTTATCACGCATCGTCGATTGGCTCAGGCGCCGCAGGTCCGCACGACGAGTTGCGTCCCAAAACACCTGGCACAACCGTAATTAACGTGTCACTTAACCTGTGCGCTTCAGCTTTTAACCTGGCTCGGAACTACTGAGCCACCTTGATCGCTATGTAGAGCACTTCCTTCCCGGGCGCTACCTTCACCTGATGGGGCATCCCGGCGGGGATTGTCAGCACGTCACCGGCGACGAGGTGGTGCTCCGTGCCATCCTGGATACCGGTGCCGCGGATTTCGGTGGGCGAGGAATTGGTGGGGTTCACCACCGTGCCGCCGGTAACCAGGTCGGCTTCGCCGCTTTCGATAACGAAGATGTCCGCCATCTTCATGTGAACTTCAGCCGTCCCAGATTGCCGGCGCAGCGCCAGGGCGAAGTTGTAGTTCCCCATGTCGGCCAGTTTCTGGCTGGCGACGCCTTGCGGACTCAGCTTGCCGGCAAGCTCCTTAGCCACCTGCTTGACAGTGTCTGCGGTCCAAAGGCTGAAAGTGGGAGCGTCGGCCGCCACTACTGAGGCGCCGGCGAGGGAGAGTAACATCGCAATCGATTTCATGCGGTCAAAGTTAGCACGATGAGGGGCGCAAGTGATAGGGCGCAGCCGTGCGTGCGCCACGTACCGAAACCTGTTGACTTTGTGAACAACGTTCTGTAATCTAACGATTGGGATGGGAGTCGCTGAGCGCCGCACTCGCGAGAAGGAAGCACTGAGGGCCAAGATCCTCGAGGCCACCAGCCGCCTCATGGTGACAGAGGGACCCGAGAGCGTTTCGATCCGCCGCATCGCTGAGCAGATAGAATACTCGCCAGCAACTATCTACCTTTATTTCAAGGACAAAGCCGAGCTGATCGATGCCATCTGCCGGGAACTGTTCGGCCGAATGATTGAGGAGTTGGGCGCTGCCGTGGCCCAGGAAACTGACCCGCTCAAGCGGTTTCGTCGGGGTCTGCGCGCGTATATTGACTTCGGCATCTCCCATCCCAACCACTATTTGGCTGTCTTCGGCGCGCCTCCACACCCGCGCGAGAACGTTCCTCCCATAGATCACAGTGAGGCCCACAGGCTCGGCTTGGAGGCCTTTGACATCCTCAGGCAAGTCATCCGCGGGTGCATCAGTCAGGGCGTGCTTCCGGCTGGTGATGCGGAAACCACGTCGCATGCTGCCTGGATGTGTATGCACGGCATAACTAGCTTGATGATAACAACTTACGGTGGCCCATGCCCAGTGTACCCGGACATGACGGCCGCTGATCGCGACCACCTGATCGATTCCGCGCTCGAGCTCCTCGTGGCCGGCCTGCAGAATTGTACGCTATCACCCTTCCCCGCCGCCTAATCCCCTCCTTCTCCACAGAAAACTCTTGACATTGCTGATTAGCGTCCTTACTATGAACAGTGTTTAGTGAACTACGTTCACTAACTAATTTACGATTATGACAACGCTTGCCGTTAAGAATCTGTTTCACGATAAGGTCCGGCTGTCCGTGACCCTGACCGGCATCATCTTTGCGTTGGTGCTGATCGCGGTTCAGTTCGGGCTGTTTCTTGGGTTCCTTGAGACCAGCGCCAACATCGTCACGCGGAGCGGCGTCGATCTCTGGGTTACCGCGCCTGGGCTGCCGCACGTCAACGGCGGAAGCGCGCAGCCTGAGCGGCGCCGGTACAAGATCTTGGCCGTGCCGGGCGTGGCCAAGGCCGAGCCCTACCTGCTGAGTTTCGCTAACTGGAAGCTGCCCTCGGGCGCTAAGGAATCGGTGCAGGTCGTGGGTTACGACCTCGAATCCGGCCTGGGCGGCCCGGACGCGTTGATCGCCGGCTCGGCCGACGGCTTGCGCGGCGACGACACCGTCATCATCGACGAACATTACCGCGAGAAGCTGGGCGTGACGGCGCTCGGGCAGGCCGCGGAAATCAACGGCGTTCGCGCGCGCGTAGAGGGATATACGCAGGGCATGCTCTCCTTCACCACGGCGCCTTACGTATTCACCTCCTTCAAGCACGCGCAAAAGTACATGAACCTGCCGCGCACCCAGACCATTTTCATTGTGGTGAGGCTGGCGCGTGGCGCGGACGCGCAAACCGTGAAACGCTTGATCGCCGCCGCGCTGCCCGATTGCCAGGTCTTCACCAACGCCGAGATGGCGTGGAAGACGCAATCCTATTGGGTGTTTTCGACCGGCGCCGGCATCACCACGCTGATGGGCGCGGTGCTGGGCCTGCTGGTCGGCATGGTGGTGGTGGCGCAAACCATTTACGCCGCGACGGTGGACCATCTGCGCGAGTTCGGCACGCTGAAAGCCATGGGCGCCGCGAACCGCTATATCTACCGCGTGATCGTGGAGCAAGCCGTGCTCAGCGCGTCGATGGGTTACGTCGTCGCCATCGTGGTCGCGCTGCTGGTGGTCCATGCGGCCCGTGGCGGCGACGCGCCCATCCTGCTGCCGGCGCCGGTGGCCGCCGGCCTTTTCGGCCTGGCCGCGCTGATGTGCGTAGCGGCTTCGGTGATCTCGATCCGCAAAGCCACCGAAATCGATCCGGCCATGGTTTTCCGCGTCTGAAGAGGAGCATCCGATGGACACCGTGATCCAAATTCGCGATGTGGTGAAGCACTACGGCAACGGCGCGAGCCAGGTGCGCGCGCTCCAGGGAGTCGACCTGGATGTGCGCGCGGGCGAGGTGCTGGCGCTGATGGGGCCTTCGGGAAGCGGCAAAACCACGCTGCTTTCCATCATGGGCTGCATTCTGCGCGCCACCGCCGGCAGCGTGAAAATAGCCGGCCGGGAAATGGTGGGCCTGCCCGAATCCGAGCTGCCGCGCGTGCGCTTGCAACACTTCGGCTTCATCTTCCAGGGCTTCAATCTTTTTCCGGCGCTCACGGCGCGGGAAAACGTGGAGATTGCGCTCGATCTTAAACGCTTGCCGCGCCGCCAGGCGCGCGGGCGCGCCGAAGAGCTGCTGGCCGGCGTGGGCCTCGCGGAAAAAGCCGCAAGCCATCCCGCCGATCTGAGCGGCGGCGAAAAGCAGCGCGTGGCGATTGCGCGCGCCCTGGCCGGAGATCCGCCGATGATCCTGGCCGACGAGCCGACCGCCGCGCTCGATTCCGCCAGCGGCAAAACCGTGATGACGATTCTCGCTTCGCTTGCCCACCAGCGGGCGCGCGCGGTGGTCATCGTCACCCACGATCCGCGCGTGCTCGGCTACGCCGACCGCGTGGTGCGGATGGCGGACGGCAGGATGCTCGCCGAAGCCGGGCAAATCGCGGAATTGGTTCATTGAGGGAGGATGCGATGCAAACCAAGTATGTAGTTCTTTCCGGAGTTTTGATCCTGGCCGCCGCGGCGGGCATGGTGCATTCCACACACGGCAAAACGGGGATCGCCCCCGCGTCCCCGGCCACGACCCCGGTCGACGACCGGCGGCTGGTGGTGGCGCCGGGGCTGGTCGAGCCGATGAGCGAGGAAGTCAAAATCGGCTCCGAGCTGGATGGCAAGCTGCGCCAGGTCATGGTGGATGAAGGAGACCGCGTAGCTCGCGGCCAGGTGATCGCGGTGCTCGATAACGCCGATTATGCGGCCCGCGTGGAACTGGCCCAAGCCGATCTCGCCGAGCGGCGCGCCGCGCTCGATCGCCTCTTGAACGGCGCCCGCGCCGAGGAGCGCCGCGAAGCCGATGCCGCCGTTCGCGAAGCGCGCGCCGTGCTCGTTACCGCCTCCGCCGAATGGGAGCGCCGCCGCAGCCTGCTCGACGAAGGCGCCATCAGCCACACCGAATTCGATTCCTTCGAGCGCGAATACCGCGTGGCGCAGGCCCGTCTCGAAGCTGCCGTTCAGCACTTCGCCTTCGTCGACGCCGCCGCGCGCCCGGACGACCGCACGCGCGCCGAAGCCGAAATCCGCGCCGCCGAAGCCTCGCTCGCGAACGCCCAGGCCCTGTTCGAAAAAACCATCGTGCGCTCGCCGCTCGATGCCGTTGTTCTGCGCCGCTATCGCAAGACCGGCGAAAGCGTCATCGCCAAGGACGAAACGCCGATCGTTTCGTTGGGCGCAACCAGCCGTCTGCGCGTGCGCGTGGATGTCGATGAGACCGATGTCAATCGCCTGCGGGAGGGCCAGCCTGCCTGGGTGCGCGCCGATGCGTATGGCGACCGGCGCCTCACCGGCCGCGTGGTCCGCATCGGCCAGATTCTCGGCCCCAAGAATATCTCGACCGACCGCGCCACCGAAAAGCTGGATACCAAGATTCTCGAAACGCTGGTGGAACTCGACCCCGGCCAGCGCATCCCCGTCGGCCTCCGCGTCGACGCGTATATTCAAGTCGATCCAAGGTAAAGGTGGGGCATGCTTTAGCTTGCCCGTCTTTCGAAGAAAACTCGCTCGCTAACGGGCGTTGGCAAGCTAAAGCATGCCCCACCATAGGAGCTCATCATGCACCATACCGCTCGTGTCTTCTTATTTACGCTCCTCGCTGCGGCAGCTCTTGCGCAGGATTCGCCCAAGCTCTCGCTACGCCAGACGCTCGAGCTGGCCGAGAAGAAGAGCCCCGAGATGCAACTGGCTCTCCTGCGGCAGGTGGAAGCGCAGGCGCGCTCACTGGTGGCTCGCTCGGCGTACCAGCCGCAATTAGGCGTCGTGGTGGGCAACACCTACCAGACCAGCAATATGGAGGGGATTGGCCTGCTGCTCCCCGGGTTTCCGGAGCGCCTCGGGCCGTACCGCGTTTTCAACGCGCGCCCGCAATTGACCGCGCCGGTCTTCGATCTCGAAATCCTGTCCGGCATCCACGCCGCCCGCGAGCGCGTCATCGAATCCAAATACGACGCCGAAACCACGCGGCAGGCCACGTTGCTGGCGGTACTGGAATTGGACATCGACTTTTTCCAGGCGGAATCGCGCATCGCCGCCGCCGAGGCGCGGTTGCGTACCGCGCAGGCCGTTCACCAGCAGGCCGAGCAATCCGAAGCCGCCGGCAGCGCCAGCAAACTGGATCTGGCGCGCACCGCGCAGCAGGTCTTCGCCGAACGTGCCAACCTGACGCAGGCCATTCGCGACCGCGACGTGGTCCGCGCCATGCTGCTCCAAACCATCGGCCTCGAGCAGAATGCCGCCATCCAAATCGAGGCGCCGGAGCTCGATAACTTCGCCGTGCGCCTGCGACCCGTGGACACCATTCGCAGCAGCGCGTTCGAGGAGCGCGCGGAGTTGAATGCCCTGGAGGCGCGCCGGCGCGCCGCTCAATTCGATCGCGAGGGCGCGCAACGCGAGCGGCTGCCGAAGCTCGCCTTCACCGGCGATTACGGAGTGCTCGGACAAGGCCCGGACCGCAGCCTGTCCACCTACACGATCGGCGGCTCCGTGACCATCCCGCTGTTCACCGGCGGGCGCATCCGCGCCAACATCGACGCCGCGCAATCCAGGGTGGCGCAGGCCGACGCCGAGCTGCGCAAAACCCGCTTGCAGGTGAGCCAGGAAGTGGAGCGCGCGGCGATCGAATCGGACGCCTCGCGCGAAACTCTTTCCGCGGCCGCGAGCGCCACCGCCGAGGCGCGCAAAGCGCTCGAACTTTCGCGCTTGCGCTGGCACGCCGGCATCTCGACCAGCGTCGATGTGGCTACCGCTGAAAGCGCGCTGGCGCAATCCGAGGATTTCGAAATCCGCACCCGCTATGACTGGTACCTGGCCGAAGCCCGCCTGGCCCGCGCCGAGGGCAATGTCTACTGGTTCTTCGACCGCTAACGCCGTGGCGCGGGCTGTCAGCCTGCAGGGTCGAGAGTCATCTCGACCTTTCTTCGCGACGGAGGGCCACGCGCGCATCACTCAAAAAGAAATGTCGAGACGACCCTCGACACATCAGGCTTGACAGCCCGCGCCACGAGCGCTTATTAGAAGGCCATTTCGAAATTACGACGGCACATTGTCGCGCGACCCGCGGGCGAGGCGTGCCTAGCCCCTACATCGCCCAACCGCCGCCCGCAGGGGCCGGGCATGCCCGGGCCCGGCGCGCCGCGAGGCACTCGGTTGCCGCCGGGAATACGTCACTGCATTTACAAATGAGCGCCCTTAAGTATCCAGCCTGTATCGCGATCCGGCCAGGCGGTACAGCGGGCGCCACACCAGGCGGTTGACGCACACCACCAGCATCGCCATCACAATCGTGGAGATCAGCAGCAGTTGGCTGTTGCCGGAATCGCTGGCGGCGCTGATCTGCGCTCCCAGCCCCAGCGTGCTCATGGTCTTTCCCTGGAAGTGAAAATACTCCGCCACGATGCTGGCATTCCAGGCGCCGCCCGAGGCCGTCACCAGGCCGGTCACCAGGTAGGGAAAGATGCCCGGCAGAATCAGCGTCCGCCAGCGCTGCCAGCGCGTGAAGCGGAATACCGAGGCCGCTTCGCGCAGTTCGGTGGGGATGGCCATGGCGCCGGCGATCACGTTGAACAGGATGTACCACTGCGTGCCCAGCAGCATGAGGATGATCGAGCCCACGCCCAACCCGCCGCCCAATCGCACCAGGCCCAGCAGAACCACCGGGAAAAGCGCGGTGGCCGGAACCGAGGCCGCAATCTGCGCCAGCGGCTGCGCCACTTTCGACAACCGCGGGTTGAAGCCGATGGCGACGCCCGCCGGGATGGCCCACAGCGATGCGATCCCGAGCGACGCGGCCACGCGGCCGAAGCTCGCCGCGGCCGCCTGCAGGGTCGCCAGCAGCTCCGCGCCGGGAAGGCCCTTCAGCAGCAGCGCGGCTTTCACCAGCAGGTACGGCACCGCCACCGCCAGCGCCAGCAGCACCACGGCGCCAACCATGCGGCCGCCTTTTTTCTTCCGAACGGCCGGCACGGGAGCCACGCGCGGTGGGCTGGTGGTCAGCCGTTCCCAGAGCGGCTCCACGGCCCGCTTCTCGACCCAGCGCGCGACATCCGAGTTGCGCAACAGATGCAGAATCGGCGACGTGACTTCCGCGGCGCTTTCCACCTGCTCCATCTTGAACTTGTCCGACCACGCGATGGCGGGCCGCCACACCAATTGATCGATCAGCACAATCACCGCGATCATGGCGGTGAGCCCCCACAGGATTCCAGCCGTATCGCCGGCGCTCGCCGCAGTCTGTAGATAGGAGCCCAGGCCCGGCAGCCGGAAATCGTGGTTGCCCAGTACGAACATTTCGCACGCCATCAGGAAGAACCACCCGCCGGCCACGGAGACGATCGAGTTCCACACCAGGCCGATGGTGCCGAACGGCAGCTCCAGCTCCACGAAGCGCTGCGTGGCGCTGAATCGGTTGATGAGCGCGGCCTCGCGCAGCTCGCGAGGGATGGATTTGAGCGAGGAATAAAAGCTGAACGCCATGTTCCAAACCTGGCCGGTGAAGATGAGCACGATGGAACCCAGCTCCACTCCCAATTGCCGGGTGGGAAACAGCGCCACCATGGACAGCATGACGCTGGGGAGAAAGCTCAGCACCGGGATGGATTGCAAGATATCCAGCACGGCGATCATCACCATTTCCACGCGCCGGTTGTTGGCGGCGATGTAACCGTAGCCGATCGCAAATGCCAGGCTCAGCACGTACGCGACCGCCATCCGCACCAGCGAGTAGAAAGCATAGGCGGGCAGCGCTGCGGGTGACCGCGAGATATTGGCGGCCGGCGTCACCACGCCCATCCAGTACCGCACCGTGGTGAGCACGGCATAGATGCCTGCCAGGATGGCGGCGAACACCAGCAGGTCCACCAGGACGGACCAACTGCGCTCGCGAATCAGCGAGCGGGAGAGTTGCGGGAAAGCCATCAGCGGCCGCCGGCCTCATCGCCCACCGGCTGCGGCGTTTCCTCGGGAACGAAGAAGCGGCCGGAGGAATCGCGGTCGAACAGCTCGGCGTAACGGCCCCAGGTGACGGCGGTATCGAGTTGCAGCTCGGTTTCCTCGTCGCTGAAGTGCTCGTCCAGCAAGTCGTGGAAGAAATCGCTGGGCATGGAGTGGTCGGCCTTGTTGGCCAGCGCGCGATTGATCTGGCGGATCAGCGGAACGCGCTCGGCGGCCACGCGGAAGAGTTCCTTGCGGCGCAGGATGCCGGCGTCGGCGAAGCGCTTTCCCTCGGGAGTGAGCTCCGCGTTGCCTTCCTTCACATTGATATAACCCAGCAGTGAGGCGGCTTCGACGATCGGCAGCAGGTCGTCGATCTCGAAAGCCAGATCGTCCGCCAGGTGGTGGATCTCGTCGCGGCCGTCGCGGTCGGTCAACAGCTCCAGCAGGCCGGCGATTCCGCCGGGGCGGGCATGCGGCATCATCGGATACTTGGCGCGCGCCGTGCCGGCCGCTGGCGCGGCCTCCGGCTCGGGCTGCGGCGTGGGCACCAGGTCGGGCTGCGTGAGCACGCGGTAAATGTAATTCACGGCTTCCAGGAAGGGAGGATCCTGATGCTCGCGCGGCCGCGGCATGGCGATCCGGAAATCGGTGCGGACGTGTCCGGGATTTTTCCCCAGCACCACCACGCGGTCGGCCAGCGTCACCGCTTCCTCGATGTTGTGAGTGACGATGAAGACGGCGCGCGTGGGCATCTTCTTGCCGTCCCACAGCTCCAGCAGCTCCGAGCGCAGGTTCTCGGCGGTGAGCACGTCAAGGGCGGAAAAAGGCTCGTCCATGAAGAGCACTTCCGGCTCCACCACCAGCGCGCGGGCGAAGCCGACGCGCTGCTTCATGCCGCCGGAAAGCTCCTTGGGATACGCCTGCTCGAAGCCGTCCAGGCCCACCGAATCGAGAATGCGCAGGGCCCGTTTCATGCGCTCCGTCGCCGCAATGCCCCGCGCCTTGAGCGGCGCTTCCACATTGTCGAGCACCGTCAGCCAGGGGAAGAGCGCGAAGCTCTGGAAAACGATGGAGACGTTCGGGCACGGGCCGACCACCGGCTGGCCGTGCCACAGCACCTGTCCCGACGAGGGCGGCGAGAGGCCGGAGAGCATCCGCAGCATGGTGGATTTTCCCGAGCCCGATGGCCCGAGCAGCGCCAGGATCTCGCCGGGATAAATGGCCAGGTCGATGGCTGCCAGCACCTGGATGCGGGCCTCGGGAGGCCCATAGAACTTTTCGATCGCGCGGGCCTGGATGATCGGCTCTTCGGTTGGTATCACTCGCTTTGCCTTGCCGCTGGATTGGGACGAAGAGTCCCTCATCCTTTATACCGTTGTTCGGCGGCGCCCAGGGTTACAGGAACGTGAACATGGGCACAGCCAAGCGTGCAAGCGTGATACGCTCGGGGTATCGGTGGAGGGTCACGTGAGAAAGCTCGCCGGTATCTCGCTCGCCGGAGTTGCTGCCGCTGTTTCGGTCTTTCTGCTAGAAGGATACGGACCGCAGTCACCGTCCGCGGATCAATCGGCTGCCGCGAATTCATTGGCGGCCATCACGGTAGACTACCCGGCCGAAGGCTCCATCTTCCCGCCCGATATCACTTCTCCAACATTCCTGTGGCGCGATGCCGCCGCCGGCGCGACCTTATGGACGATTGACGTCACCTTCGCGGACAATCGCCCCGCGGTTCGCGTCAGGGCGCCCGGCGCGCCGATGCGCGTGGGCGAGATCGACGACAGCTACAACGGCTACGTACCGCCAGTGCTCACGCCCGAGCAGGCCGCGGCGCACACCTGGAAACCGGACGCCGCGACGTGGGCGGCCATCAAAACGCGCTCCGGCCGGCATCCGGCAAGCGTGGTCATCACCGGATTCCGCGACGAAAACTCGAGCGTCGTCTCGCGTGGCCAAGTCAGCATCGAGATATCCTCCGATCCGGTGGGCGCGCCGATTTTTTATCGCGACGTGCCTCTGGTGGATTCCAACGGGCAAGGGGAAAGAGGCATCATCAAGCCTCTGCCGGATTCGCTGCTTCCCTTGATCCGCTGGCGCCTGCGCTACCTCGACGAGCCCAAGAGCACCGTCATGATGCAGAATCTGCCCACCTGCGCCAACTGCCATTCCGTTTCGCGCGATGGAAAAACGCTGGGGCTCGACGTGGACGGCCCCAACAACAATAAGGGGCTGTACGCTCTGCTGCCGCTCCAAAAGGTAAGCTCCATCGACAAACAGCACGTCATCAAGTGGGCCGCGTTTACCGAAAACACGCCGCAGCGGTTCGGCTTCATGTCGCAGGTTTCGCCGGACGGGAAGTACGTGGTGACCTCGGTCGAAGTGCCCGGTTCGGGCAGCCGTCATCTGGGCGACAGGCTCTACCAGGGCTTTTATCCGTCCTATGGCTTCGTGCAGGTTTTCTATCCGACGCGAGGCGTGCTGGCGTGGTACAGCCGCGAGAGCGGCAAGCTGCAGCCGCTGCCCGGCGCGGACGACCCCGACTATGTCCAGGCGTGCGCGTTCTGGAGTCCGGATGGCAGCTACCTGGTGTTTTCCCGGGCGACGGCGCGCGACCCGTATCCGCCCGGACAGCCGAAATCCCGCTACGCCAACGATCCGAACGAAACGCAGATCCAGTACGACCTCTATCGCATCCCGTTCAACAACGGCAAGGGCGGCAAAGCGGAGAGGATCGCCGGCGCTTCGGAAAACGGGATGAGCAACAACTTCCCCAAGGTCTCGCCCGACGGAAAGTGGATCGTGTTCGTGCAAAACAAGTCCGGCCTGCTGATGCGTCCCGACAGCCATTTGTATATCGTCCCCGCGCAAGGCGGCGTGGCGCGGCGCCTGAGTTCGAATCAGAAGATCATGAACTCGTGGCACAGCTTCTCGCCCAACGGGCGCTGGCTGGTCTTCTCGTCCAAGGGGCGCTCCCTGTATACGCAGCTTTATCTCACCCACATCGACGAGAGCGGCAACGATAGCCCGGCCATCCTGATTGACGAAACCACGGCCGCCAACCGGGCGGCCAACATTCCCGAGTTCCTGAACATTCCCAGGGGCGGCCTGGAGCGAATCGAGGCGCCCGCCACGGACTTTTACCGCCTGTTCAACGTGGCCCTCGACCTAATGAAGAACAACCGGTTTGGCGATGCCGTCCCGGAGTGGCGCAAGGCGCTAGCGCTCGATTCCGACGACGACAAGGCGCACTTCAACCTGGGCTTTGCGCTCAGCGAGACGGGCGACCTGCGCGGCGCCGTCGCCGAGTATCGCAAATCGAGCGAGCTGAACCCGACGCGGGCGGCCACATTCGCCAGTCTGGCGCTGGCGCTGGCGCAAACCGGCGATCTGGATGGGTCCATCGACAATTACCGCAGGGCCGAGGCGCTCGATGCTGAGAATCCCGCGCTGGAAGCCGATCTGGGAACCGCGCTGTTCGCTAAGGGCCAGCGCGACGAAGGCATCCAACATCTGGAAACAGCCGTGGCCCTGGCTCCGGAATCCGCCGACGCCCACAGCCGGCTGGGATTCATCCTGTCCAAGGCGGGCCGCGCCGACGAAGCGCGCGTGCATTTGGAAAAAGCCGTCGAGCTGAAGCCGGATTCGGCCGAGTACCGGTTCAACCTCGGCTTTGTGCTCGGCCGCGGAGGCGACACCGCCGCCGCGATTCTCCAGTTGGAAAAAGCCGTGGAACTCTCTGGCGGCAAGGACTGGCAGTGCCTGGCTGCGCTGGGCACGGCCTACAATGTCGCCGGCCGCAAGCAGGAGGCCATCGAGACCACGGAGCGCGCGCTGCGCCTGGCCGTCGAAGCCGACAACAGGCCAGTGGCGGAGAACCTGCGCGCTCTCCTGGAACGCTACCGCAGCGGCGGGAATCAACCGCCTCGGTAGCCGCAAAGGTGGGACAGACGATCGGTCTTTGTCGTCTGTCAAAGGGCGTCACGTCTTGGCACATGACAGACCACCAAAGGCGATGGTCTGTCCTACCTGCATCGGCAGACCGCCGCTACCGGGCTGTGCGCAAACGCACATAGCGCGGCGCGGCCGGATTGCCCGCGAAGTAACGTTCCCGGCGGGTCCGGCATCAGCTAATGTACCGGGAGGGACTTCTGCCGCGGGGGATACGAGTCTGGCTGCTGGTATGTTCCAGCCTGACTGCCTGGAGCGCGTGTGCACAAGCGCAAGATATCGCATCCCGCGCAGCCGCCGCGCGCGATGCCAACCAGATTGCGGCGGCTGTCCGGCTGTACCGGCAAGGCGTTCAGGAGAAGCCCGGCTGGCTGGAAGGCTGGTGGTTCCTTGGGCTGCTGGCTTACCAATCCGGCCAGTTCGCCGATGGCCGGCAAGCCTTCACCGAGTTCACCAAACGGAACGCCAAGGCGCCGGCGGGATGGGCGTTTCTGGGCCTGTGCGAATACGAGACCGGTGAGTACGATAGCGCGCTCGAGCATCTCGAGCGCGGGTTCGCATCGGGCGCCCGGCTGGACCCCGAGGTGGAACAGGTGGCGCGCTTCCACAGGGCGCTGCTGCTGACGCGGGCGGGCTCTTTCGACCGCGCGCGCGAGGAGTTGAAGCCGTTCGCGGAACGCGGCATCCGCGATCCGGTATTGATCGCCGGACTCGGCTTGAACGCTTTGGAAATGCCCGCTCTTCCGCAGCAGGTCCCCGCCGCGCAGCGGGACCTGGTCGAGATGGCCGGCAAGACGGCCTACACCTGGATCGCCGGCGACACCTCGCAGACCGAAGCGGGCTTCCGCTCCCTGCTCGGCGCATACCCCAGGGCCGCGGGTGTTCACTACCTGTACGCCACGTACCTGCTTGACGTGCGCCCGCAGGCCATGAATTCCGAATTGCGACGCGAGTTGCAGGTGAATCCGGGCAACGCACGAGCGCGCGCGGCGCTGGCGCTGCGGCTGAGGCTCGCGGGGGACGCGGCCGCCGCCCTGCCCCTCGCCAGGAAGGCTGCGGAAGACTCGCCGCGGTTGGCGCTGGCGCAGTATGCTTACGGAGTGGTGCTCACCGAAACAGGCGCTGCCAGCGATGCGATCGGTCATTTGCAGGCGGCCGTGCGGATCGACCCGGGTAATCTGGGATACCATACCGCGCTGGCCACGGCGTATTCCGAAGCGGGCCGTTACCAGGACGCGTATCGCGAGCGCCAGGCATCCATCAAGCTGGCGAGGGAGTCCGGTGCGCCAGGCTAGCCTGGCCGCGGTGGCGTGTCTGGCTCTGGCCGGTGCTGCGTATTCGGCCGAACCGCCGGCCGCCAAATTCACTTGCGCCACCTGCCATCGCGCCGAAGCCGAGTCGCAACCCAAGACCGCCATGGGCATCGGCATGGAACTGCCTCCCAACCAGACGGTACTGGCGGCTCACCCGAAGATGACGTTTGAAAGGAACGGCTACACGTACTCGATCGAGACCAGCGGCAACCAGAGCACGTACACGGTGAGCGATTCGAGCGGCAAATTGAGCCTGCCGATCCGCTACGCCTTCGGAGTGCACAGCCAGACGTTCGTGCTGGAGTATGACGGCGCGTTCTACGAGAGCATCGTGAGCTACTACGCGAGCCTGGACGGCTTGGATGTTACGGTGGGCAACAATAAAATCGAGCCGCACAACCTGGTGGAAGCCATGGGACGGAAGACGTCGGACGCCGAGATCGTCGCCTGCTTCGGCTGCCACAGCACGGGCGCGGTGAACGGCGGCAAGTTGACGCTCGCATCGATCCAGCCGGGGCTCACCTGCGAGCACTGCCACGCTGGTGCTGACGCTCATAGGGACAGTCTGGCTGCGGGCAAGCCGGGACCTGTGCCCAAGAAGCTCGGCCAGATGAATGCCGAGCAGACGTCGCAGTTCTGCGGCCAGTGCCACCGGACCTGGGAGGAGATCGTCAAGCTGCGCCAGTTCGGCGAGGCCAACGTGCGCTTCCAGCCGTACCGGCTGGCGAACAGCCGGTGCTTCATAGGCGACGATCCGCGGATCCGGTGCACGGCCTGCCACAATCCCCACGCCAACCCGGTCAAGGAAACGGCCGCGTACGACCACAATTGCCTGGCGTGTCACAGCCAGGATGCGCCTCCCGTTGCTGGGAAAGATGTGCCGCGCGCCAGGGTCTGTCCGGTGGCTCAGGAAAAATGCGTGAACTGCCACATGCTAAAACTACAACTGCCGGGCGGACCTCTTCCGTTCCGCGATCATCAGATTCGGATTGTCCGCCCCGGCGATCCTTACCCGAACTAGGTAGGGCATGCTTTAGTTTGCCCCCGGTAACCCAGGCAACCCCGGTTTCGTGCGAAATTAGTAGAGCCGCCAAGCAAGTACGGCCACTCCCGCCCATGCCCAAGAAGATGCAAGCTAAAGCCGCTGCCTCGGGTTCTCAACGCGCAGCCGCCGTACCGGAACCGGTCGACCTGAAAGATCCGGCGCTCTATGTGAACCGCGAGTTGAGCCTGCTGGCGTTTCAGCGACGCGTGCTGGAGGAGGCCGAGGATGAAACCAACCCGTTGCTGGAGCGGGTGAAGTTCCTTTCGATTCTCGGCTCCAACCTGGACGAGTTCTTCATGGTGCGCGTGGCGGGCCTGGCGGCGCAGTTGGAGGCGGGTTCGCCTGAGGCGGGCCCGGATGGCATGAGCCCGCGGGCGCAACTGGTGGCAATCCGGCGCGAGGTGAAGCGGCTGCTGGCGGAGGCTCACCGCACCCTGGACCGTTTGCTGGAGGCGCTTCGCGAGCAGGGCATCTTCGTTCATGACTATCCCGAATTGACCGAGGCCCACCGCCAGCAAGCCGCCAAGTACTTCGACGAGACCGTGTTTCCCGTGCTCACGCCGCTCGCCTTCGATCCGGGCCGGCCCTTTCCCCACATTTCGAATCTCAGTCTGAATCTGGCGGTTTCGATTCGCGACCGCGCGGGCATCGAACACTTCGCGCGCGTCAAGGTGCCCGATTCGCTGCCGCAACTGGTGCCGGTTGGCGGCAGCGCGAAGGCCGCCACCAAGCGCGGCCGGCCCAGGCGGATCGACCTGGTGTGGCTGGAGCAGGTGATCGCGGCACATCTCGGCGTGCTGTTTCCCGGCATGGAGATCCTGGAAGCGCATCCTTTCCACGTCACCCGCGACGCGGATATGGCGATCACCGAACTGGAAGCCGAGGACCTCCTCGAAACCGTCGAGGAGGGTCTTCGCCAGCGGCGCTTCCAGAGCGTGGTCCGCCTGCTGGTGACCGCCGACATGCCCAGCCCGATGCTCGACATCCTCATGAGCAACCTGGAGATCGGGCCCAGCGAAGTCTACCGCTCGCCGCGGCCGCTCTCGCTGAAGCGCCTGATGAGCCTGCATAGCCTGGACCGGCCGGACTTGCGCGAGGCGCCTTTCCTGCCCGCCACACCGCCCGAGCTGGCCGAGGTTTCCGACGAGGACGACATTTTCGGCGTGATTCGCAATCGCGATATCCTGCTCCACCACCCCTTCGATTCCTTCCAGCCGGTGATCGAATTCCTGCGCAAGGCGGCGCGCGACCCGGCCGTGCTGGCCATCAAGACCTGCTTATACCGCGTGGGCCGCAACGCGCCGGTGGTGGAGGCGCTGCTCGAGGCGGTGGAGGAAGACAAGCAGGTGGCCGCGCTGGTCGAACTCAAGGCGCGGTTCGACGAGGAGAGCAACATCGAATGGGCGCGCGCGCTGGAACGGCGCGGCGTGCACGTGGTCTACGGCCTGATCGGCCTCAAGATTCACTGCAAGGTGGCGCTGGTGGTGCGGCGCGAGCAGGACCGCATCGCCCGCTACGTCCACCTTTCCACCGGCAACTACAACGCCATAACGGCTCACCTGTACACCGATGTCGGCCTGTTCACCTGCGATGAAGCCGTGGCCGACGATGTCAGCGACCTGTTCAATTATCTGACCGGCTATTCGCACAAGGCCGACTACCAGAAGCTGCTGGTGGCGCCGGTGAATCTTCGGTCGAAATTTGAAGCCCTGATCGAGCGGGAGATCAAACACGCCAAGGCCGGCGGGAAGGCGCACCTGATCTTCAAGATGAATTCGCTGGCGGACCCCAAGATTATCCGCGCGCTCTACAAGGCGTCGCAGGCGGGGGTGCGCATCCAGTTGCTGGTGCGCGGCATCTGCTGCCTGCGCCCCGGCGTGCCCGGCGTCAGCGACGGTATTGAAGTCACCAGCATCGTCGGCCGCTTCCTGGAGCATAGCCGCGTTTTCTATTTCCGTAACGGCGGCCAGGAAGAGATTTACATCGGCAGCGCCGACCTCATGTCGCGCAACATCGACCATCGCGTGGAAGTGCTGGCGCCCATCCGGGAGCCGGCCATGATCCGCCACCTGCGCGACAACGTGCTGGCGGTGTATCTGGCCGACAACGTGAAGGCGCGGGACATGAATACCACCGGAGTCTACACGCGCAGGAAAGGCGGCGCGAAATCGAAGGTGAACTCGCAGGAATGGTTCATCCGGCAGCGCCACGCACCGCCCAAAAAGCATGGACGCGATCGCGCGCGACTGAAACCGCCGGCGTAGGAACCTTGCGAGGGGCGGCGAATCGCTCAACCCAACATGGTGCGCAGGATGGTGATCTTGGAGGTCGGCAGCGGAATGCCGGCCCTGGATGCGGATTCGTCGGCGTGAACCTCGCAATACGCTGCGATGGGCCCATCTTCCTCACGGAACAGATACGCGGCTTTCGCGTGGCAGCCTTCCGCGTCGCAGCTCATGGCGGGTCCATTCAGGATCTTGATTCGGGTCCGGCCCTGCTCGACATGGTGAGCAACAGCGGCTTGTCGCATCATATGCTACCTATTTTAAGCCGCCTCGGTACTGGCGCAGCATCTAAATTGTTTCATTTCCGTTACATAACGATGAACGAATGATTGCAATCGAACTGCCTGGTGAGCTTTGCCACGTACCGATGGGCTGGCCGCCGCCGCTCATGGCGCTCGCCCGGTTGTTATGCTGAACGGGAGTGGACTTCAATCCCGCCGCGCTGGAACGTATTTCGATCCGCGCCACCAACTGGCTGGGCGATGCCGTGATGTCGCTGCCGGCGATTCGCGTGATTCGCCAGGTGTGCCCGCGCGCCGAAATCGCGCTGGTGGCGCGGCCCAGGGTGGCCGAACTCTACGCCCGCGAATCCGCCATCAACCGCGTGCTTCCCTGTCCATCGACCAAGTCGCTGGGCGGGCGGCTCGCCTTCGCCGCCAGCCTGCGCGAGCGGCATTTCGACGTTGCGTTTCTATTGCCGAACTCATTCGACGCGGCGTTGACGGCCTGGCTGGCGCGCATTCCGGAGCGCATCGGCTACGCACGCGACGGACGCGGCTTCCTGCTGACGCGCGCCATTCCGCGGCCGGAGCCGGGTGACATTCCACGCCACGAGCGATTCTATTACCTGGAGCTGCTGCGGCGCGCCGGGCTGATCGAGCATTTCCCGGAATCGTCCGCCATCCGCCTGGAGGGCATTCCGGCCGCGCGCGAAGCTGGCGGCGCACGTTTGCGCGAACTCGGCGTGGATGGCGCGGTGATCGGCGTCAGTCCCGGCGCCGCTTACGGCGATGCCAAGCGCTGGCTGCCGGAGCGGTTCGCCGAGTCCGGACGCACGGTGGCTCGAGCGCTGGGCGCAACCGTGCTGGTGTTCGGCTCGGCCGCCGAGCGCGAATTGTGCGAGACCGTGGCTGCCGGCGTCCGCAGTGGGGGCGTGGACGCCCGCAACCTGGCCGGTCGCACGACGCTGGGCGAATTCATCGACCTGGCCGCCGCCTGCCGGCTCTATCTCACCAACGATTCGGGCGCCATGCATGCGGCTGCCGCATTGGGCGTGCCGACGGTGGCCGTCTTCGGCGCCACCGATGACGTTACCACCGGCCCCACCGGGCCGCTAGTGCGGGTGGTCCGCGAACACGCCGAATGCAGCCCGTGCCTGCTGCGCCATTGCCCTATCGATCACCGCTGCATGACCCGCGTCACGCCGGAGCGCGTCGCCGCGGTTTCGCTGGAACTCATAAACTCGACCGCCGATACATGGACACACGAAGCAAAATCCTGACTGCCGACGCCGCCCGCGCGTTGGCCGGCCCCCTGGCCGTGGTCACCGGCTACTTCGACGTGCTGCGCGCGGAGCACGCGCGCGAGCTCGAAGACATCCGCCGCCGAACCGGCGCCCGGACTCTGCTGGCGCTGGTGCTGCCGTTCTCCGGCGAGGTGTTCGATATTCGCGCGCGCGCCCGCATGGTGGCTGCGTTACGGGTGGTAGACTACGTGGTGATCGCCGATCGGCCGGAGCCGGACGCGTTCCTCGAGGCGCTGCGGCCGCAGACGGTAATCCACATGGAGGCCGAAGACGCCCGCCGCAACCGCGAAATCGCGGAGCGGATCCGGAGGCTGAAAGGACAAAGTGGACCGTAGGCGGCAGCGGGCCGGGCATGCCCGGCCCCTACAGGTAACGCACCGATGCCCATCTCTCAATCCATAGCCGGGCAACTCGAGCAAGCCAGTTGGATTCGCCGCATGTTCGAAATCGGCATCCAACTTCGACGCGAGCGCGGAGCCGAAAACGTCTTCGATTTCAGCCTCGGCAACCCGGAAGTGGAACCGCCCGCGGCGGTGATCGGCGCACTGCGCCGTGTAGTTGCGGAGAACCTTCCCCATACTCACGGCTATATGCCCAACGCCGGCTATCCGGAAGTCCGCGCGCAATTGGCGCAACGCCTGGCCGCATCCACCGGCCTGCCCTTCGCCGCCGAGCATCTCATCATGACCAGCGGCGCAGCCGGCGCCATCAACACCGTGCTCAAGTCGATTCTCGACCCCGGCGACGAAGTCATCGTTCTCAGTCCTTATTTTCCCGAGTATCGCTTCTACATTGAAAACCACGGCGGCTGCGTGGTCCCGGTGGAAACCACCGCCGACTTCCTGCCCGATCCTCGCCGCATCGCCGCCGCCGTAACGCCGCGCACCAAGGCGCTGATCCTCAATTCGCCCAACAATCCTACCGGGAGACTTTATCCCGCCGAGGTATTGCGCGAACTGAACTCGATCGTCCGCGAGCCGCTGGTGGCGATCAGCGATGAGCCGTACCGCCCGATCGTTTATGATCGCGTCGCGCCTCCCGACACGCTGGCCCTGATCGACCGCGCCGTGCTGGCCTGGAGCTGGTCGAAAGCGATGGCGATCGCGGGCGAGCGCATAGGCTACCTGGCGATTTCACCGCGCCTGGGAGAAGCCGCGGCTCTCGCCAGCGCCTGCACGTTCGCCCACCGCATTCTCGGCTACATCAACGCACCCGCTATCTGGCAGCGCGTAGTGGGGATCGAGCCGGATGCCATCGTGGACGTCGGTCTCTACCAGGCCAAGCGCGACCGGCTCTGCGGCGCGCTCCAGGCGATGGGTTACGATGCGCCGCGCCCCGAGGGCTCGTTTTACGTTTTCCCCAGGACCCCGATTACGGACGACATCGCTTTCATCCGCGATTTGCAGGACGAAGGCATCCTCGCCGTGCCCGGCTCCGGTTTCGGCCGTGCCGGCTACATGCGGCTCTCGCTGACGATTTCGGCGCCCGAGATCGAGCGCTCGCTCCCCGGCTTTGAACGCGCGATTCGCAAAGCGCGGGCCGGGTAGCGGCAGCGGCTGGCTACACCGTTCCCAGCCACCGAACCGGGAAATACGCGGCCATGGCGTTGGCCAGCCGCTCGTCGGCTGTCACCAGCGAGTGGTTCGATTCCACCGCCAGCGCCACGTAGATTGCGTCATAGACGGTTCGCTCGAATTCCGCGGCTATTTCCAGAGCGTGCTCCAGCAGAGGCAGAGAGGGAGTTGTGCGGATGCCGCAAGCCGACAACGCGCCGACCGCCTCTCGCGCCGAAGCCATCGACATTCTCCCGCTACGTCCGGCTTTCCAGAAAATATTGCCCACTTCCGGCCAGAACAGATCGGGCACCAGCAACCCGAGACGGCCGGCCGCGAAGCGCTTCAACAGGGCGACTGCCTCATCGGCCAGTGTCTCTCCGGAAGGCAGAAACCATTTAGCCGCCACGCTCGCATCGAGGACGTAGGCGGTCACCGGCCCCGGTCCTCGCGCTGCATCTCTTCCGCCGAGGAGTGTGGACCACTGCCCGAACGCCGCGTACGTAACGCGCGCGCACGCTTCACCAGCGTTCGCCTGCGCGCAATCTCGCTTTCCGCCGGAACATTCTCAGCCAGCAGTTCGATCACTTCAGCCGCAATCGAACAGCCGTTCTCCTTCGCGCGCGCTTTGAGTGCGCTGTAGAGCTCGCCCGGGACATTCTCGACGTAGAGCGTTGGCATAGGGATTACCTATGAAAAGTCTAGCACATGCATAGGTATCGTTTGGCGCCACTCGGCGCAGTGACGGCCGCAAACTCGCCCTACGCCGCGGTCCAGCCGCCGTCGATGGTCGGCGTGGCGCCGGTGACGAAGGCGGCTTCATCGGAACATAGATAGAGCGCCATGGAGGCGATTTCGTCCGGCCTTCCCATGCGTCCCACCGGCTGGCGCGCGTGCAGCTCGGCTCGCACTTTTTCCTTCTCGTGCTTGTGAAACTTCTCGAGATAGGCTTCCACGAAAGGCGTTTCCACGGTGCCCGGACAGATGCAGTTGACGCGCACGCGGCCGGCGTAATCCACGGCGAGTTGCCGGGAGAGCGCCACCACCGCGCCCTTGGTGGCGCAATAGGCGAAGCGGCGCTTGACGCCGATCAGCCCGGCCACGGAGCCAATGTTGACGATGGTTCCCCGCGATTCCAGCAGCTTGGGCATCGCCGCCCTGGTCACCAGAAACATGCCTTCGACGTTGACGCGCAGCAGCTTCTCAAAGTCCGCGCGGCTGGTTTCCTCGATTCCGCCCACCAGTCCGATGCCGGCGCTGTTGACCAGGACATCGAGCGCCTCGAGCGCGCCCACGGCCGCGTTGACCGCGTCCTCGTCGGTAATGTCGAGGATCAGCGCTTGCGCGCGCACGAGCTCGGTCGAGAGGGCCCGGGCGCGATCGCCATCGATATCGGCGATGGTCACCGTCGCGCCCGCCTCCACCAGCGCACGGCTGGTGGCTTCGCCGATGCCGCTGGCCCCGCCTGTTACCAGGGCTCTGCGCCCGTCCAATCGAAAGGGTGTCTTCATCACACCGAATTGTAGCGCCGAGCCCGACAAACATTATTTTGTCTCGGACTCCAACAATATGTGACAAAATGATGCAGGAAAGGTGAACGTACGAAAACGTATGGCACGCACACTCACGAACGAGATTATCACCGCCGCTATTGCGGGGTTTGAGGCGCAGAAGACAAAGCTCGACGCTCAGATTACGGAACTGCGCGAAACGCTGAAGGGTGACCGCACGGAAAAGGCCGCCCCGCCCGAGCCAGCGAAGCGGAAACGCAAGTTGAGCGCCGCTGGCAGACGCGCCATAGCGGCAGCGGCCCGCAAGCGGTGGGCAGCCGTCAAAGCCGCCAGAGCGGCCGAGCCGCAGAGGGCAGCCAGGAAGCGCGGCGGTAAGAAGGTTGCTGCCAAAAAGGCGCCGAAGAAGACGGCTGCCAAGAAACCCGCGGCTCCTGCACAGACCGCATAAGGCCTCTTCCCGTAACCACTCACCAACCCCTGACGGTCACGGTTCCGAGACTGCAACTCGTAGCGCCGCTTGGGCGGAGGCTGCTACACTACCCATCGATGACCGTCTTGCGATGGGTGGTGGCATTCTGTTTCTTTGCCGACGTGCTGTTTCCGCCATGCCTGGCGATTTACGCGTTGATCCGCTGGCGCGGCCGCTGGAGGAGCGCCGCGGCCGCGCCGTTGCTGGTGACGGTCCCCGCTGCGATATCGTTCTGCCATGTCCGGCGCGGCTGGGCGGGCTCGGCCCCTATATCGCTCTTATTGTATGTGCTCCTGGCGCTGGTGCTGAGCGTCTATTCCGCAGCGGTGCTGACGCTGTATTGCAACCGCAAGCCTTTGCGGCCGTGAGCGCGCGCCTGCGTGGCTGTCAAGTTCCGGGAACGCGCTATTTCTCGGGAAGCACTTGAACCACCCCATCCACTTCCTCGATCCTCACCAGGAAGCGCTTGCGCGCCTGGAGTTGGGAATCGGGCACTTCGAAACGGGCCGCGATCATGCGGTCCAGCGTGGTGTGCGCCGGCACGCGCTCGCGCACCATCAAGCTCGGGTTGTACTTGTCGCCGAGCAAAGGCACGCCGGCCATGAGCTGCCGCGCATCCGTCTCCGACACCGTGGCGCCCTCGGTCTGGGCGCCGTTCCGATTTTCCAGCACCACCGTTACGCCGCGCACCTGGAACGGATAGTCCGAAGGATTGGTGACGCGAAAATCGATCACCGCGGCCGCGCTTTGCTCGTCGAGTGGCGCGGTGCGGACCTTGAGGATTGTGCCGGGTAGCTCCACATGCCCTCCACGCTGCATGTAGACGATGACCGAGACGGCGATCGCAACGACGACGATGCCGATCCCAAATGTAATCAGAAGAGTTCGCGACATAGGAGAAGCCGGCCGACAAGCTCGGTCACCGGACCAGATACGATTCTAGCTAACCCGAACGTTCTGGTGGAGGAACTCGCACATCTCCCTCTACTTTGTTCAATCCCCATTGACAAATAGGTGATATAATCCATAGAGAATCTGGATTAACTATGGCTAGCGTCGCTGAAGAACCATTGATTGATCGCCAACTGTTTGAAATTGAACATGATCGCCTGGTCCGCGAGGAGATCGAAACCTTCCGCCGCAAGGCTCAGGCATTTCTGGACGGCCAGATTACGGAAGACGACTTCCGCCCGTTCCGGTTGAAGCACGGTATTTACGGGCAGCGCCAGGCGGGGGTGCAGATGGTGCGTTCGAAGATCCCCAGCGGGATGCTGACCGCGGAGCAAGCCGGGCAACTGGCGCGCGTGGCCGAGGAATTCGGCGGCGGAAAAGGGCACCTGACCACGCGGCAGAATATCCAGTTTCACTTCGTGCCGCTCGCGCGCGTGGCCGACCTGATGCACGTGCTCGCCGATGCCGGGCTGACCAATCGCGAGGCCTGTTACAACACGGTGCGCAACGTCACCACCTGCGCCTGGGCGGGGATTGCGCGCGACGAGGTATTCGATGTGCGGCCGTATGCGCAGCGGCTGGCGTATGCTCTGCTGCGCAAGGATCTGACGGGCAACCTGCCGCGCAAGTTCAAAATCGCCTTCGACGGCTGCGCGGGCCGCGATTGCATTTCGGGCGCGATCAACGATATCGGCCTGCGCGCGGCGATCCGCGACGGCCAGCGCGGCTTCCGCATGCTGGTGGCCGGAGGCTTGGGGCCGCTTCCCACCGAAGCGCAACTGCTCGAAGACTTCGTACCGGAAGAGCGCCTACTGAACCGGTGCGAAGCGGTGATCCGCATCTTCAACCGTTACGGCAACCGCGCCAACAAGAACAAGGCGCGGCTGAAATTCGTGCTGCGCGAGCGCGGCATCGAGTGGCTGCGGGAGCAGGTGGAAAAGGAATACCAGCTCATCCTGACTGACGGCGGGATCGCTTGGCCGGAGATGGTGCCGGAGGGTTTCGGCGGCTACCAATCGCAGCCGCAACCGCTCGGGCAGGGAGCGCTGTTGCCGGTGGCCGGGCGCCGCCAGACCGGCGACGGCGAGTACGACGCGTGGCTCTCGACCAATGTTGCAGAACAGAAGCAGACGGGTTACGCGGCGGTGACAGTGCGCGTGGAGCAGGGTAATCTCCGCGCCGGACAGTTGCGGGAACTGGCGCGTATTTCGGCCGCGGCCGGCGACGGAACGTTGCGCGTTTCCATCGATCAGAACCTGCTGCTGCCGTTCGTTCCGCTGGCGCGGCTGCCGGAGGTGCATCGCGCGCTGGCCGCAACCGGCCTCGCGACTGCCCGCGCGCGGCATATAGACGATGTCGTGACTTGCCCCGGAGCTTACTCCTGCAACCTGGCGCTTACTAAGTCGATGAACCTGGGAGCCGCACTGGGAGAGACGTTGCGGCGGTATAACGACCCACGCATACGCGGGCTTTCGATCAAAATCAGTGGCTGCCCCAATGCCTGCGGCCAGCATTGGGTGGGCGACTTCGGGTTCTTCGGCAACGCCCGTAAGATCGATGGCCGCGAGGTTCCGTATTACCAGATGCTGCTGGGCGGCGGGTACGACGAAGAAGGCGTGATGCGCTTTGGCTTGGCGGTGCAGTCGATTCCGGCGCGCCTCGCGCCCGCCGCCGTGGTGCGCGTGCTGGATCATTTCCAGGCCAACTGGACAGTGGGCGAAACCTTCCGCCAGTATGTGCTGCGGCACAAGATTGAAACCTTCCGCGAACTAACGCGCGAGTTTGCCAAACCGGCGGAATTGTTTCCCGAGATCTACCAGGACTGGGGCGACGACCAGGCGTATTCGTTACATTTGGGCCGCGGCGAGTGCGCGGCATAGTGGGGCAGGTTGAGAAACCTGCGGACCGATTGCCAATCGGTCCAGCCGGGCGACAGCCCGGCCGCGTGCACCTGGGGTACCCGCCCGAGAAAGCAGGCCGGTCGAGCTTACACGCGGGCGGTGGCTCAGTCTGTAAACTGACCGGCTATCTGGGCGCGCCACACATTCGTACCACTGCGCCTTAATCCCGAATTCACTGCCGCTTAATCGCTCTGTAACATCGGCGCTGATAACGTTAGAGCAGGTAACAAGGGCCACCCATGAAAAAGATCCTGCTTATTGAAGACGACGTCGACCTGTTTTCGCTTCTCAAGTACAACCTCGAGAAGGAAGGGTTCTCGCTGTCCGGTCTACAAACCGGCAAAGGGGCAATCGAGCTTTGCCGCCAGGTGCGGCCCGACTTGATCCTGCTCGACATCATGCTGCCGGATTCCGACGGCCTGGACATTTGCAAGGGCATCCGGCGGGATCCCGACCTGTCGGGCGTGCCGATCATCTTCCTGACTGCGCGCGCTTCGGAGACCGACCGCATCGTGGGTCTCGAATTGGGCGCCAACGATTACGTCGTCAAGCCGTTTTTCGTGCGCGAGCTGATCGCGCGCATCAAGCTGCAGTTCCGCAACCAGACCTCGCCGCCGCGCATGCTGGAGGCGGGCGGGCTGGAACTCGACACCAGCAGCCGCCAGGTGCGCTTGAATGGCGGCCCGTTGGCGCTGACGGCCACCGAGTTCCGCCTGCTGGAGTTTCTGATGAGCCGTCCCGGCGTGGTCTTCAGCCGCGAGCAACTGCTCGACTCGGTCTGGGGCCAGGACCGCGCCATCACCGACCGCGCGGTGGATGTGTACGTGCTTCGATTGCGCCAGAAGATCGAGCAGGACCCCGCCGAGCCCACCATGATTCATTCCGTGCGCGGCTTCGGTTACACCTTCGAGCCGCGGCGGGCAATGGCCGGCGCGTAAGCTGGGCAAGCTAAAGCGGCTGCTGAGAAAGTCCGAAAGAGCATTTTTCAGCCACGGATAAACACAGATAAGCCAGTTCTTTTGGATCCGTGTTCATCTGTGGCCCATCATGCTTTTGGCGCCTATTTCCGCGGTGCGGCCTGGTCCAGTGCCAGGTTCAGTTCCAGCACATTCACTCGCGGCTCGCCGAAGAGGCCGTATTGCCGGCCTTCGGTGTGCGCGGCGACAAGCTGTCGGACCGTCTCCGCGCTCACGCCGCGCGCGGCAGCTACCCGCGCCACCTGCACGTCGGCGGAAGCCGGGCTGATGTGCGGGTCCAGGCCGCTGCCGGAAGCTGTCACCAGATCGGCTGGGATCGGGCCGGTGTACGTTGGATTCTCGGCGCGAAACTTCTTGACGTCGTCGCTGACACGGTCCGCCAACTTCTGATTGGTCGGCCCGTAATTGGAGCCGCCGGAAGACAAGCCGTCATACCCATCGTTGCCCGCGGCCGAAGGGCGGCCGTGAAAGTACTCTGGTTTGGTGAAGCGCTGGCCGATCAACTCGGAGCCGACGGTCTTGCCGTTCACGACCTTCAAGCTGCCGTTGGCCTGGTGTGGGAACAGGATCTGCGCCAGTCCCGTCACCGCCAGCGGATACAACAGGCCGGTCAACACCGTCAGCAGAAGCGTCGCTTTAATCGCAATCATGAGCTGTTTCATGTCGAGTCTCCTTTACGCCAGACGCAGCAAAATCAGCAGCCGGTCAATCAACCAGATGCCGGGGAAAGGCGCGATCACTCCACCTACGCCGTAGATCAGCAGGTTGCGCCGCAGCAGCGAGGCTGCGCTCATCGGGCGGTACTTGACGCCGCGCAGCGCCAGCGGAATCAGCGCCATGATGATCAGCGCGTTGAAGATCACCGCCGCCAGCACAGCGCTCTCCTTATGCAGCCCCATGATGTTCAGCTTCGCCATTTCCGGGTAAGTCACCATGAACATGGCGGGCAGAATCGCGAAATACTTGGCGATATCGTTGGCGATGGAAAACGTGGTCAGTGCGCCACGCGTCATCAGCAACTGTTTGCCGATCGCAACGATTTCAATCAGCTTGGTCGGGTTGCTGTCCAGGTCCACCATGTTGCCGGCTTCCTTGGCCGCCATGGTGCCGGTGTTCATGGCCAGGCCGACGTCGGCCTGCGCCAGTGCCGGCGCGTCGTTGGTGCCGTCGCCGGTCATCGCCACCAGCCGCCCGCCGGCCTGTTCCTTCTTGATCAGGTCCATTTTGTCGCGCGGGGTGGCCTGTGCCAGAAAATCGTCCACGCCGGCTTCGGACGCGATGGCCGAAGCGGTCAGCGGATTGTCGCCGGTGATCATGACGGTGCGGATGCCCATGGCGCGCAACTGCTCGAAGCGCTCGCGCATGCCGCCCTTCACCACGTCCTTGAGATGCACCACGCCGAGCGCGCGTCCGCCATCGGCCACCACCAGGGGCGTGCCGCCGGAGCGGGAGATCCGGTCGGTGATTTCGGTCAGCTCGCCGCAGGATTTACCGCCGTGCTCGGCCACGAATTCCATCACCGAGTCGGTCGCGCCCTTGCGGACCTGGCGGCCATCGATATCCACGCCGCTCATGCGCGTCTGCGCCGTGAACGGAATGAAGTGGGCTTCGTGCTCCGCCACTTCGCGCCCGCGAATGTTGTAGCGCTGCTTGGCCAGCACGACGATCGACCGGCCTTCCGGCGTCTCATCGGCTAGGCTCGAGAGCTGCGCCGCGTCGGCCACTTCGGCCTCCGTCACCCCGTTGAGCGGAATGAACTCCACCGCCTGGCGGTTGCCCAGCGTGATGGTGCCGGTCTTATCCAGCAGCAGTGTGTTCACGTCACCCGCCGCTTCCACCGCTTTGCCGCTCATGGCCAGCACGTTGTGCTGCATCACGCGATCCATGCCGGCGATGCCGATGGCCGAAAGCAGGCCGCCGATAGTGGTGGGAATCAGGCACACCAGCAGCGAGATCAGCACGGTCACCGAAGGCGCCGTGCCGCTGCCGCTCGCGTGCACGCTGAAGGCGGCGAACGGTTGCAGCGTGACCACGGCCAGCAGGAACACCAGCGTCAGCCCGGCGATCACGATGTTGAGCGCGATTTCATTCGGCGTTTTTTGCCGCTCCGCGCCTTCCACCAGCGCGATCATGCGGTCGAGAAATGTCTCGCCCGGGTTGGAGGTGATCTTTACTCTAATCCAGTCCGAGAGCACCTTGGTGCCGCCGGTCACCGCGCTACGGTCTCCGCCCGATTCGCGGATCACCGGCGCGCTCTCGCCCGTGATGGCGGATTCATCCACGCTGGCGATGCCCTCGATCACGTCGCCGTCGCCCGGAATCGTCTCGCTGGCTTCCACCAGCACCACGTCGCCCGCGCGCAGCATGGTCGCCGCCACGGTCTCCGTTTTGCCGTTGATCAGCTTGCGCGCGGTGGTCTCGGTTTTAGTCTTGCGCAGCGTGTCGGCCTGCGCCTTGCCGCGGCCCTCCGCCATGGCTTCGGCGAAATTGGCGAACAGCACGGTAAACCACAGCCACAGGGTGATCTGAAAAGTGAAGCCGCCGAGGGCCGCGCCGGATGCCAGGTCGCGCCCGGCCAGGACGGTGGTCATCAAGGCGCCCACTTCCACCACGAACATGACCGGGTTCTTCATCATGGTCCGCGGGTTCAGCTTGACGAACGAATCGCCGATCGCCCGCTTCACGATCGGCGGATCGAACAGCGGGCGGGCGCGCGATCCCCTTTTCGAAATCAGCGAAGTCTCGTCGTTGCCGACAGGCGTTACGGTTGCGACGGGCATGTTAGCTCCACAGCCTCCCCTGTTGCATCAGGAAATGTTCCACCACCGGCCCGAGCGAAAGCGCGGGGAAGAACGTCAGCGCCCCCACAATCACCACCACGCCCACCAGCAGCGCCACGAACAGCGGCCCGTGAGTGGGGAACGTCCCGGCCGAAACCGGCACTTGCTTTTTGGCCGCCAGGCTTCCCGCCGCCGCCAGCAGCGGAATCAGCATCAGGAATCGCCCGAACAGCATGGCCAGCCCCAAGGTGACATTGAGATACATGGTGTTGGCGCTCAGCCCTCCAAAGGCGCTTCCGTTGTTTCCCACCACCGAAGTGTAGGCGTACAGAACCTCGGAGAGCCCGTGCGGCCCGTGGTTGCCCAAGCTGTCCCCGACTGTCTTCAGGTTGATCCCCGCCGCGGCGAATCCCAGGATGCTGAACGCCAGCACCAGCACCGACAGCATCACCATCTTCACTTCCTTCTGCTCGATCTTCTTACCCAGGTACTCCGGCGTGCGCCCCACCATCAGCCCGGCAATGAATACCGACAGAATGGCAAACAGCAGAATGCCGTAGAGCCCCGATCCGACGCCGCCGAAAACCACTTCGCCCAGCTCGATGTTCACCATCGGCACCAGCCCGCCCAGCGGCGTCAGACTATCGTGCGCGTTGTTCACCGCGCCGCAGCTCGCGTCGGTCGTAATCACCGTGAACAGCGCCGAATTGGCAATGCCGAAGCGAACTTCCTTGCCTTCCATGTTGCCGCCCGACTGCGCCGCCGTGGCCTGGGTCTCCAGGCCCAGCTTGGCCAGCACCGGGTTGCCCGCCTGCTCCGCCGGATAGACCACAAACACGCCGGCCAGGAACAGCACCGTCATCGCGCCCAGCAGCGCCCAGCCCTGCCGCGTATCTTTCACCATCTTGCCGAACGTGTAAGTCAGGCCGCCGGGGATGACGAAGATCAGCAGCATCTGGATGAAATCCGCAAATGGCGTGGGGTTCTCATAAGGATGCGCCGAGTTGGCGTTGAGGAATCCGCCGCCATTGGTTCCCAGCATCTTGATGGCTTCCTGCGAAGCCGCCGGCCCCTGCGGAATGGTTTGTACGGCGCCTTCGAGCGTGGCGGCCTTGGTGTACGGGTGCAGGTTCTGAATCGCACCTTGCGAGCACAGCAGCAGCGCGGCGACAATGGCGATGGGCAGCAGAACGTAAACGATCGATCGCGTGAAATCCACCCAGAAGTTGCCCAGCGTTTTCGTCGAGTGCCGCGCGAAGCCGCGCACCACCGCGATGGCCACCGCGATTCCCACCGCCGCCGAAAAGAAGTTGTGGGTGGCCAGCGCCGCCATCTCGGTGAGGTAGCTCATGGTGGTTTCCGGCGTGTAGTTCTGCCAGTTGGTGTTGGTGGTGAAACTGGCCGCCGTGTTCCAGCCCAGGTCCGCCGCTACATTACCCAGCCCCTGGGGATTCCACGGCAGCCATTGCTGCACGCGCATCAAGATGTATGTCAACAGCAGGCTCACCGCGCTGAACACCAGCACGCCGCCGGCATAACGTTTCCAGCTCTGCTCGGCCGCTTCTTCGATGCCGCAGATCCGGTAAATCAGGTTCTCGAGAGGCCGCAGCACCGGATGCAGGAAGGTGCGCTCGCCCTGGAACACGCGGGCCATGTATGCGCCCAGCGGCTTGACCAGCAGCAGCAGCACGGCCAAGTAAAGTCCGATTTGAAACAGACCGTTGGATGTCATCGGCTCTCCCTCAGAAACGCTCCGGGCGCAGCAGGGCGTAGAACAGATACACCCCCAGGCCCGCCGCTACAATCAATCCCACGATGTATTCCATAGGTTTGGCTAAAGCAGGTCGCATCCTTTCGTAAATGCCCAGGCGGCAAGGAAAAACAGAATCGTTACGAGAACGAATATCACGTCCAGCATGGTTCACCTATTCCACATGGATCAATGCGACGTTGTGCCCGCCGCGAGCCAGGTCGCGCGCGAGGCTTTCTTCCCGCGTGCGCCAAAAATGTCTTCGCGTGCCCACCAGCACCGTCGAGTCGGGATGGAGCGCGTACTCAAAGCCCTCCACCCAGCCGCGCGCCATCACCACTTGCGGCTCAACTGGAAACTGGCACCGCGATGCCAAGTCTACCAGTTGTTCCACTAGGTGCGCATGCACCGCGGCCGGGCAGCCGAATGACACGGCATACGGCACCGAATGCACCGCTACCAGCCGAACGCGGACATTCAGCCCCGCCGCCAGCACCGCGGCCCGCTGCAGCGTCGCATCGGCCAACGCCCATTCCGTGTACGGCACTACGATCTCCAGTTCGCGCTGGCCCGGTCCGGCTGCGAGCGCTCCCGGATCGATGTACAGCCCACCCTGAGTCCGCATGTGTGCCTCCACGTACGAAGGGTAGTCGGCGCGACATAAGGAAGTCGTAAAGAAAAAGTCAGAATTGAGTAAGGCTGGGCAGAAGCGAGGAGTCAGAAGACAGGAGTCAGGAGCAGGAAGACGGACGTAACGCCGGCGGTCTTTGCCGCCGGTGATTTGCGACCTTACCTTCTGGCTTCTGACTCCTGACTCGCTGCCTTCTGCCTCCTTACTCCCTGCACTACACTGAATAGAATGGCGTCGACCCGCGAACACCTGCATCCGCTGCTGACCATGCACCGGGACATCCAGTCGGTGCTGCGGCGCGACCCCGCGGCGCGGAACGCGCTGGAGGTCCTGCTGTGCTACTCCGGGCTGCACGCCATCTGGATGTACCGCTTCACGCACTGGCTATGGCGGCATGGGTTTCGCCTGTTGGCGCGGCTGCTATCGCAACTGGCACGGAACATCACCGGAATTGAGATTCATCCGGGTGCGAAGATCGGCCCCGGTTTCTTCATCGACCATGGCATGGGGGTGGTGATCGGCGAGACGGCGGAGGTAGGCGCGGACGTCACTATTTATCACGGCGTCACTTTGGGCGGCACCAGCCTCAGCCATGGCAAGCGGCACCCGACGCTGGGCGACCGGGTCGTGGTGGGCGCCGGCGCCAAGCTGCTGGGCGCCATCGACGTCGGCGACGATTGCCGCATCGGCGCCAATTCGGTGCTGGTGAAATCGGTTCCGGCGAATTCGGTGGTGGTCGGCGTTCCTGGCCGGCCGGTGATCCGCTCCAGGGCGCATTCTCCCCAGGACGATCCCGACTTGCAGCACACCATTCTCCCGGATGCGATTGGCGAGATGCTGATCACGCTGATAGCGCGCGTGGACCGGCTGGAGAAGCCCATAGTGGCCGAAGAGCCGCCGCCGCACACGCCAGCCCCCGACGCCGAAGGAATCTGGCACGGCGAGGATTTTTCGATCTGAGCCCTCAATGAAGATGGGCCACGAATGAACAAGAATCAACACGGATAAGAAACCCACAACCACGGGATTCTTGTTCTTTTATCTGTGTTCATCCGTGTTTATCCGTGGCTGGAGTGAATTCGGCCGCAGGCTGGCACCCGGCTTCACTTGCCCTTAGGCACGATGAGGGACACGCGCGCGGGCCTGGCTGGAGGCGGGACCTTCACCGTTCTACAGAGCAGCGCGAGCGAAGACGCCGGCACGATCGCCCGCGCCGGCGCGCGGTTCGCGTCCGTGCCGCTGAGCACGGCGACTTCGGGCGATGGCAGAAAGACCTCCAGCACGCGGATCCTTTCGCCCGCGGCGTGATAGAGGACGATCAGCTCCTCGTCTTCCTTGAGCGCCCGCTGCATGAGGCCGATTTGCGCCAGGATCACGGGACCGGCGGCGTGCTCTCCAGGAGCCGGCGCGGGCGGGTCCTTGATCGCCGACGAAACCGCCTGCTGCGCCAGTTGCTTGGTGAAATCCGCGAAAGCCATTACAGCCCGATGCTAACACGTCCGCCTTTCGATTAGAGTGGATGGAATGAGGAGTTTTGACAGCCTGTCGCAACGCGAGGTGCTGGCCCTGGCCATCTCGCTCGAGGAAGAGGACGAGCGCATCTACGCGGACTTCGCCGATGGCCTGCGGGAGGACTTCCCGGCCACGGCGGCCGTGTTTGACGGCATGCGCGAGGAGGAATCCGGCCATCGCCGCCGGCTGATTGAACTGTCAAAAGCCAAGTTCGGCGAGCATATTCCGTTGATCCGCCGCCAGGACGTGCGAGGCTTTGTCGATCGCAAGCCGGTCTGGCTGTTCCGCCCGCTGCGTCTGGAGACGGTGCGCGGCGCGGCCGAGGCGATGGAAGTCGAGACCCGCCGTTTTTACGAACGCGCCTCCGCCCGCAGCCAGGATGCCAGCATTCGCCAGCTTCTGGACGACCTGGCCCAGGAGGAGCGCGGACACGAACATCGCGCCGAGGAACTCACCGAAGACAAGCTGCAACCCTCCGTCAAGGAGCAGGAAGACGCCGCCAACCGCCGGCTGTTCGTGCTGCAGATCGTGCAGCCGGGCCTGGCCGGCTTGATGGATGGATCGGTTTCCACGCTGGCCCCGGTGTTCGCCGCCGCCTTCGCCACACACCGGCCGTGGGACGCGTTTCTGGTGGGCTTGGCGGCGTCGATCGGCGCCGGCATCAGCATGGGATTCGCCGAAGCCCTCTCCGACGATGGCAGCCTCACTGGCCGCGGCCATCCCTGGATGCGCGGCCTGGTCTGCGGCCTGATGACGGCGTTGGGCGGGATTGGCCACACCCTGCCGTTTATGATCCCCAGCTTCCGCGCCGCGCTCACCGCCGCCATTGCGGTGGTGGTCGTCGAACTGGGTGTCATTACCTGGATCCGCAACCGCTACATGGAAACCCCGCCGCTTTCCGCTGCGCTGCAGGTCGGCCTCGGCGGCGTGCTGGTTTTCGCGACGGGTATCCTCATCGGCAGCTCATAGGCCCCGCCCTCACCAGCCGCCGGCGTCATTCCAGTTCTTGTTCTTGAAGATTCCGCGCATCATCCAGAACAGGCCGCCCAGCTTGGCTTGCTGTTCCTGACGCAGAGCCTGGCTGATTTTCGCGAGGGACCGCAGTTCGATGCCGGTCATTTGCGTGTCGAGAGCGGCGTAGGCGTCAATCGTCTTACCGATTTCGTCCTGGCTCTTGCCCGCTTGCACGGCTTCGGCGATTCCCAACTGCGCGGTCACCAACTGGTCTCGAACCGGAGCGGCCTCCTTCTGGCCGTCATCCAGGATGGACTTCACCTGCTTCCGCTGATCGGGGTCCAGCGTTAGCATGGCGGTGATCCGGTCCATCCGCGTCTGGGTTGGCCCCTCGCGGCGTGGGCTCATATCGCCGCTGCCCGTTGCACCGGCGCCGCGGCCGCCCCATTGCGCCGAAGCCAACGACGCAGCCAGAATTCCCGCCGACAAAAGTCTGAAGAACATATGCGCGCTCCGCTTAGTTAGAACGAAAAAAAACTGCGCCCGCAACCGGGCGCCGGCAAGCTGAAGCATGCCCCACCCCGTTTACCTCCGGCCGCCACCGCCCTGGCCGCCGCTCCACCGGCCCGACTGGGCGCCGCCCGATGGGCCGCCCATCTGGCCCGATTCCACCAATTGCGCCATCAACGCGAAATTCTGCACGGCTTTGGATTGCTGATTGGGCTTGAGCAGGGCGCAGATCTTGCCGAACGCATTGGCTTCCACCGCTTTGGTCTCGGCACACAACGAAGCATAGGTCTTCGTGAGCTTGTCGATGGCATCGCCGCTTTGGCCGCCGATCAGAGCCGCCGCCAGATTCTTGCGCGCCTCGATCAGTTTCTGCTGGGCCGGCCCCATGGCTTCGCGCGCGGCATCCATAATGGTTTCGGCCTGGGCCCGCTGCTCCTTGTTGAGCTTCAGCTTGTCCGCGAACTGATCGAGCTGGCTCTGCCGCTGCGCCATCATGCCGCCGCTCGGGTCTTCGTTCCGTTTTCCCCACCCGCCTTGCGCGAAAGCCATCGCGGCGGCCAAAATTCCGACTATGAGGATTTTCGACAACATGGGATCTCCTCTCCGAACCGCACGGTCCGGATGAACCGATTAAATCACGTTTCAAGCGGCGCCGGAAGCCACACCGCCGGCCGCGTCGCGTACAATTGAGATATACATGAAACGCACTGCCTTGGCTGCCGCTTTGCTCCCCTGCCTGGCGTTGGCCGCCTCCTTCGACTCGGGCAAGACCCTGGGCGGAACGAACTCGCCGATCGTGCTCGAAGTATTCAGCAGCTTCGACTGCCCGCACTGCAAGGAGATGCATGACGATCTCGTCCCGCTGCTGGTTCGCGACTACGTGACGAGCGGCCGGGTGTGCCTGGTGAACCGGGAATTTCCGCTGGCCGGCCCGAACCATCCTTATTCGCGCGCGGCCGCGCTTTACGCCACCGCGGCGGCCCGCATCGGCAAGTACGCGGCGGTTGCCGATGCGTTGTGGAAGAACCAGGGTGTGTGGGCTGTCAATGGCCAGGTTTGGGAGACCGTGGCCACTGTGCTGACGGCGGCCGAACAGAAAAAAGTGCAGGCGCTCGCCAAAGACCCGGGCGTCGAGGCCGAGGTGCGCCACGATATCGACGAGGCCACGCGGGACAGGGTCGACCGCACGCCGTCTATATTTATTACCGCCAACGGCAGGCGCTTCATGCTGCCGGGCGGCGTGCCCAACTACGAGTTGCTGTCGAGCGTGCTGAATCATTACCTCGGGCAGTAGGCCGGCATTCGGCGCGGATGCCCGGTAATATATGAGTATGAGACTTGGCGCTGCGGCGCTACTTTTGCTTTGGCCGGCGATGGCGGCGGTGAGCGACATCGACCCGAACAAGACGGCGGGCAACCCGTCGGCGCCGGTGACCGTTCAGATCTTCAGCGATTTCGAATGCCCCGGTTGCAAGGTGTTTCACGACAACAGCCTGCCGCAGTTGCAGCGGGACTTCGTGGCTACCGGCAAGGTCTTCCTGGTCTATCGCGAGTTCCCTCTGCCTATCCATGCGCACTCGCGCGAGGCCGCCAATTACGCCGTTGCCGCGGCGCATCTCAGCTTGTATCAGCCCGTGGCCGACGCTCTGTTCCGCGACCAGACCACCTGGTCGGCGAACGGCAAAGTCTGGGAGACGGTGGCCAGCGTGCTGACTCTCTCGCAGCAGAACAAAGTGAAGGCTGCCGCCGACGGCGCTTCCGTGTTGGGCGAAATCCTGCGCGACGTCAACGCCGGCCACGCCGTACCCGTGACGGGGACTCCCACGCTGGTGGTGTCGCGCGGAAGTAAGACCTATCCGGTTTCGGGCACGCTGAATTACGCGATTCTGAAAAGCCTGATCGATGACCTCCTCAAGTAAGACCCTTCCAGCGGTCACGCTGGTGCTGCGCATCGCCCTGGGCGCCATCTTCGTGTATGCCGCCTGGACCAAGCTGCGCGCGCCCTGGGAGCTGTTCGCGATGTCGATCGATTCCTACCAGTTGCTGCCGCTGAAGGCGGTGGAACTGGTGGCGCGCACGCTGCCCTGGTTCGAATTGGTGGTGGGACTGCTGCTGATAGCCGGATATTGGCTGCGCAGCGCGGCCGCGGCGACAGCGCTGCTGCTGGCGGGCTTCTTTACTCTGATGGTGCGGGCGTACGCCAAAGGCATGGAAATCCCTTGCGGCTGCTTCGGACCGAACGACATCATTTCCTGGAAGACGCTGCTGCGCGATGGTTCGCTGCTGGCCGCCGCCCTGGCGCTGGTAGTTCTCAGCTGGAAGAAGTCAGGAGTCAGGAGTAAGAAGTAAGAAGTAAGAAGTAAGAAGCCAGAAGCAAGGAGCTTAGGCCGCGTATTCTGACTCCTGACTCCTGTCTTCTGTCTTCTGTCTTCCGTCTTCTTACTCCTAACCTTTCAGCACTTCGCTCGCCGTCGCCAGCGTCGCGCCGGCGGCGCGCAACTCTGCCAGAGCGCGATCTCCGGCGTCCGGGCGCAGCGCCTCGACGGCGTCCGTCACGATGGTCACCGGCTTTCCGTAGCGCAGCAGGCCGCGCGCGGCATGCCAGACACAAACTTCCGTCACTACGCCACAGACCACAAAGCGGTCCGCGGCGAGCCGCTCGAGCAGCGGCGCGATAGTACGGGTCTCGAACACATCAACCGTCTGCTTTTCGACGATAATCTGCGCCGCGCCGGCAGTCTCCGGCAGGCCGTCCCAATTAGGCACCACGACCGCATTCTCGATCAGCGTGGCCTGCGCCTTGCGTTGGCCCAGCGTGCCGGCAACGCAATGCGGCGGCCATTGGGCGAATTCCGGGTCATTCTCCGCGTGGGCGTCGGTGGTCGAGACCAGAACGATCCCACTCGAAGCCGCGTGCCGGTTGAGCCGCGCCACTGCCGCGATTACCCGCTCCGAGCCAGGCGCATAGAGGGCCCCAGCCGGAGTGACGAAATCCAGTTGCGTATCGATATCGAAAAAGACGGTTTTCATGGGACTGGTGCGCCGATCCAGTTTGCGCGCGTCTGCTCCATCAGTGCGCGCAGCTCGCGGCTGTAGATCACCGGCCACGGGTCCGCGGTTTCCAGTTGGCGCAGCGCGGGTGAAAGCCCCGCCACCGATTCGCGGGCGCGCTGGCGAGCCTGTTCCAGCCCGGGCAGGGGTTCCACCAGGTGGCCGCCGAGGATCACCGGCCGCAGCAACGCCTCGCCACGCCCGCACTCTCCGGAGCGCGCCACCACGTCGCGCGCCACATCGCGGAAAATCTGCTTGGCGCCCGGGATGGTGCTCTTGTCGTCGCTGTATTTGGCCGTGTAGCGCTTGATGCCGCCGATTTCCATCTCGACCATCTTGTAAACGCCGCTGAGCGAGGGTGCATCGGCGGACACGGCAATTTGCGTGCCCACGCCGAAGACATCGATGGGCGCGCCGGCGGCGAGCAACTCGCGGATGCGATATTCGTCCAAATCGCCGCTCACCATGATCCGCGCTTCCGGCAAGCCCGCCTCGTCCAGGATCGCGCGCACCTGCCGCGCACCTTGGAGGAAGTCGCCGCTGTCGATGCGCACGCCCCACAGCGGACGCCCTAGCGCCGCCACCCGCCGCGCGGCCTGCGCCACGTCGTAGGTGTCCAGCAGTTGCACCGCGTTCTCTCCCATCGCGCTTTGCAGCTTGCGGAACGCCCCGTCTTCGCAAGCGAACGACATCACCCAGGAGTGCCCGGCCGTGCCAGCGACGGGAATCGAATAGCGGAAGCCGGCGAGCGTGTTGCTGGTGGCCGCGCAGCCGCCCAGGTACGCCGCCCGCGCGCCCAGCACGCCCGCCTCGGGGGTGTGCGCGCGCCGCGTGCCGAATTCGATGACCGGTCTCCCCTCCGCCGCGGCCACCACGCGCGCCGCCTTGCTGGCGACCAGGGTCTGGAAGCTGACTGCGGAGAGCAGGTATGTCTCCGGCAATTGCGCTTCGATAATCGGCGCGCGGATGGTCAGCAGAGGCTCACCGGCAAACAGCGGCGTGCCTTCCGGAACGGCAAACAAGTCGCCCGTGAAACGAAAATCGCGGAGGTAATCGAAGAACTCGCGCGGCGCGCGGGCGAACTGCGCGAGGCCACGCAGATAGTCGATCTCTTCGGCGGTGAAGCTGAGATTCATCAGGTAATCCACCGCCTCCGGCAATCCGGCGGCGAGAACATAATTCCGATTGGGCGGCAGCCGGCGGATGGCGAACTCGAAGGTAGCGAGCTCCGCCGCCTTCCCGGCCTGGAAATACCCGGCCGCCATGGTGAGCTCGTAAAGATCGGTGAGAAGACCGTTCATGAAAATCGTGGCCACGAATGAAAGGCCACGAATGAACACGGATAAGAAAACCGGCAACAAAACCAGCAACAAAACTAACAACAGAGCTGGAGCCCGGCCTTCTGGCTTTCCGGCTTTTTTATTCGTGTTGATTCGTGTTCATTCGTGGCTCTTACTTCTTTTTCTTCGGCTCGGGCGCGGCTTCCTTCACATCGGCGGCGGCTTTTTCGAGATCCTCCACGGATCTGGCATCCAATTCATAGATGCTCGGCTCGCCTTCGCGTTGCGCGGAATATTTGTCGCCCTGCTTGCTCACAATCACCCGTTCGACCTTGGCGCTGCCTTTCGACTCCACGCTCGCTTCGAACACCCGCTGGCCGCCGCCCTGCTCCACAAACTTGGAGGCCGTCAAATCGCGCAGCTTGTCGATCAGGTTTTGTACGCTCCCGTTATCCAGGTTCTTGGGTCCCGCGGTCCACTTGCCGGCGTTGGTGTAAGTCACAGGAGTGCCGGCGCCGTTCTTGATCTCCAGCATACGGGGATTGGCGAAGCCGAAATCGAACAGCTTCTTGTTGCGGAAATCGTCCAGGCCCTTGTTCAGCCCCTCGCCGGTGTCCGCCGCGATCTTGTACACACCGGCCACCGCGGAGCTCCGGGCATAGTAATTGTTGTCCTTGTCCTTGCGAACCTCGATGGCTTGGGAGCCGGAGCTATCGGTGACCACGGCCAGCGCCACAACGGCGGCGGCCGCAAACTTCTTGGCCGCTTCTTCCGGCGCCGTGCCGAGATCCATCTTGGCGTCGCGCAGTTTGCCGAGCAGGGTTTCCACCTGCCCGCTGTCGGCGCGCAGCGGGCGCGGTTCTACAATCCCCCACTCGTTCCCCGCGCTCTTGCCGAACACGATCGCCGGCCCCTTGACGGCCAGCTTCACCCGCGTCAGCCGGTTGGAATCGAAGATCAGCAACCGTTTGTCGCGAAGGTCGTTCACACTCTTATCGAGGCTGGTCTTGACGTAGCTTGCCACCGTGTACACGCGGCGGTCGCCGGACACTTTGGCGTAAGCGCCGGAATTGGTCGGCGTGTCATCGCCGATGGCAAGATCCACCTGTTTGCCGCCCTTCTCGAACACCTGCGCCTGCAAGGCCGGATTGGCCAATCCGTAACTGGCCAGGTCCGTGGGGTTGTCGTCGATGGTCTTGTCGGCGCTCACCGCAGACAGCGCGGAAACCAGCGAAGCGGAAGCGTCGGGATCGGCCGGCAGCGGCTGCGGCGCGGTCATCGCCCATTTGCCGCTGTCGCGGCTCAGAACGATCGGCTCGGCGCCGGCCTTCAGCAGGTGGATCTCGCGAAACCGGTCTTCCGGAATGGAAACGATCTTGGGACTCGTGTCAGAAGGCGCTTTTTCCTTTTGCGCCTGTTTCTTGTTCGAGTACCAGATGGCGCCGCCCAACACAGCCAAAAGAACGACGGCTACCAGCAGTCCCTTCGGCTTCATCGGTTACCTCCGCTTCCACCAGGTGGCCAGGCCGAACGCCACCACCGTCAGCGGAAAGATGAAGATGCTCAGCCAGAACAGTATGGCGAGCCGCTGCCCGCCGACGTTCAATTGCTGATCCTCCGGCGTCTTGGGACGAATCGAAATCAGGTCCTCGTCGGAAGCCAGCCAGTTGATCGAGTTCACGAACAGGTCGCGGTTGCCGAGCTGGCGCGAACCGGCCAGGCTGTTGACCGCCCAGATCGACGTGCCGCTCACCACGAACCTTCCCTGCTTGGTTCCCGAATATGTACCCGCGGCCACCAGGGTCAGCGGCCCCTTCTTGCCTTTCTTGGGATCCACCGCGCCGCCGGGGCCGATCTCGGAAGTGGCCAGGCTGTCTTCCGTGGTCGCCACCAGTTTGCTCACCGAGGTCTTGCCTTCGCTCTTGATCTCGAGCGACCGGCTCAGCGGAAACGCGGTGGGAATGCGCGTCAGAGGCTGCGTAATCGGATGCGATTCATATTGCAGCACCACCGGGATCTCCGGGCCGAAGCCGAAGATCTGCCCCAGGCCGCCTAAATCGAGCACCAGGTCTTTGTTTACGGTGACGCCCCAACTCTCGAGCAGTTTGGCCAGTTCGTCATTGGGAGCGGCAGGCTCGGAGCGGCCGATGCGGAGCACATTGTCGAACATGAAGATGGCGCGTCCGCCGTCTTCCACGTAGCTCTTGATGGCCGCCACTACCGGTGCCGGATAATCGGCCGTCGGGCCGCCGGAGACCAGCACCGTGCAATCTTTGGGAACTTCGACCGGTCCCGATGGCGCGGCTTGCCCGATTTCCACTTTCTTGCCGGCCTCTGGCGTGCTGGCGTCGGGCGCCGCGGCAGTCCGCAGCGAAACCGCGCGCGACTTGTAATTGTCGCGCTCCAGCAGCGCTTTGAGAATCGAAAAACCCTCGCGGTCCTGATCGTCGATCGAGTGTTCGCCCGCCCCGGTCACGAAGCAGACGTTGCGCTCGCCGCTCTTGAGCGCGCGGATCAACGCGCCGGTGACTTCCTCTTCGGTCAAACTCTTGGCGCCTTCGTGGCGCGGTCCGTTCTCCACCACCACCGGCGAATCCGCGCGGAAACCGGCGGCCTTGGCCAGCGTCGGTTTCTTATTTGGGTCGATGTACTGCACGTGCAGCCTGGTGGACAGCGATGAGTACCGGTCCAGCAGATCGCGCGCGTTCGGAAAGCTGCCGCTCTCGCCGAAATAGATCATCCGGACATCGCTCTTCAGGTCCTTGACGATCTTGATGGTCTGGTCGGAGAGGCTGTATTGTTTGTTCTTAGTGGCGTCATAGGATTGGTCGTAGCGATTGGCGAGAAAATTCACGCCGGCGAGAATGGCGAGGACGACCAAGGTGTAAACCGCGATGTAGACGCCGTACTTGGTTTGCCGGGCTTTGAGCCATTTAGCCGCCATGTCAGCTCCTCCACCGCAGCGATTCCATGGATCGCGATGTTATGAACAACGAGAAGAAAATCATCGAGAGATAGAAAACTATGTCCTTGGAGTCCAACACGCCCTTGGCGAAATTCTCGAAGTGGGTGACGATCGACAGGTAATTGATCACCTGCGAAGTGGTACCGCTATCGAAGGCCGTGGACCAGCTCAGCACCCACAGCAGCAGGCATACGAAAAACGTCACGCCGCCGGCGATGATCTGGTTTTTCGTGAGAGTCGAGATGAATTCGCCGATCGCCAGCAGGCAGCCGCCTTGCAGGATCAGCCCCAGATACGCCACCAGCACCGGCCTCCAATCGGGCTTGCCCCAGGCGAACAACATGCCGATATCGAGCGCCGACATACCCAGGATGCACAGGTACAAAAGCATGGCGGCCAGCCATTTGCCGAGGATGATCTGAATGTCCTTCACCGGCGAGGTGAGCAGAAGCTCGATGGTTCCGGTTTTCTTCTCTTCCGCGATCAACCGCATCGTGATCATCGGAATCAGGAACAGCGACACGGTGCTGGCGAAGCCCAGCAGCGGGCGGATGATCATGTCGTTCAGGTTGACCGGCTGCGACTGGCCCATCATCTGAGCTTGAAAGCCCATCCGCACCACGTCGCGGGTTGCGGTATAGAGCGCGAATCCGAAGATCAACGCGAAAAATGCCATCAGCAGGTAAGCGATGGGGGAAACGAAGTAACTCTTAAACTCTTTCTTGCAGATCAGGAAGACTAGCTTCATTGCTTTGCTGCCTCGCTTTCCGCGGGCGCGTCGCCCTTTGTCTCGGCCGCGGTCAGTTGCAGGAAGACCTCTTCCAGGCTGAGCCCGACTGGCCGCAATTCACTGAGGTTCCAACCGGCGTTGACCACGCTGCGCGCCAGGTCGGGGCGGATCTGGCGCCCTTGCAGGCTTTCCACTTCAAAGGTCAGGCGGCCATCTTTGGAATCCTTCATCACCACGCTCCGCACGCCCGCCACCTGCTCCAGGCGCAGTTGCACGTCGCTCGGGTCCGGGCTGCCGCCGGGGGCATCCACTGCAAGCGCCACCGATTCGGAGCCGCGCAGGCGATTGGTGAGATTGGCCACCGAATCGATGGCGACCAGCTTGCCCTGGCTGATGATGATGACGCGCTGGCAGGAGTGCTCCACTTCCGACAGAATGTGGGTGCTGAGAATGATGGTGTGGTTGCCGGCCAGCGACTTCAGCAACTCGCGGATCTCGATGATCTGCTTGGGATCGAGACCCGAGGTCGGCTCGTCCAGGATCAGCACATCCGGATTGTGGATGATGGCCTGCGCCAGGCCGACGCGCTGCCGGTAGCCTTTGGAAAGCTTGCCGATAAGCTTGTCGCGCACGTCGCCGATGGCGCATTTGCCCAGCACCTCATCCACCCGCTTCTTGATGTCCGCGGACGGGATGCCTTTCAGTTTGCCGGTGAATTCGAGGTACCCGATCACGTCCATTTCCGGGTAGAGCGGCGGCGATTCCGGCAGGTAGCCGATGCGCCTCTTCACTTCGATGGGGTGCTCCTGCACATCGAAGCCGGCGACGTTCGCGGTGCCTTCCGTGGGGGGCAGAAAACACGTCAGCACGCGCATGGTGGTGGTCTTCCCGGCGCCATTGGGCCCCAGGAAGCCGACGATTTGCCCCTTCTCGACCTCGAACGAAATGTTGTCCACCGCGACCGTGCGCGCGTATCGCTTGGTGAGACCTTCTACCTTAATCATACGGTTGTATCCCAGACTGAAGAAGACGCAGTAATTGCCATTTGGGCAGCAAACGGCGGCCCGGAAGGGCGGCCAGAGCTATTTCGACTGTGAGTTTCTATGATAGAAACCGCAGATGAGGCTTGTCAAATGAGGGGTGATGTCTGAGAAGCGCGTCGACGGAGATCCGGGCTGGACTTTACTGCGTTGGCGCCGGGGGTATTGGCGCCAAGACGAACTTTCCCAGGATTTCATCGAAGAAGATGTGGTCCCAGCAGGCATTCCGCAGTTCATCGCCATGCGACTTGAAAAACGCCTGGATAACCTGCTTGTCCGTTTTCTTCTGTATGTATCTGACCGCGGGGGCATGGTCCGCGTCGCCTGAGATCAGTATTGCAATATCGTAGTTGTCGTCGAAGGCGAGCGTCAGGAGATCGGTGATGATTGCGGCGTCGACTCCTTTTTCTCCGGCCGCCTGGAGAGGCGCATTGCATGAAGGACAGTTTGTGATCGATGCCTTGCATGTTTCCACTTGGCAACGCACTGCTCTGTTGCGCTGCTTACGTTCCCTCACGTCTACTGAGAATCCAGGGAAACTCGCCAAAGTGTGATGCAGCCATCCATTGAGCCTTCGATCTTTCTGGCTGGCCGCGTTTATCGATGCGTAAACGTGGGCTCCGGTGAATTTCGCTGGCTGGCCCTTCGAAACCTCAGCGGTGAGCACGGAAGGCAAGTCCTTCCAGGGAATCTGAACAGCCCCTGTCCCGGCGTTCTTATGAAACTCCATCAGCAGATTTGGAAGTTCCAGAAGTCAACGAAAAGACGTACGCGCGCTGGCATGTCTTTGCGCTCTAAGTGGTGCTGGGGTTGCCTCTAAACGAAAAACCCGTGCCTCAGGGGCACGGGTGAGCTATCATGAAGGCGAACTAATGCCTCAGTTTGCCTTGGGTAATCAATACCAAGTTCATTATAAGGGAAGGAGCTTGACAAAACCGATTTCAGCGCTCCATCGCATTGAAAAAACAAGCGAAAAACCTCTTGACAGTGGTGAATAATGACGTCCCGCCGCAGCCCGTCTCCCTTACGTCGAAACTCTGCCGCAGCGGTTAGCCGCTCATCGACGACAGGAATTCGCCGTTGCTGCGCGTCTTGCCCAGCTTGTCGAGCAGCAGCTCCATGGTCTCCACAGGCGATAGCGGATTCAGCACCCGGCGCAGAATGAAGACGCGGTTGAGCTCCTCCTTGGGCAGCAGGAGCTCTTCCTTGCGCGTGCCGCTCTTGTTGATGTCGATGGCGGGGAAAACGCGTTTATCGACCAGCTTGCGCTCGAGGTGAATTTCCATGTTGCCGGTGCCCTTGAACTCCTCGAAAATCACGTCGTCCATGCGGCTGCCGGTGTCGATGAGCGCGGTGGCGATGATGGTCAGCGAGCCGCCCTCCTCGATGTTGCGCGCGGCGCCGAAAAATCGCTTGGGGCGCTGCAAGGCGTTGGAATCGACGCCGCCCGAGAGCACCTTGCCGGAGGGCGGAACGATGGTATTGTAAGCGCGCGCCAGGCGGGTGATGGAATCGAGCAGAATCACCACGTCGCGCTTGTGCTCGACCAGCCGCTTGGCTTTTTCGATCACCATTTCAGCCACTTGGACGTGGCGCGTGGCCGGCTCGTCGAAGGTGGAGCTGATGACTTCGCCGCGCACGCTGCGCTGCATGTCGGTGACTTCCTCGGGTCGCTCATCGATCAGCAGCACAATGAGGGTGACCTCGGGGTGGTTGGTGGTTACCGAGTTGGCGATCGCCTGCAACAGCATGGTCTTGCCGGTGCGCGGCGGCGATACAATCAACCCGCGCTGTCCCTTGCCCACCGGAGTCAGCAGGTCCATCACGCGGCCGGAGAAGTTTTCGCGCGTGGTTTCGAGCTTCATCCGCTCATTGGGATAGAGCGGCGTGAGGTTGTCGAAGAAGATCTTGTTGCGGGCTTCCTCGGGCGGCTCGAAGTTGATGGCGTCGACCTTGATCAGCGCGAAGTAGCGCTCGCCTTCCTTGGGCGGGCGGATCTGGCCGGAGATGGTATCGCCTGTGCGCAGATCGAAGCGCCGGATCTGCGAGGGCGACACGTACACATCGTCCGGGCCAGGCAGATAGTTGTACTCGGGTGCGCGCAGGAATCCGAAGCCGTCGGGCAGGCATTCCAGCACGCCCTCGGAAAAGATCAGACCGCTCTTTTCGGCCTGCGTCTGGAGGATCTTGAAGATAAGCTCCTGTTTGCGCAGACCGGCGGCGCCCGAAATGCCCATGTCCTTGGCGACCTGGTTGAGCTTCTGGATGCTCATGTCCTTCAATTCGACCAGGTCGAGCGTGGGCGTGCCGTTCTTGGCGTTCTGCGCGGCGTGTTTGCGCCGCTGCGCGCCGGGCCCGGTGTCGCTGAGATGCGTGCCCGACGGCGGCGGGGCCTCGGCTGGTTTGGCCTCGGGCGGTTTGCCATCGCCGCCCTTGGCATCCGGTTCGGGCTTCGGCGGCGCCGCCACGGCGGCGGCTTTGGGCGCGCGTTCGCCGTGCTGCTTGGCCGGACGCTCGGGGGCCTCGGTTTTCTCGACGGCGGCCTCGGGCGCGCCGTTTCCCGCGCCATCGGTGGCGGCGGGGGTTTCGTGGGCAGGGGGCGCTGTGGCGGCGGCCTGCTTTTCGGTGGGTTTTTCCTGCGGTGGGACGTTGCCTACCGTGTTTGGAGTGTCTTCGTGATTGCTTGCCAAATTTCCCTCGCTCCCCGGCCGGTTAAGGCCGAGAACGGCAGCGGCTCCGCGCCTTCCTGGCGGATGTTGCGTAAGCCGTGCTCTTGCTCCGATTGATTCAACTTATCGATCTTGGTGGCGACTACCAGGTATGGCCTGCCCCACTCCTCCAACCATCGCTTCAGCAGGAGATCGGGCTCCATCCATCCGCGGCGGGGGTCGAGGACCAGGCAGGACAATCTTAAGGTTCCCCTTGTTTCGAGATAGTATTCGATCAGCTTTTTCCACTCCAGCGTGAGCCGGAGAGGGGCCCGGGCGTAACCATATCCGGGAAGATCGACGAAATAGAACGCTCCGTCGATGCGATAAAAATTGATGGTCTGTGTTCGGCCCGGCGTGTTGCTGGTGAAAGCCAGCCGTTTCTGCCCGGTGAGGGCATTAATCAAACTGGATTTCCCTACGTTGCTTCTCCCTAAAAACGCGACTTCCGGCAGCCGGTCTCGCGGAAACAGGTCCGCGGAGCCGGCGCTGACTACAAATTCGGATGTCAATTATAGTGTAGCTTGTTTCCGGCGCCCGCAATGGGGCGCTCCCAAGCGGCTCCCTAGTGCGCCAGACCCTGCTCCATGGCCGGAACGTCGACGGCGGCCACGGACGCCATCGGCAAAGCCACCACTTCACGCTCCAGCGCGATCTTCAAAACCTGATCCATGGACTCCACAAAATCGATCTTCATGGTTTTCTTGATGGCGTCCGGAATGTCCGGGAGATCCTTCTCGTTCTCCCGCGGGACGATGGCTTCCAGTATCCCGTGCCGGTGCGCCGCCATCAACTTCTCTTTCAATCCGCCGATGGGCAGCACCTTGCCGCGGAGGGTGATTTCACCGGTCATGGCCACGTCGCCGCGCACCGGAATGCCCGTCAGCGCGCTGCAAATGGAAGTGGCCAGCGTGATGCCGGCCGAAGGACCATCCTTGGGGATGGCGCCTTCGGGAACATGGATGTGGATGTCGAGGCTGCGGTAAAAATCGCGCGGCAGGCCGAACGTTGTAGCGCGCGAGCGGATGTAGCTCATGGCGGCTTGCGCGGATTCCTGCATCACCTCGCCCAGCTTGCCGGTGATGGTCAGCTTGCCTTTGCCTTCCATCAGCGTGCATTCGGTCGAGAGGAGCTGGCCGCCGACTTCGGTCCACGCCAGGCCCACCGCCGCGCCAACTTCGTTCTTCTTTTCCACCACCAGATCGCGGAACTTCCAAGGGCCCAGCAGTTCGGGCAGCTTGTCGCCGTCGATGACGGCTTTGACTGGCGGCTTCTTGTCTTTGCCGCCCTGCGCGTTCACCACCTGCCGCGCGACCTTGCGGCAAACGTTGCCGATTTCGCGCTCCAGGTTGCGCACGCCGGCTTCGCGCGAGTAATACTGGATCAGGCCATTGAGGCCGGTATCGTCGAACTCGATCTGGCCCGCGGTCAGACCGGTGGCTTCCATCTGCTTGCGCACCAGGAAGCGCCGCGCGATCTCCATTTTTTCGAGCTCGGTGTAGCCGGGAAGCCGGATGGTTTCCATGCGGTCCTGCAACGCCGGCGGAATGGTATGCAGCACGTTGGCGGTGGCGATGAAGAAAACCTGGCTGAGATCGTACTCGACATCCAGGTAGTGATCCACGAACATGAAGTTCTGCTCGGGATCGAGAACCTCCAGCAGCGCCGCCGAAGGATCGCCGCGGAAATCCATCGACATCTTGTCCACTTCGTCGAGCATGAAGACCGGGTTGCGCGTGCCGGCCTTTTTCATCATCTGGATGATCTGGCCGGGCAGCGCGCCGATGTACGTGCGGCGGTGGCCGCGGATTTCGGCTTCGTCGCGCACACCGCCGAGCGACAGGCGGATGAATTTGCGTCCGGTCGCCTTGGCGATCGACATGCCCAGCGAGGTTTTGCCCACGCCGGGAGGCCCCACGAAGCATAGGATGCTCCCCTTGGGATTTTTCACCAGACGGCGCACGGCGAGGAATTCGAGGATGCGCTCCTTGATCTTTTCGAGGCCGTAGTGATCGGTTTCGAGCACGTTCTCGGCGAACTTGAGGTCGCGGATTTCCTTCGACTTTTTCTTCCACGGCACGGCTAGCAGCCAGTCCAGGTAGTTGCGGCTGACGGTGGATTCGGCCGACATCGGCGGCATGTTGTCGAGCCGCTTCAACTCGGCCAGGGCCTTTTCGAGCGCATCCGCGGTCATGCCGGCGGTCTCGATGCGCTTCTTCAGCTCGTCGCTTTCGCTCTTCTCGCCCCGCCCCAGTTCCTTCTGGATGGCCTTGATCTTCTCGTTGAGGTAGTACTCTTTTTGCGCCTTTTCCATCTGGCGCTTCACGCGGCCCTGGATGGTGCGATCGACATGCAGCTTTTCGATTTCGATGTCGAGCATCTCGGCCACGCGGGTCAGCCGCTCGACGGGGTCGAAGATTTCCAGCAGCTCCTGCTTCTCTTCGATGGTGAGCTGCAGGTTGGCGCCCACCGTATCCGACAGTTTGCCCGGATCGTCCACCCGGATGGCGGCAATCATCTGCTCATAGTTCAGGTTCTGGCTGAGCTTCACGTACTGGTCGAACAGGCCGGTGACGCGGCTGATGAGCGCGTCCAGTTGCGGGCCGGGTTCGACCCTGTAGCTGGCCGTGCGCAGCACCACGCGGAGGAAGCCTTCGTCGGCGGAAACCGACACCACCTTGCCGCGCTCCACGCCTTCCACCAGCACCTTGATGTTGCCATCCTGCAATTTGAGGCTCTGCACGATGTTGACGATGCAGCCGACGGCGTAGATTTCGTCGGGCTTGGGGTCGTCGATGGAAGCGTCGTGCTGGGTGGCGAGAAAGATCTTCTTGTCGCCCGCCATCGCCTCTTCGAGCGCCCGCACGCTCTGCTCGCGGCCCACCACGAACGGAGTCATCATGTACGGAAAGATGACCACGTCGCGGATAGGCATCATCGGCAGACGTTTTGTATCGGACTTCTCTTTTGAAGTGAGCATTCCTATCCCCACGGATGAATCAGCCGGGCTCCCGTACCGCTACAAGGCAGGTTCAGCCGTCCCGAACCCCAGATGCCTGTATTGCAACCACCCCCGCCGGGCGCTAAAACTTACCTCTGGCGGTACACAGCCGTTACACATGCCCCTGGGTGACTTGAGAAGATTATCCCAAATAAGCTGGAACGGCGCTAGCCGGCAGAATGGCTAGCCTGCCTTCTCCAACAGTGTAAGACTGATTTTCTGCGCCAGCACCATGTCTTTGGTGACTTGAAACTCGCGGACCTTCTTATAGGACGGCAGATAGTACATGAGGTCGAGCATCAGGTCTTCCAGAATCATGCGCAGCCCGCGCGCTCCCACCTTGCGTTCCATGGCGAGGTCCGCGATGGCATCGAGCGCATCGTCGGAGAATCTCAGCCGCACGTTCTCGAACTCGAGCAGTTTCTGGTATTGCTTGACGATGGCGTTCTTGGGCTTGGTGAGGATCTGGATCAGGGCGCTGCGGTCGAGATCTTCGAGCACTGCGGTGACCGGCAGGCGCCCGATGAACTCGGGAATGAAACCGAACTTGATGAGATCGACCGGCTGCACGTGCGAGAGCAGGTCGATATCGCGGCGCCCGCTCATGCCGGTCAGCTTGGATAATCCCTTCTCCTCTTCCTGCATGAACCCGATCGATTTCTTGCCCGCCCGCTTGCCGATGACCTTCTCCAGCCCGACGAACGCACCGCCGCAAATGAACAGGATGTTGGTGGTATCGACCGGCGTGAATTCCTGGTGCGGATGCTTGCGGCCACCCTGCGGGGGAACGTTGGCCACCGTTCCTTCGAGGATCTTCAGCAGCGCCTGCTGCACCCCTTCACCCGAGACGTCGCGGGTGATCGACGGGTTTTCGTCCTTGCGGCAGATTTTGTCGATCTCGTCGATATAGATGATGCCCTGCTGGCACTTCTGCACATCGCCATCGGCCGCTTGCAGGAGCTTGAGGATGATGTTCTCCACATCCTCGCCCACATAGCCGGCCTCGGTGAGTGTAGTGGCGTCGACAATCGCGAAGGGCACGTCCAGGATTTTGGCCAAAGTCTGGGCCATCAGCGTCTTGCCGGTTCCGGTCGGTCCGATCAACAGTATATTGGACTTTTGCAGCTCCACTTCCGTGGTGCGCAAGCGGTTCATGTGGATGCGCTTGCAGTGGTTGTATACCGCGACCGCCAGCTTCTTCTTGGTGCCCTCCTGCCCGATCACGTACTGGTCAAGAAACTCCTTGACTTCCAATGGCTTGGGGATTTTGTTGGGACTGCCTCCGGAAGGCTCGGACTTGTCATCCTCTAAAATCGAGTTGCAGACAGCGATGCATTCGTCGCAGATGTATGCGCGGGGATAGTCGCTGGGAGAGGAAATGAGCTTACCGACTACATCCTGGCTCTTGTGGCAAAATGAACATCGTAAAGCATCGTCGGACCCGGCACGCTTCACGCAATTATCTCCTCTTCCGCCGCAACTCCGGCGGTGCCGCCTTGTCCCCGGAAACCCCCGGTGGGCCAAGGCGAGTCACCCAATTGTACTTTTATTATCGCCTGAAGTGCTTCCCTTAGCAATGTACTCCAAGGTTGTTGGTACTACGTTGTCACAAGTGTTAGCCGGTCTTGCGGGCCTGTTCGAACAGGAAAGTAAGCGTTTTCTCCGTCTGAATATGGTGGGCGATACGCCCCAGTGTACCGTCCTTCTCGAATTTGATGCGCAGGGCAGCCACCGGTTCCCGTTGCATGCGCGCCAGGCGTTCGACTTCCTTATCGACCTCGTCGCGGGTGGCATGAATCGCCTCCCGCTCCGCGATGCGCGCCAGCAGCAAGGAAGCCTTGACCTCCCGCACGGCCTTGTCACGCTGTGTTTCCTTCACCTTGGCCCAATCCAGCTTGAGGGACTTCAGATCGACGCCGTCGGCGTTCATGGCGCGCAGGCTCTGCTCGACCCGGCTGCGAATCTGCCGGTCGACAAACAGCTCGGGGACGGGAAAGTCGTGCTGGTCCACCAGTGCCTCGACGATTTTGTCCTTGGCCGCCTGCTGCGCCTCGAATTGCCGCTGCGCCAGAATGTTCTTGCGCACGGCATCGCGCAACTCCTCGAGGTTGCGGTAATCGCCCAGATCCTGCGCGAATTCGTCGTTGACCTCGGGCAGCTCCTTCTTGCGGACGCCGCGCACGGTGGCGTGGAATTTCACGGTCTTTCCCGCCAGCCGCGCCGCGCCGTAGTTCTCCGGATAGGTAACCTCGAACTGCTTCTCGTCGCCGGGGCTGAGGCCGCGCAAGTTTTCGGTGAACGCCTCGAAAGTATCCGCTCCGCCGATTTCGAGCACCATTTCTTCCTGCTTGACCGGCTCGCCCACCACGCCGGAAATGCTCTCGAGAGCCACCACCGCGAAGTCGCCGTTATCGAGCGGGCGCGGGTCCACGTTGAGGTACTCGGCCTTCTGCTCGCGTAGCTCCCCGATGCGCTTGGCAACGTCTTCCTCGGTGACATCGGGATCGTGATAAGGCACTTCGACGCCGCGGTATTCGCCCAGCTCGATGTTCGGCACCACTTCGAACTCGGCCTTGAAGCGGAGCGGCTCGCCTTGGTGAAAGTGCACCTCGCTGATATCGGGCGTGCCGACCGGGTTGAGGTTCTCGGCCTCGAACTGCTTTTGCAGCGTCTTGGGGATCAGGTTCTCCAATACCTGCTGTTTGATGTCGCCAGCAAACTGCTTGCGAATCAATGATATCGGCGCTTTCCCGGGACGGAAGCCGGGAAGCTTGGCGCGTTTCTGGACGTCGCCGGCAACGCGCGCCGTCTCGCTTTCCACTTCCGCTGCCGGGATGGAAAGCTCAAGCGCGTGCCGGCAACCTTCGACTAAAGCCAACTGGATTTTACCTCGGGAAATGAAGTGATGCTGGTAACTTTTTATGATAACACGGGGCTGTCCGCGCGCCGGATCGGCTGCGCGTGCGCTCGCGGCCCGGCCACGCGGACGCCACACATTTCGGCGAACCGCAGTTCGGTGGCTTTCACCCGGCCGGCCACCACTTCCAACGTACGGCGGAAGATCTCCACTCCCAAAGCGGGGTCGGTGCGGCACAACTCCTTCAGGGCATGGCCCTCCAGGCGCAGCGCGGTGGTGTACTCCCGGGCACGCACCTGAAACAGCGTGTCATGCCAGTCCAGCAAAGACGACCATCCGAAGGCCCGGCCCGCTGCCAGAGCCTCCACCACCACCGTGAATTGCGGCGCGCACAGCTCGACCGCCACGCTTCCCGAGGTCACCAGGTAAAACGCCGTCGAGCGCTGGCCGTCCATCAGGATCAGCTCATCCGGTTCGAATTCCACCGGCTGTGCCAGCGACGCCAGGCTCGCGACCTGTTCCTGAGTCAAGCCGGACGCGAATTCGTGCAATCGAAGTTCCTCAATTTGAGCCATATGCCTCCGAGTTTGGGTGAAATAACCCCCTTATGCTCCTCCGGCAGCAGAAAAACACCACACTAGGATGACAAACGGCAATTCATGGGCCAGAGAAGTTCAGCTCCGGTTCAGTCCGCCATCGTGGCGCGGGCTGTCTAGCCTGATGTGTCGAGAGTCATCTCGACATTTCTTGGCCCTAGTTGTAGGTGCGCGCGGGACCGCCGTTGAAACGTCGCCACGACCCCCGCGCGGGGATACACTGCTGGGTGGATGGGAAAGGCGGGATGGACATGCGAGTTCTGATTGCGGATGAGTTCGAACAGTCCGGCCGCGACAAGCTGCGGGATCTCGGATGTGAGATCTCCTTCCAGCCGGCGCTGAAGGATGATGCGCTGACGGCGGCCATCGGGCAATTCCAGCCGGACACGCTGGTGGTGCGTTCGACCAAGGTGACGGAAGCGCATCTGGCGGCGGGCGCGCTCAAGCTGGTGGTGCGCGCCGGAGCGGGCTACAACACCATCGATGTGGCGGCGGCTTCGCGGCGCGGCATCTATGTTTCCAACTGTCCCGGCAAGAATTCGATTGCGGTGGCGGAGCTGGCGTTCGGGCTGATTCTGGCGCTCGACCGGCGGCTGGCGGATAACGTGGCGTCGCTACGCGCGGGGCAGTGGAACAAGAAGGAATACTCGAAGGCGAAAGGTGTATGTGGGCGAACGCTGGGCCTGGTGGGGCTGGGCCAGATCGGCCGCGAGATGATTCCGCGCGCCAGCGGATTCGGCCTGCGCGTGATTGCCTGGAGCCGCAGCCTGACGCCGGAACGGGCGGAGGAACTGGGCGTCGAGTACCGATCCTCAGTGGAAGAAGTCGCCGCGGAAGCGGACATTGTGAGCGTCCACGTGGCGCTGAATAGCCAGACACGCGGCCTGCTGGGCGCGGGCTTCTTTGACGCGATGAAGCCGGGCGCATTCTTCATCAATACAGCGCGCGCGGAAGTGGTGGACCAGGAAGCGCTCAGCCGGGCCGTGGCGGAGAAGAAGATCCGCGCGGGGCTGGACGTGTTCGCGAAAGAGCCGGCCGGTGGCGTGGGCGAATTCACCGACGAGATCGCCAAACTGGATCTGGTGTATGGGACTCATCATATCGGCGCCTCCACCGAGCAGGCGCAGGAAGCTATCGCGGCGGAAACGGTGCGCATCATCCGGACTTTCCGCGATACCGGGCAAGTTCCCAACGTGGTGAACCTGGCGCGCAAAACTCCGGCAACGTGCGCGTTGGTGGTGCGGCATCTGGACCGGCCCGGAGTCCTGGCCGGCGTGCTCGATTCGATCAGCGCCGCCCGCATCAATGTGCAGGAAATGGAGAACGTGGTCTTCGACGGCGCAAAAGCCGCCGTGGCGCGCATCAACCTGGAGACGGAGCCAGCCGCCGGCATGCTCGAAGAGGTGCGGAGAGCCAACGAGAATATTCTGGAGATGACGCTGATTCGGCTGTGAGCTTAGGTGGGGCAGGTCCCCGACGGTTGACAACCTGCGGCCGATTGCCAATCGGCCACGGTTGTCTCGCAGTCATCGACCTACCCCGCCGCTGCCCGCAGCCGCTTGACCCCATCTCCGCACAGCACGGCCGCGTGTTTGGACTCCGGCTGTAAACCGCCCAGCGCAGCTTCGATCGCCGCCGGCACGAATGCCGCCAGTTCCTCGCGCCGTTTCCCCAGCAGCCATTCGGTCAAGGCCGAACCAGCCGCGATGGATGCCGTGCAACCGCGCACTTTGTAACCCACCTCCACCACGCACCCCTCCGCGAAGCGCGCCGACAACCGCAGGATGTCGCCGCACGCGGGATTGGAAACCTCGACCGTGACCGCCGGCGCCGGCAACTCTCCCACATTGCGCGGATTCTGAAAGTGATCGAGCAACCGCTCCGAGTACATATCCGGTGACCTTATTATGCACGCTATCGTGCACAAAGGAGCGAGAGCGTGGCGCGCGCCGCTACAATGTCTATCGATGCCTGAATTCGACGTGGTGGGCGTGGGCCTCAATGCCACCGACACGCTGCTGATGGTGCCGCATTTCCCGGCCTATGCCGGCAAGGTGCCGTACGACGCGGAAGTGATGAGTCCCGGCGGCCAGGTAGCCAGCGCCATGGTGACGTGCGCGCGGCTGGGGCTGCGGGCGAAGTATATAGGCACGGTGGGCGACGACGAGCGTGGCCGCATCCAGATGGAAAGCCTGCGCTCCACCGGCGTGAACCTGGACCACGTGCAATTGCGCAAGGGCTGCCCCAACCAATCCGCCTATATCATCGTCGATCGTTCCACCGGCGAGCGCACCGTGTTGTGGCGGCGCGACGACTGCCTGCGCATCGATCCCGGCGAGATCGCGGATGAGCAGATCTCGGGCGCGCGCCTGTTGCACATCGATGGCCACGATACTCCCGCCGTGGCCCACGCCGCCGCCATGGCGCGCCGTCACGCGATTCCAGTCACGGTGGACGTGGACACCATCTACCACGGCTTTGACCGCGTGCTGCCGAACGTGGACTACCTGGTGGCCAGCTCCGAATTCCCCGGCAACTGGACCGGCATCCGCGACCCGTTCGAGGCGCTGGAGAGCCTGCAAACCGAATATGGCATGAAGGTGGCGGCCATGACGCTGGGCGCGCACGGAGCGCTGGCGCGCGCGGGGGGCCAGTTCATTTACGCGCCGGCATACGTAGTCGATTGCGTGGATACCACCGGCGCGGGAGACGTGTTTCACGGGGCGTTCTGCTATGCTGTTTTGCAAGGGATGACGATGCCTGCCGCCTTGGATTTCTCGAACGCCATGGCCGCTCTCAACTGCACGGCGATGGGCGCCCGCGGCGGGATTTGCGGCCTGGAGAAAATTCGCCTGTTGATGGCGCGCGGCGAACGGCGCTGGGATCCCGATTTTGCCGCGCGCGCTCAGGCTTCCGGCGCGCCTCCGGCGGTTTAAATGTTCCCGCTACGCGACACACAGCCGAGCTATTCCAAGCCCTTGGTCACGGTCCTGCTGATCGTGGTCAACATTCTGGTTTTCCTGTTCGAGTTCTCGCTCGACCCTTACACGCGCAATGCCTTCATCTTCGCCTACGGCCTGGTTCCGGACCACTTCACGGTAACCAACATCTTCACTTCCATGTTTCTGCACGCCGGCTGGCTGCACGTGCTCGGCAATATGTGGTTCCTCTGGATTTTCGGCGACAACATCGAGGACATTCTGGGCCACGGCAAGTTTCTGCTGTTTTATTTGATGTGCGGCGTGGCGGCGGCGCTGACGCAGGTTCTCTTCGACCCAACCTCGCGCGTCCCCATGGTGGGAGCCTCCGGCGCCATCGCCGGCGTGATGGGCGCCTATATGGTGAAATTCCCGCGCGCCCGCATCGTGACCTTCGTTTTCGTCTTTCTTTTTATCACCACCATCGACGTTCCCGCCTGGCTGATGCTGATCTACTGGTTCTTGCTGCAATTGCTCGGCGGTTTCGACAGCATCGCGGCTTCGCAGTATTCACACGGCGGCGGCACGGCGTTTCTGGCTCATGTGGGCGGGTTCATCGCCGGCATGGTGCTCATTTTTTTGCTCCCTACGCGGCAGCCTTATAACCGCCGCCGCGACCTTTCCTGGTAAATGAAACGGCTGACTGAAGCATGATTCCGCAACAACCGCTCCCTTACGGTCGCGGCTCCGATAGCATTCGATGTCCGTTCGGAGCCGCGACCGTAAGGGAGCGGTTGTGCGATTGGAGGCATTGCCATTCCCGATGAAACCAGCGGCGCGCGCGTGAGCCTGGACGTGCTGGCCATCGCGGCCCATCCCGACGACGTGGAACAGACCTGCGGCGGTACGCTCATCCGCATGGCGGAAATGGGTTACCGCACCGGCGTGCTCGATCTCACCGCCGGCGATATGGGCTCGCGCGGCACGCCCGAGGATCGCATCGCCGAGTCGCAGGCTGCCGCCCGTCACCTGTTGCTGGCCTGGCGCGGCAATCAGCTCATGCCCGACGCACGCCTGGAAAACACCCTCACCGCGCGCATGACGCTGGCGGTGCGAATCCGCGAGCTGAAGCCGCGCGTGGTGATTCTGCCGTATTGGGAAGCGCGCCATCCCGACCATTACCGCGCGAGCGAAATCGGTTTCGAAGCCTGCTTTCTGGCCGGCTTGAAGAAGCTCGAGGAATACTCCGAGCCCCACCGCCCGCAGAAGATCCTCTATTCGAGTCTCTACGCCGATGTGAAGCCGTCCTTCATCGTGGATATCAGCGCCCAGTTCGAGCGCCGCATGGAAGCGCTGCTGAGTTACCGCTCGCAATACGGCGCGGCGGATCAAGCCGCCGGTCTGTTCCCCGACGAACCGGAGATCCGCGAGCGCCTGGGCGCCATCGCCCGTTTCTACGGCAACCTGATCGGCGTGCGATACGGCGAACCCTTCGTAGTCAAGGAAGCCATGCGCATAGACGATATCGTAGCCATGCCTGTAAGGTCGATCTAAAAGAAAAGAATCATGGCCACGGATGAACTCAGATCACCTCAGATAGAACCTAAGAACTGAAATCCAAAGTCCTATCCGTGTTCATCTGTGTTTATCCGTGGCCCGAAATGGGTTCATGCCAGTCATTTCCGCGGCCGGATTACTTCTTCGTTCAGATACGGCCGCAGCGCCGCCGGGATCACCACCGTGCCGTCCCGCTGCTGGTAGTTCTCGATAATGGCGACCCAGGTGCGGCCCACCGCCAGGCCGCTTCCGTTGAGCGTGTGTAAGTATTCGGCCTTCTTGCCGCCGCGAAAGCGAATGCCCGCGCGGCGCGCCTGGAACGCCTCGAAATTGGAGCAGGAAGAAATCTCCTTGTACCCGTTCTGCCCCGGTAGCCAGACTTCGATGTCGTAGGTCTTGGCGGAGGAAAATCCCATGTCGCCGGTCGAAAGCACCACCGTGCGAAACGGCAGGTCCAGACGCCGCAGAATGTCCTCGGCATCCGCCGTTAACTTCTCCAGCTCGTCGTAGCTTGTCTCCGGGCGCGTAAACTTCACCATCTCCACTTTCTGGAACTGGTGCACGCGGATAATGCCGCGCACGTCGCGGCCGTAGGAGCCCGCCTCGCTGCGGAAACACGGCGTGTACGCGCACAGCTTCACCGGCAGCGCGTCGGCCTCCAGCGTTTCGCCGGCATAGATATTGGTCACCGGCACTTCCGCCGTCGGAATCAGCCAGAGGTCCTGCCCTTCGCACTTGAAGAGGTCTTCCCGAAACTTGGGCAACTGGCCGGTGCCGAACAGGCTGCGCGAATTCACCATGAACGGCGGCAGCACCTCGGTGTAGCCGTGCTCGCGCGTGTGCACGTCGAGCATGAAATTGATCAGCGCCCGCTCCAGCTTGGCGCCCATGTCCCAATAAAGGGCGAACCGCGCGCCGGTGATCTTGGCGGCGCGCTCCAGATCCAGGATGCCCAGCTCCGGCCCCAGGTCCCAGTGCGCCTTGGGCGCGAAATCGAATTGCCGCGGCTCGCCCACGCGCCGCACCTCGAGGTTGTCCGCTTCGCTCTTGCCCACCGGCACCGATGCATGCGGCAGGTTGGGAATGCCGGCCAGCAGCTCGCGAAATCCGTCCTCGAAAGCCTTCAGCTCTTCGTCGAGCGCGGCCGCGCGCGCCTTGGACGCCCGCACGGCCTCCTGTTCGGCGGTGGTGTCCAGACCCTCCCGCTTCATCTGCCCGATCTTCTGGCTCTGCGCGTTGCTCTGTGCCTTGAGCTGCTCGGATTCGGTGATCGCCGCCCGCCGCTTCCGGTCCAGCTCCCGGAATTGTTCCAGGCCGGCGCTCCCGCCGCGCGTGGCCAGGCGCGCCGCAACCGCATCAAGATTGTTCCGGACGTATCCGAGATCGAGCATTTCCCTCCATGCTAGCGCAGGCAGGGAGGGCTATTCCTCTTCTTCCTCGGTCTTGGCGGGTTCCAGGTCTTCGGCCTCGAAAATCTGGCGGCAATCCAGACATTCCACGTAGTCCACGCCGTCTCTTCGGGCCAGGACCTGGGTCCGGGTGTGCTCGCAAGCGGGTTGCATAGGTAGGGGCAGATGAGAAATATTCTAACCGCCCGCGCCCGCTTGTCAAGCCCCCCCAAAGGGTAGGGGGACAGACTTCACTGTCCCAAGGCGCCGTTCTTGCGCCGCGTGGACAGTGCTGTCTGTCCCCCGCACCGCACCCGCTCGCAATGTTACAGGTCGGATACCGGCGACTCCACATCGGCGGGGTTGCGGAAGCGATAGCCCACCCAGGGTTCGGTGAGAATATACTCCGGCTGCGACGGGTCGTCTTCGATCTTCTTGCGCAGCATTCTCACATACGAGCGGAGATACTCCAGTTCACCGCCGTACTCAGCTCCCCACACGCCCTGCAGCAGCTTGGAATGGGTGATCAACGCTCCCTGATGTTTGAATAGGTAGGACAGCAGGTCGTACTCTTTGGGCGAAAGATGAATTTCGGCGCCATCCTTGGTCACCATGCGCCGCTCCGAATCCAGCGTCAGAGCACCGGCGCGCAGCACGGTTGCCGGAGCTTCGCCGGACGGATTTAGCCTGCGCCTTACCGCGCGCAGGCGCGCGATCATTTCCCGCAGGCGGTACGGCTTGGTGACAAAGTCGTCGGCTCCCGCTTCGAGGGCTTGCACCTTATCTTCCTCGGCGTCCCGCACGGTCAGCATCAGGATGCCCATGCGCGGCGAGAGGTTCCTGATCCTGCGGCACGTTTCGATGCCGCCCATCCCGGGCATATTGATATCCAGCAACACGATGTCGCAGGGCTTATCGCGCAGCACGAGGAGCGCTTCCTCGCCCGTGCGCGCTTCCGAGACATCGAATCCGCTTGCGGCAAGCGATGTCAGTAGCGCCCGCCGGAACGCGGGATCGTCGTCGACAATCAACACCTTGCAGTTCTCACTCGGCAACGGACGCCTCACTTTTCGAAAGCGGCAGAGTCAGACGGAAAGCCACGCCGTCTCCTGCTGTATCCACCAGCGCCAGGTCGCCTCCATGGGCCAATGCGATCTTGCGCGCGACGTATAGCCCGAGGCCCGAGCCCGCGGCGGTTCGCTTGGCATTGGTACCCCGGTAAAACCGGTCGAAGACGCGGCTCCGCTCGTCCGGCGGAATAGGGTCGCCGTCATTCCGGACGTCGATCGCGGCGGCTTTCTCGCCGGCCGAGAGCTCGACCAGGATGCGTGCATCCGGCCCCGAATATTTGCAAGCGTTTTCCAGGAGCTGGCTGAGCGCCAGGCTCATCAGTTCGGGGTCCACCCGTACTTCGCCCGGCTCGCCGTTCCTCTGGAACGAAATCTGGCGGTCGGGCCACAGCTTCGCATACCGTCGGGCCGAGCTCTGGGCGATCTCGGCCGGGTCGGCCGGTTCCAGGCGCGGTTTGACTGCTTCGCGGTCCAGGCGCGCCAGCCGAAGCAGGCGTGAGGTCAGGTCACCCAGGCGCGCGGCCTCGGTCTCGATCATCCCGGCCAGCTCCTCCTGGTCCGGCGACATCGGTCCGGTGGCTTCGAGGCCGCCCGCCGCAGTCACAATGGTGGCTAGCGGAGTCTTGAATTCGTGAGCCAGGGCGTCCAGGATCGCGGAGCGCAGCGTCTCCGCGCGGGCATTGGCGGCCGCGGTCGCAGCCAGGCGAAAGGCCCGCCGCCTTTCCAGCGCGGACGCCGCCAGGCCGGCCAACGCCGGCGCCAACAGCTCCGGGTTGCGCAATCCTTCGAAGCCGATCGCGCCCAGCAGCGTGCCCCGCTCCCGCAGGCAACGAACCGAAATCCCGAGTTCCGGATACGCCGCGTTGCGGCCCGAGATGTATCCATCGCGGGTCTTCCCAGCCAGATCGCCGCGGGACGTTCCGACCTCGTGCAGCTCCTGCGAGGCCTGGTCAAACAGGCAGACCGCGTCCAGTTCGAATCGCGTCCGGAAGGGCTCGAGTAGCGGCGGTCCCAGTGGGGCGGACGGCGCCTGGGCGAACAGGTCCGCGCCAAGCCGGTAGAGTTTTTCCATGTTTTCCCGCTGCCGTTTCGCTTCGCGCGCTTCCGACCGGCTGCGGGCTTGAATTCTGGTCACCACCAGCGAGGCGATCAGCAGGCAGCACAAGGTGACCACATCCAGCGGATCGGTCACGGTAAAGGTGAAGAGCGGGTCGATGAAGAACCAGTCCAGGCTTGCGGTGGCCAGCACGCAGACGATGGCGGCCTCCCAAAACCTGCAATCCAGGGATTGCAGAACAACCGCGATCAGGAACAGTAAGCCCGCGGACGCCGAATTCAGGTGGATTCGATAACAGACCGCGGTGACGGCGGCGATCAACACAACGCCGCGCACCAGGACCAGGGCAGCACGGCGTACTGAATAGCTGGGTGACATTCGATGCCGGTTCGGCTTCAGATCTATTGTATCCGCGTCTCGCCGGCTGCCGCTTCTCAATCGGAGTTCCGCAGGCGACCCTGTCGACGCCAATCCCGGCGACCCGGCGCTGTAAAAAGAAAAGGCTTTGTATCAGTCGCCTAATCAAGCAGACCTTCACCCGCAAAAGATGAGAATGCCACGACCGCCTCGCACCGAGCGCGCGAAGTGGGGCAGGCGCTTTCGCCTGCCAACCGGCTGTTTCGCACCATCCAAGCGGGACCAACGACCCGCACGACCATTTTCAAGAGAGGGCACGGCTTCAGCCGTGCCGCGGAGCACAGCAAGGAATAGGGCTTCAGCCCCTGGTCACGGCCAGACCTGTGCGTAATGCCAGCCGGACAAGATCGTCAGTTCGGTGCGTGCAGCGAGCAACGAAAAAGGCGAGAGCGGCTAGCTAAAGCCCAATGATGCCTGCATCCTGCGGCACGGCTGAAGCCGTGCACTTGATACGGACCTTCGGACTTCGGAATTCCGGCTCAGTTGGAATCAGGATCAAACGACCAGCCGGTGCACGACGTGCTTTGGCTGCGGAGATCGCGAACTTCCCCGCTACGGCTTCTTGACCGGTTCCGGCGGGGGCTCGTCGTTTTTCTTTTGGTTGGGGCCACGCCCGAACTGGCGCGGGACGGGCTTGGCGCTGGCCAGTTCGGCGTAGGTCCGAAGAACTCTCTCTTTTTGCGCCGGGTCGATCGCCAGGTACCTGTGCCGGCCATCCGCCGCCGGCGTGAAGCGTGTGCTCCCATCTTCCAGCACGCCGATCGTGCCTGGCGCGGAGAGCTTGAAGTAACCATCCGGACGGACCGCGTAAAGCACCGCCGCCATGGACGGAACCGCGGCGTCGTATGGCATGGGCTGAAACGCGCGATAGGCGTCCACGATGGGATGGGCCGGCGCCCAGGCGAAATCCTCCTCGATGCTCGATCCCGGAAAAGGCAGGCCTTCGCCCACTTCCGAGCCCACGGCCACCATCGGAGTAGGCCACTCAGCCAGCAGCCGTTTGGCCGCGGCCACATCGATCTTCACGCGAAACTCGGCGCTCCCGTCCGGGTAAGCGCCCGCCGCCATCGCCAGCAACTTCACCTTGCGCCTGATCAGGTCTAAGCCGCCATCGAGATCCATCGCCTTCACCAGGTTCGTGGCCGGCCCGGCCAGCACTACCACGCAGTTCGCATCGTACTGTGCCGTCAGCGCATTGCGGATCAGCACCGCCGGTTCGGCGGTGTCGTTCAGCTTATGGATCCCGTGCGGATAAACGGGCAATCCGCCGGCCGTCTGCTTCTCCAGCACCGCCTGCAGAACCGCCGTGTCGCCACTCAGGTTACTATTCTCGGCCATGCCGATGGGAGGCAGCGGCCGCTGGAAGCCGCGCGAGTTCGCGGCCGGCGGAGGGCCCGCATAAAACCGCGCCAGCACGTCGGCGAAAGCCGCCGAGCCCAGATTCGACCAGGTGGTGCTGTTCGAAACCAGCCGCGCTTCGCCCTTGCCTTCGAGGCCATAGAGCAGCGCGAGCGCCAGCGCCGCATCCACCCCATTGCCCAAATCGGAATCGAACACGACCCCGACCGCCGGCTTCGCTTGCACTGGAAACGGCATGGCTAGGTTTTCAACCGTGGCGCGGGCCGTCAGGCCTGCAGAGCCGAGAGTCATCTCGGCTTTTCTTCACGGGCGGCTTGTCAACAGCATCGAGTTCCACGGTCATGGCGCTAGCCGAGATCCGCGAAGCGGAGTTGTCCGGTCGCGTCGCCGAAGTGCTCCATATGGACGCCCATCCGTTCCATCATCGCCAGGTGCAGATTGCACATCGGCGTTTCCTTGCGATAGACGATTCGCCGCCCGGTCTTGATGGTGCCTCCGGCGTTGCCGATCAGCATCGTCGGCAGATCCTCGTGCAGGTGCCGGTTGCCGTCGGAAAGCCCGGCGCCATACACCAGCATCATATTATCCAGCAGCCGGCCATCGCCCTCCCGGATCGACTTCAGCTTGGCCACCCACCCCGCCAACTGGGTCGCGTGATAGGTATTGATTTGGGTGACCTTTTCGATGAGCTCCGGCTTGCCCTGGTGGTGGGTGCAGGGGTGATGGCCGTCGGCGATGCCCAGTTCGCGATAAGGCCGCGATGTGCCTTCACGCGTCATCAGGAAGGTGACCACGCGCGTCAGGTCCGCCTGGAACGCGATCGTGATCATGTCGGTCATCAGCTTGAAGTGCTCGGCGAAATCGGCTGGCACGCCGTAGGGTTTCTCCATGTGCGGATCGAACTGCGCGTTGGTCTTCTCGGCGCGCTCAATCTGCCCCTCCACCTCGCGGATGGAGGAGAGATACTCGTCCAGTTTGCGGCGGTCCGTGGGACCGAGGGTGGCTTCGAGCTTGCGCGTGTCCTCGCCCACAAAATCGAGAATACTGCGGCGATAATCCGCCTGCCGCGCGCGAGTCTCCGGGCTGAGGATCGCGCCGTTGCCGAAGAGCCGCTCAAACAGCGCGCGCGGATTGAGAATCGGCGGCAGCGGTTGGGTTTCGCTCTTCCAGGCCAGGTTATTGGTGTAGGCGCAGGAGTAGCCGGAATCGCAGTCGCCGGCCTGCCGCGCATCTTCCATGCCCACTTCGAGCGAAGGGAACCGCGCCTGGTCGGCCACGTGCCGCGCCACAATCTGGTCGCAGGAAACGCCGGCCCGGATATCCACCGTTGTCTTCTTGACCTGGATGCCCGTGAGGTACGACCCGGAGCAGCGGCCATGATCGCCCGCGCCATCGAGCAATGCGCGCCCGCTGTTGTGGGTCAGGTTGCCCAGCATGAGGATGTCGTCGCAGTGCGGCTCCATGGCCTTCAGGATGCGCGGCAGCTCGCCCAGCCTGCCTTCGTAGCCGGGGTTCCACTGCTCCATGATGATGCCGTTGGGCACATAGGCGAATGTCATCCGCAGCGGCGGCTTGGTAGCTCGTGCGAGGGCCATCGCCGGAACCATGGCGTCCAGGAACGGCAGTCCAACCGCCGCGCCCATGCCGCGCAAAAAGGACCTTCGATGAAGCGCTTTCCGCGTGATCGTCATTTCCGGGCCTCCTCGGTATTCTTGACGGTGCCTGGACCGCTCCCTAACGGTGTGCCCCCTGGGCCCGCCTCTGAGCGCGCATCGGAGCCCCGACCGTCAGGGAGCGGTGTTTGCGGGACACGTGAGATCAACTCGCCGCGCCGCATCTGGAAGGGCGCGCTGCGCACGATTTCGTAAATCGCGGTCTGGAACGGATATCCCTGGTCCGCCAGCCTGGCGGTGATTTGATCGATCGCGCGCCGGTCGTATGGCGCGATGCCCCGCCCCAGCCCGTACATCATGAGCTTCTCGACCAGCGAACGCGCGAACTGCGGGAGCAGGGAGACCAGCGCCGAGCGCATTTCCTCCGGGCTCGAGAAAGTCTTGCCGTTGGGTAGCGTGCCGCTCGAATCCACCGGGAACTTGCCGTCCAGGGTGCGCCATTTGCCGACCGCGTCGTAGTTCTCCAGGCCAAAGCCAAGCGGGTCCATTTTGGAATGGCACGACGCGCACACTGCGTTGGAGCGGTGCGCCTCCATCTGCTGGCGCAGCGAAAGCGAGGTTCCCACGGCGGCCTCGTCGAGCGGCGGAACGTCGGGCGGCGGCGGTGCCGGCGGCGTCCCCAGAATCTCCTGCAAGATGTACTTGCCGCGAATCACCACCGAGGTGCGCGTGGCGTAGCTGGAAACCGTGAGCACGCCCGCCTGGCCCAGCACGCCGCCGCGCTCGCCGGTGGTCAAATCGACCTTGCGAAACTCGGGTCCCTGCACGCCTTCGATTCCGTAATGCCGCGCCAGGCGATCGTTGAGAAACGTGTAGCGGGAATCCAGGAAATCCGCTATCGGCCGGTTCTCGCGCAGGATGTAGTCGAAGAACAGGCTGCTCTCGGTGCGCATCGCGTCGCGCAGCTCGGGATTCCATTCGGGAAACTTCTTCGGATCGGGCGTCACCACGTCGAGGTTGCGGGTTTCCAGCCACTGCGCGGCGAAGTTTTCGGCCAGCGCGGACGCGCGTGGATCGGCAAGCATGCGCTTCACCTGCGCATCGAGCGCGCCGGGAACATGGAGCTTGCCGGCCTCGGCCAGGTCAAGCAACTCATCGTCCGGCATCGAGCTCCACAGGAAGTAGCTCAGCCGCGAGGCCAGCTCCACGTCGGAGATTCGGTGCACCGCCGTGGGGTCGGTCGGGTTGGGGTCGTGCTCGATACGGAACAGGAAGTCCGGCGAGACCAGCATGGCCTGGAGCGCCAGTTGAATCCCCTGTTCCGCCGATTGGCCATGAGCTTTGGCGATGCCGACGAATTTGACGAGCGAGGCCACCTCGGCCCCGGTTACCGGCCGGCGATAGGCGCGCCGCGCCAGGGCGCCGACGATCTTCTCCACCGAGGCCGCGCCGGAATCCGGGTCGCAGATCAGGATCCGGGCGCGGCTGGCCGGCGCAACCTTCGGCTTGAAGGGACCCACGAACGTGATGCCGTCGATGAATTTGTTGCGCTTCCGGTTGTAACGGTCGCGCGGCGCCAGGTCCTTTACAAAATCGTCGTCGATGAAGCCCGCCCGGAAAACGTGGTCGCCTTCCGGCAGCGTAAGGCGGAGATCCTCTTCCGAGTAAGGATCGAAAAAAACCAGGCCGGATGGTTTGGTCTCCACCATCTTGCTGCCGATCAGCTTGCCGTCCATCCAGAAACCGAGCTTTACCGGTTTTGCGTCGGCCGGCCGTTCCCCCGGCAGGGCGAAGCGGACCGTGTACTCGCCATCGAAATCGATCCGGTGGCTGGCTTCTATCGAGCTCGAATCCACGCGGCGGATGCGCTTGTCCTTGGCGGCGTATTCCACCGAGAACGGCTTGGGCAGCGGATCGGCCGCCACGGCGCGCGAGGCGATCCGTTCGGCCGCCGCCAGATACTTTTCCATCAGCACCGGCGAGATGGTCAGAATGTCGCTAATGTTGTCGAAGCCCTCGCCGGAATCGTCGGTGGGAAAGTCTTTTTGGGCGCGGAACTCCACACCCAGCAAGTCGCGAATGGTGTTGGCGTACTCGTTCCGGTTCAGCCGGTGGGCGGTGACTCGGCCCGGATCAATCGTCGTGTTGCGGTCCGCCTGCGCGAATTCATCCTGGACGTATTTGACCAGGGTGTCGATCTGCGCCTGCGACCGCGCTACACCCTTGGGCGGCATCTCCCCGGCACGGAGCTTTTGAAGAATCCGTTCCCAGCCTTCCCGTTTGCTTTCGAGCGATCCCGGATCGAGGAACGCCGAGGCGTCAAAGCCGCCCGGCGCCAATTGGTGGTTGTGGCAAAGTGAGCAGGTATTCTCGAGAACCGGAGCGACATCCGTCGCGAACGTCGCGCCGCCGGACGCCTCAGCCTGCTGCGGGGAAGCCTGTAATGCCGAACTGGTCGCGGCCAAAACTCCAGCCACGGAGACGGCCAAAACCCAGTTGCCCCCTCGACCCATACCCTCCCTCTTGATACCCGTGCTATCTAGATGCTACCACGGAGAAAAAGGATCGTGAATGTCCAGTTGCAACCGATTTGCCGGTCCCCTTATTCCACCGAAACTTTGATGGAAATCCGCGGCCCGATGGGTTTGACTCGCAGTGCGACGACGCCGGAAGCCGCCTGCGGGCCGGCATGTACCGTGAGCACGGCTTTGCCGCCGGCTGGGTAGAATGTGGCGTCCAGCTTGGCTTCCATCCCTGGAATCTGCTGCTCGATTTCCAGGCCGATTATCCCCGGAGTGCCGTTGGAAATGATCACCTGATCGCTGGCTCCGGGCTTGAGGCTGAGCGCGGTCTTATCCGCTTTGATCAGCGCGAAGAACTGGTCCATACTGGCGGGAATCACCGGCGGCGCCGGCGGCGGTGTGCCGGGAGGCGGCTGCGCGGCTGGCGGGCCCGTTTGCGGGACCAGACCCATCTTCCCGAACGGCGTCATCAGCAGCGCATCTTTGTCCACGTACCACATCCACTGCCCGTTCTCGATCTTCCAGTTCATCGGCGTAAGCATCTTGACGGTCTTACCCTGAAAGCCGGGAGCGGGCAGATAATGTTCGCAAATCACCATCGCCGTGGCTTTGGTGAAATCCTGGTTGTAAGTGATCGATTGAATCTCGTAACTCACATAGTGGGGTTTGCCGGAGTTATAAAAATAATCCTTGGTGTCGTCCGCCACCATCTGCTCGGCCTGGCGGAACTTGCCCTGCTTGTGCAGTTCGCAGAATTCGTTGACGCGCGCGCGCAGCGTCTTATCGACATCCGGCGGCGGATCGGGACCCTTCTGGGGGACATTTTGCGCCCAGAGCGCGGCGCCGGCCAGGACGAGAAGAGGGATTCGCGGCATCTTCACCTATTATCGCAAGATGGGTATCGCTCGAAAAGCGTTAGCACCTGAAAGCCGCGCGGGAGGTTGTTCTCCACAGACGCCGCGGCGTCAGCGCCGCCACGATGGTAAGTGAGAGGACGCTGAATCGCAACATCGCGCGCTTCGGCACTTCCGGCCGCTCAGGTGTGACGCGCACATTCGCGCCGGCGGGGAGAACCAGCAGGATTCTCATTGGCTTTCTCCCTGAAGAAGCGGGACTACAGGGGACCGCAGCCGCCCGGGCGCCACCACCGGCGCCTGCAGCGGCCGGCGGCAGGCGACTGCACGCACGTATAAGAGAATTGCAGCAGCCGCGGCGAAGTGCTTCCATGGGTGGCCGCCCGTCGCGACCACTGCAGCGATCTGGTGATCGAGAAGCTCCGCGATCTTGGCGAACGCATACAAGACGACCACGAACCACATGCGCCCAGCGGCGGAGTATCGGGGAGGAAACAGGGCGAGAATGAGCGGCACGGTGAGTATCGAGCCGAACTGAACCATGCAGTAGAGCCGAAGATCGCCAGAGGAACGCCAATAGAGCACGCTGCCGAACCCCAGCAGGATCATGGGAAGCAACAACCGTCTTCCGGCCTTCATGCTGATCCGCTCACCGATTGTGACCGCGACCAGTGACATAAAGACAACGGTCATCGGAAGCCGATCCCAAACCAAGCGCGCGTTATCCGGCTGGAGATGGTAGTAAGTTGAGCCGGCGCCGACAGCGGCCGTTCCCGTGAGCAAAACGGCGTAAGCGATCCGCTCCCAGGGCTCGACAAAGGCGGTGCGGGAACGAAGCGCCCTGATGCCGTATAACGCCACCAGGAAGAACGGAATATTCGAAATCACGTTCCAGAAGTTCGGCACGCCGTGAAGAGTGCGCCCGTCGGCAAAAGCGTGATAGTGAGGATCCTGCGCGATCGGCGGCAGGACGGCGACCGAGACCGCCAGCAGAGAGGCGATTCCAATCATCATTGCCAGGCGGTGATAGGAGGTAGCCACACCGCCAACTGGGCACGGCTATGCCCAAGCAGATCTCCCCGACATTTCAATGGTTTCCGCCTGCCCAGCTTTCAGAGCGGCGTTGAGCCTGTACACTGCATGCACAACTGTGTACAGTCGATGTCCTCTGCGGGAGGAAGAGCTGCGCGACGAACAGGCAGCCGATCCGCAGGACTCCGGCCGCGATCGCGTCGTATCCCTATTTCGGGGCCGAATCGCCTTGGAGCAGATCTCGCAAACTGCCGAAGAGTGGGGAGTTATCGACCACATAGAACAGCCCGCCGCGGCCATTTTGGCTACGCTCGCAATTCGGCCCCGATAACGACCCTTGCTGGTTCATGTCGCCGAAGATGGCGTACGTGTGAGAGCCCGTCGAGACGCCGATCTTGGCATGGTTTCCCGTGGGATCGGCCGTGCCTTTGAAGCCCAAAGTCTTCCCGGCCCAGGTCCCCGTGACGGCGATATCGACAGGGCCCGGCTTGCTCAGCGACGGGCTCCAACATCCCACGGTCGTGGACGAATCCGTGCTCGCAATCGGGGGATCGGCCCACCACGTAGCGGCCCGCAGCGGTTCCCCGCCCAACATCGCGGAAACCATCTGCCACGGCGGCACAGGCAGGCCGGATGGTTTGGAAAGCAATACCACACCGCTGGACAGCGTGGCGGTAGTAGCGGTCTTGCTCGCGGAGACTTTCCCCAGCGTCTTGACCAGCGCCTGAATGTCCGGCGGTCCGCCGTTGTTCACCAGTTCCGGTTTGGCCGGGTCGGTCACCACACTGGCGTTGACAAGAGCTTCCAAGACTGCGACGACATCGGCCTTGGTCAGCGCCAACGCGAAGAAATGCTGGCTCACCAGAACATCGTTGTCCTTTACGCATCCGAGCGTGTTTCCATCGGTCTTGCGCGGACTCAGCGAGCTGCCCGAGCCGGGCCAGGATGGCGTGGAGACCTGCATTACAAAGCCGTTGCCGTCCGCGTTCCAGGCCAGCATGCCTTTGGAGTGGCCATAAGGCGCCCCCTTGGTCTCCGCCGGGTCCCCATCGAACTGGTCGTTCCACAGCACATAGAAAAACTTGCCGTTATACACCTGGTCGAACGTAGCGCCCACCGGATCGCCGGTGGTATCGCCGAGGCAGCCGCCACCTGCTTGCAATGCCGGCGCGGCGCTGCTGGCGTAAATGAATTGCTGGCTGAATTGATCGTACTTTTGAACTGTTCCGCCAAACACACACGCTCTTTGAGCGCCGCCGCCGCAACCGGGAAAGGATCCAGCATTGAATTTGAACACGAACCACCAGTCCACGGGCTGCCTGCTCGTCAAAAGGGGCTTGGGGACGCTTGCCTGTTCCGCCGCCTGTGACGCGAGGCAGCCCAGAATCATCACGGGTAGCAGTAGAACAGCGGGGCGTTTGAGGCGCATGGTTGACCCTCCTATCCGGCACGGGTATTCGTTAAACAAACCCAGCCGGTCGTACAGGCATTTTATCAAGCCGGCCACCTCACTGGCGATGAAAACCACCGAGTGTCCTGAGTCCCTTTGCCCAGTGCTGTGACCGCCTCTCCCATTTTTCACGGGACTTGCCCCGTTCACTGGCTAACGACCACGCCGTCGCGCAGCACGATGCGCCGGTCGGCGCTGTTGGCCAGCGATTCCTCGTGTGTGACCAGCACCAGTGTGGCGCCATGCTCGCGATTTTGAGCCAGCAAAAGTTCCAACACCGCGCGCCCGGTGGCCGTATCCAGGTTGCCGGTGGGTTCGTCGGCCAGCAGGATGGGCGGGCGCAGCGCAAAAGCGCGAGCCAGCGCCACGCGCTGCTGCTCGCCGCCGGAAAGCTCGACGGGGTAGTGATCGTGGCGCCCCTCGACCCCGACGCGGTCGAGCAGCTCGCGGGCGCGTTCCCGCCCGCCGCCATCCTGGCCCGCCAGTTCCATGGGCAGCAGCACATTCTCCTCGGCGGTGAGCGTGGGGATCAGGTAGTACGACTGAAAAACGAAGCCGATCTTGCGGCCGCGCAGCAACGCCATCTCATCTTCGGAAAGCCGGGTAATATCCTGGCCGTCGAGCAGCACCTGTCCGCTGGTAGGCGAGTCGAGGCCCGCCATCAGGCCCAGCAGCGTGCTCTTCCCGCTCCCCGAAGGACCCATGATGGCGGCAAACTGGCCGGTCGGGATTTCCAGATCGATGCCTTTGAGGATATCGACACGATGGGAGCCGGTGTCGATGGACTTGGTGAGATCGCGGATCTGAATCAAGCTTGTATTATGGCATTCCACCGGAGCGGAGGCTCACTCGTTGCGCAGAATGTCGAACGGTTTCTGGCGGACTGTGCGCATCATCGACGCCCATCCGGCCGCAACCCCGGTCGCCACGCCCAGCGCCGTCGCACCGAGCAGCACTCTCGCGTCCCACGCCGGCGCCAGCTTGCGAAAAATCACCGACAGCAGCAGGCTCGCGAACAGGCTGCCCATCACGCCCCCGCTGGAGCCGGCCAGCGCGCCCAGAAAGGCGAACTCGGCCAGCATTCCGTTCCGCACTTGAGAGGGCCGCGCGCCCAGGGCCTTGAGGATGGCGATCTCGCGGGTTCTGGTCTTTTCTTCGGCCAGCACCATGAGGATCAGGATGCCGGTTCCGGCGGTCAGAATCAGCAGGGTAATCTCGCGCAGACTCCAGATGGCATCGGACGCCACCGATTCGATGGCCGCCGCCAGTTCCCGCCGGCCGATCACCGCGATGCTGGGAAAAGTGGCGGAAATCGCGCGCCTCACCGCATCCGCGCCCGCGTTTCTTGCCGAGACGCCAGCGCCATAGGAAACGTTCAGCCCGGCGAATGCGGTGCAGGGAAAGACCAGCCCGCCACGCTGTTCCTCGATGGCGTCCATGCGGCGCAGACCCACGATGCGAGCCGGAAGGGTTCTGCCGCCGGAGAGAAACTCGACCGTCTGGCCCACTTTCACCCCCAGCATGGCGGCCAAAGACTCCGACATCACGGCCTCCGGCGCGGCCGCACCCGGTTGCCACCAGCGCCCGGCGGAGAGCGGCGCGGAAGGCGCGGCGCTGGAACAGGTGGCCGCCCAACGCTCCGGGGCGGAGGCGGGAGCCGGCACGCCGACGACCTTCGCGAGGCGCAGGACGACCAGCGGAAGCAACTCGACCGGCTGCCTCACGTCGGGATTGCGGCGCAGCAGATCCATCAGCGGTCCTTTTTGATCGGGGCCGAAGCCGAATACAAACAGATCGGCGCCGGGCAGAGGGAGCGATTGTTCGATGGCGCGAATTACCGCCGCCGGGGCGAGCCAGGAGGCCGTGACTCCCATGATGCCGAATGCCAGCGCCAGAAATCGGGTCGCGCCATGAAGTCCCGGCCGGCCGAGATTCATCAGGCCTTGAATCTTCCAATGTCTGGCGGCCCGGCGCACCACCCGCACCAGCCCCCAACCCGCACCCAGCAGAATCATCGCGCTGGCCGCCTTGCCGAATAGATACGCGGCGCCGGCCTTCCACGAGTGAACCATCCATCCGGCCAGCGCGACCATCCCCAGCAGGGACAGCAGCCCAATTCGCCAGCGTCCCGCCGGCCGTTGCACATGCCGGCGCAGCACCAGCAGGGGCGGCGCGGCGCGCACCCTAGCCAGAGGCATCGCGGCAGCCATCAGGGAGGCGAGCATGCCCAGGCCCACGGCCTGACCAGCTTGCGGCCAGCGCCACTCGATCGCCATGGGAACGAGCGACTGGCTTCTCGAAAGCAAAAGAAAGATTCGCCCCAGGGGAATCGCCAGCGCTGCGCCAATGGCGCAGCCTGCCAGCGACAGACCGCCGATCTCGAGCAGATAGACGGCCAGGATCTGGCTCCATCGGCCGCCGAGCACCTTCATGACCGCAACCGTGTCCAGCCGCTGCTCGATGTGCAGGAAAATCACCATGGCAACTCCCAAGGAGCCGAGCACCAGGGCGTTCCAGGCGGCCATGTCCAGATAGGTAACCGCGGCGTTCAACGCGGCGGCGGCACGCGGGTCGCCGCGGTCGCGATAATCCACCACCTGGGCGTCCGGAAACACCTGTTGCAGGTGCGCCCTCAAGCCCGCGGTGTCATGGCCGGCGCCAATCCGAAAGAGCAATCGCCAGGAGATCGAGTTCCCCTGGCGGGCGATCTGCGACCGGTCGAACGCGTCGCCGGAGAGCATCACCCGAGGGTAAGCGTTGGGCGCGGCTGCGAAGCGGTCGGGTTCGCTCGAGATTAGCGCGGCGACGCGGAAATCCACTCCGTCGATCAGTATCCGGTTGCCGGGCACTACCGACAGGCGCTCGGCGAGCGTGCGGGATACAACGGCGGTGTCCGGCTGGAGCGCCTCGCCGAGCGGCAGCATCGGCTCCAACTCCACCCTGCCGTACCAGGGGTAACGGCGCGGATCCACGCTTTTGATGGAAACCAGCACCGGATCGGCCGCCTGGTCCGAGGAGGCCATGGTATAGGTCTCGAGCGAGTCGGTCTCTTCGATGTCCTGGCGAGACAGGTCGTCCAACTCGCCGCGCTGCTCTTCGGAAGGGGGCTGGCGCAGCGTAACGGCTAGATCGGCTGCGATCCATTGGCGCATGTCGCCATTGAGGCGGCGCGAAAACGCATCGCCTACCGAACGGGCGGCGCTCATGGCGCCGACTCCCACCGCCAGCGTTGTCAGGGCGACCACGAAGTGACGCCGGCCGCTCCACAGGTCGCGCCAGGCGATCTTCGCTGCGATTCGCCAGAATCGAAGACGTATCATTTCGCGCGGGACCGGGACGCCATGAGATAGAAGCTTATCACGCGCCATTATTTCGTTAATGGGGCTATCAGACTGGCAGTACTAATTGGTCCAACTGACGATTGAACAACAGCCAAGAAACCGCTACTGTAGATCCAAGAGGGTGCGATGAGACTGCTGCGCTGGGTTCTGGCTGTTGGCTGCTCGGTTACTGCGATTCATGCTCAATCCTGTCCGGCATTGAGTTTTCTGCAAGGGGCGTCGGTTACGACGTACGACTCCAGCTATATTGGCGGTCTCTACCGGCAACCGGACGGATCGTTCACCAGGTATCGCTATGAGGTTCAATCTCCGTTCAACCTGATCGATACAGCCACCAACTTTCAGACGGCTTTTCTGTGCTCGGGGGCGGGCGCGCGCACGTTCAAGACGCCTGCGGGTTGGGTTCCGCTGGCCGCTCAACCGGGGGCGTCGTCGCAGGTGGGGCTCTTCTCCGATTTCGTTGGCGACGGCAATGTGGCAGGGTTGGGCGTCGCTCCCGCCGGCTTCGAGGGGCTTGCCGTCGATAGCCTGGCGATAACGCTCTTCACACCGGGCGGCGGCCACAAGCCGATCGCCTATTACCCGGTGCCGCCGAACCCGTCGGGTCTCCTGGTAGCGGACCTCAATAACGATGGCAAGCTAGATGTGGTGGTCCTCAGCGGTGGCACCAGCACCGCGCCCGCTGCCGTGGCCGTCTTCCTCGGCAAGGGAGACGGAACAGTCACACCGGGGGCGACCTACGCCACCACGGGCTATGGCCCATATGCGGCGGTGGCATTCGATTTCAATGGCGACAACAAACTGGATCTCGCCGTCCTCACCCAGGGCAATGTTGCGATTTTCCTGGGGCACGGGGACGGGACTTTCGCGGCTCCCGTCAATTACCCGGTCTCGCAACTGGACATGACCTTGGCACTAGGGGATTTCAACGGCGATGGACACGCGGATCTGGTGGCCGGCGGCGCCCAGAACCTCTCGATGCTGCTGGGCAATGGCGACGGCACCTTCCGCGCCGCCGTCAATCTGCCCCAGCACGTCAGCGCCTACTCCATGGCCCCCGGCGACTTCAATAACGATGGCAAACTGGACCTCGCGATCAGTGACACCGAGAGTGGCACTGTATCGATCCTACTGGGGGATGGAAAAGGCGGTTTTGCGGGCGAATATGACTATATAGCTGGGTACCTGCCCGGCGACATCCTCGCCGCGGACCTGGATGGCGATGGCAATCTCGACGTGGTCCTCGGCTTGGGCCATCCCGACGTGCTGGCGGCGAACGCTTATTCCGACACCATCACGGTGTTTTTCGGCCGCGGAGACGGCACGCTTATCGGGCCGCCGGCGTACTCGGTGTACGCCGGAATACAGGCCTCCTATCCCACCTCCATGGAGACGGTCGATTTCAATGGCGACGGCAAGCCCGACCTGGCCGTGGCGGCCGGTGATGTCTGGATCCTGCTCTCGCAGGGCGGAGGCAGCTTCAAGACTCCGGTCGCAATCGCCATCCCATCCGCAAAGGTGGTTGCGGTGGCCGCGGGCGATTTCAACGGAGACGGCAAGCAGGATCTGGTGATTGGGGACAGCAACGGAAGCGGCGTCTACGTGCTGTTGGGGAATGGCGACGGCACTTTCCGGGCCCCCGTGCAGTACCCCATGGGCGGTTCTGTCACCTCGCTCGCGGTGGCCGATTTTAATGGCGATGGCAAGCTCGACATTGCGGCCTGTGGGATGGGGGCTGCCGGCGTCCTGTTGGGGAACGGAGATGGCACCTTTCAGTCCGTTAAGAATCTACCCGAAACTGGCAACTGGCCTTATTGGCTGACGGTGGGCGACTTCAACAAGGACGGCAAACCCGATATAGCCATCGCCAATCAGGGAACGCCCGGCGTCGGCACCGACATCGGCGGCGTGCTGGTCTACCTCGGCAACGGGGATGGCACCTTCCAGAGCCCGGTCAGCTACCCCGGCGGAAGATATCCCAGTTTTATCGTCGCCGCGGATGTCAATGGGGATAAGGTCCCGGACTTGATAGTGGCCGCCGAAAACCCGAACTTCACAACGAACTTCCAGTTCGATATAGGGGTCCTGCTGGGCAAGGGCGATGGGACGTTCGGCCCAACGTCGCTGAACCCCACCGACGCGACGCCGGTCTACATCTCCGTGGCGGATATCAACGGCGATGGCAAGCAGGATTTGGCGATCGCTCACCACGCAGGCAGCACCTACGTCAGCTTCATGTTCGGCAACGGCGACGGCACCTTCCAGCCGGAAGTGGACTTCACAGCCACTTCCAATCCCAGCGCTGTGCTGGTGACGGACCTGAACGGCGACGGGAAGCCGGACCTCGTTGTCGGCCTCGACGCGGCCACCAACTACGTTTCCGTCTTCCTGAACATCTCCGGACAGCTCAATGACTTGAACGGCGCGAGTTTTGTGTCGGGTGCAATAGCGCCAAATTCGTTCGTTAGCGCGTTTGGCTCCAGCCTGGCCACGGTGACGCAGCCGGCTGGGTCGTCGTATCCTACCAACCTCGGCGGCACCACGGTCACGGTGACGGATGCTCTGGGCGTGGCGCGATTAGCCCAACTGTCTTATGTCTCGCCAACGCAAGTGAACTACATCGTTCCGGGCGCGACGGCCCTGGGTCAGGCAATCGTCACGGTTGCCGCGGGCACGACCACGTCCAGCGCGGCGGCCGTCATCGCGGCCATCGATCCTGGGCTGTTTCTCTTCGGGGGAACCGATATCGTGGCCGCGTATGTGCAACGGGTGAATGCGGACGGCTCGCAAACCGTCGAGAACATTTACACGCTCAACTCGAGCGGCGGAATCGTGGCGGCGCCCATCGATCTCAGCCCGGCCAACAGCCAGGTGTACCTGGTGTTGTACGGCACCGGCCTGCGCGGTCACAGTTCGGCATCGAATAGCGTAACCATCACGGCCGGGGGCGTCAGCCTGCCGGCCCCCATATACGCGGGCGCGCAGCCGCAGTATGCCGGGCTCGACCAGATCGATGTGCTGCTGCCGCAGAGCCTGGCGGGAAAGGGCGACGTGGCGATTCAGGTCACCGTGGACGGTGAGGCCGCCAACCCCGGTCACGTTACCATCAAATAAGAACGCGCAAGCGGCACTGACCCAACGGTGTCAGTTAGCAAACTGGATTCCCTCATCCCCGCCCGCCGCCATAAATCACCCGCAGCACGCTGCGCACGTATTGCTCGCCGGTGAGCGATTCGCGCGCCGCCTCGGGGAATTCGACCAGCGACTGGAAATACGCGGCCAGTTCCTGGAACAGTTCGACACGCGCCAGCGGCTCGTAGCCGTCACGCCGCGACACAGCTTCGACGGCGATGCTCACCGACTCCGGACTCGCCAGGCTGCGCAACCTGGCGGCCAGGTGCGGATAGGCCAGCAGCGAATTGTACTTGGCGGGCGCCATCTGTTCCAGGTCGGGGGCGTACGGGCTGCGCTCGCGGGCCACGATGGTGCCGGCCGCCAGGTCGCCCAGCCGCTGGCAATTCCGGCTGCAGAAGCACGCGACGCCGCCCACCAGGTAAACCATGGGAAGCATATCCACCAGCCGGAGCAGGTTGCGCAGAATCACCTGCGAAAGCTGCAGGCGCAAGCCCTGGGCATCCACCACGCGCAGGCCCATCACGCGCTTGCCGATAGTTTGCCCGTGCCAGCGCCACTCCAGCACGATCCCGTATCCCACCGAGATCGCGAAATAGAGAATCACCGAGATCGCCGTGGCCCAATCCTGATTCAGGCGCCCCAGCCATTCGCAGGCCTTGCCGGTCCCTTTCGTCAGCACCAGAATCGCCGCCGCGTCCACCATCCAGGCCAGCGAGCGCGTCACCGGCGAGGCGAGATCGAAAGAAAACTCCACGCCTTCGGGCGTTTCGATGGTGAGCGAAGTGGCGCGCCGGTCGCTCATTCGCGGCCAACCCAGCCCAGGAAAAAGGACAGCGCCGCCAGTTCGCACAACCCGAAGGCGATTTTCAGGCTGTACGGAATCACGGGCTGATGATACTGCGACACGAACGCTTCGACCGCGCCGGCCCAGACCAGCAGCACGGCCGCGCCGGAGACGATGGCCACCAGGTCCGCCGCCACGGCCCGCAGCCTCGCCACCCGCGGCGTGCGGTCACCCCATCCGATCAGCGCGCCGGCCAGGATAAAGCCCGCCTGCCCGCCCAGTAGAATAGCCGGGATCTCGATGGACCCGTGCGGCAGCAGCCAGCCCGCCAGAAAGACGCCCTGCCCCGCCACGATGTAATCGGTCGCCACCGCGCCCAGAATCACGCCGTTGTAGAAGAGCAGAATCAGCGTGCCCGCGCCGAAGGTCACGCCCAGCGCCAGGGCCATGATGGTCACCTGGGTATTGTGCGTCATCAGTTGCGCCGCGAAGGAAGCCTTGATCCCCTTGAGGCGATCATTCTTGGCGCCCTCTTCATGGGCGACGCGCTCGGCCGGAGGCGCCTGAAGGCCGGGGAAGGGCATCAGAATCGCTTTGTTTCGCGGGTCCACATGCAGCGCGAACCAGCCGAAGGCGCACCCCAGCAGGGTGACGCCGGCGGCCAAACGGAACGCCGCGAGGTGACGCCGGAAGGCCCGCGGAAACGCCAGCACGGCGCTCTTCCAGCGAATTCTGGCGGGCGCGCGCGTCTCGTGGATGACCGAGTACGCGCGCGATACCAGCGATTCCAGGAAGGCACGCAAGCGCGGTTCGGTGGCGAAGGTGTCCAGCCGCGAAAGGTCGGAGGAGCACCGTTCATAAAGGTAGTGGAGCCGCTCGATCTCCTCGATCGGCAGGCGCCGCTCCGGCTCGGCTTCGAGCTTCGCCAGCACGGCGTGCAATTCGTCCCAGTAGGTCCGTTCCGCGGAAACGAAGCGGGGCAGATCGATGATCATAGAATCTGTCTCCGCTTGACATCCAGATAGCCCGAGGTGACCTGCATCTTGATGCGCTCCGGATCGGTGACGGTGAGTTTCACGCCGCGGTTCCCGAGCGCGATTTGGAGCGCGCGCATGCGGTTCCACAGCATTTGGCCGGCCAGGCCGGAATACAGCCCGTCCAGATCCTTCGCCGCCTCGCCGGCATAGAGAGGACGCAGCGCGGCGGTGCGCCCCACGTTGACCAGCACCAGGTGGCGCCGCGCCAACAGGGGAATATCCCGTTCGAAGCTTTCGGCCAGCAACGCATCGTCGAGCGAAGTAAAGAATACCAGCAACGACCTGCGCCGCAGGTTGAGTTGCAGGCTGGTGAAGACGTCGCGGAAATCGGGACTCACTTGCTGGGCATGCAGGTTGTAAATGGTTTCGCGGCAGAGCCGGAAGTGGTCCATGCCGCTGCGCGCCCGCACGAACTTGTGGGTGCGGTCGCTGAAGGTGACCAGTCCGAAGCGGTCGCCCTGCTTTTCCGCCACCAGCGCCAGGTGCAGGGCCGCGTCCACAAAGGATTCGAGAATCCCCTCGCGCGCGGAAAGGCGCGACGAATCGAGAATCGCGTAGACTTCCTGGGCGTGCTCCACGCGGTACAACTTCACAGCGGGAAAGCCCCGCTTAGCGGTAGCTTTCCAGTGGATGTCTTCAAAACTGTCGCCGGGCAGGTAATGGCGCAGATTTTCGAACTCCCGGCCCTTCCCTACCTGGCGCCGCACGCGCAGGCCGAGGTTGGCGGTGCGCAGGAACAGCGCAGCCGTAGCGCGGTCGCGCAGGTTGGGATAGACGCGGAAGGAAAAGTCCAGCGGCCGCGGCTGACGGGCCAGCCACAGCCCCAGCGGCGAACCGGCTTCCACGTGCAGTTCCGGCAGCCGATGGTCGCCGCGCGCGCGCCCGGTGCACGGCCACTCCACCATGGAAGCGCCACGCGGAGCGGACACGTCCAGCAGCGGCGAATCGGTCTCCATGCCCGGCGGCAGGTTGACGCCCAGCCGAAGGGCACAGGGCGCGTCCCCCCGATTCTCGACGGTGACCGGAAACACCGCCGGCACGTCTTTGGTGAGGCGAATGAACCGCGGCGTGCGTAGGGTCACCCCGGCAATTCGCCGGAGGGCCGCCAGGGCGTCGAACGCGGCAACCGCGGCGCACGCCAACAATCCCGCCGCGCAGGCCACCGTCAGATTGGGAAACATCCCGCCCAGTGAGGCCAGCGGCAGCGCCACCACTGCGCAAACCAGCGGCAGACGTGGAGCAGGAACTAGCATGGGATGGCGTCTTGCCGAGCGGCTTGACACCCTGCGGATGCGCGACCCGGAAACCACAGGGGCTTCGCTTCTGTGAATGCGCCATCGGCCCGGAGGGCGTTAGATAATAGCCCACGGCGTAAGCCGTGGGGAAAAAGCGGCTGCCGGTTCAGCCCCGGAACGGGGCGAAAGACATTTCGGCCAGCACTGTTCCGCCCCGTTCCGGGGCTGGGACTTGACGCCGGATTTCCCCACGGTTTACGCCGTGGGCTACTGTCTTTCGCTCCTCCGGAGCTTGGCTCGCACGCACCAGCAGTCGGGTTGCCAACCCGCCGCAGAATCCGATCCTGCCTCACATTCTTCATCGCGGCACCGGCACTTCGTGCAGAATGCGGTCCAGCACTTCCGCCGCCCGCACGCCTTCCAGTTCCGATTCGGGGCGCAGCAGCAGGCGGTGTTCCAGCACCGGCAGCGCCACCGCGCGGATGTCGTCTGGGCTCACAAAGTCGCGCGCCGCAAGCGCCGCCCAGGCTCTCCCCGCGCGCAAGAGGGCCTGCGAGGCGCGCGGGCCGGCGCCCACCAGGATGGCGTCGTCGGTGCGCGTGCGGCGCACCACCTGCACCGCATAGTCCACCAGTTGGTCGCTCACCTGCACGGTCTCTAGCACTTCCCGCAGGCCGGCCAGGCCGGCTTCGGCCAGGCACGGCGTCACGTCGCCGCGCAGCAGCACCGCTTCCGGAGCTTCCCCGCCCAGCGAGCGGCGGCCCAGCGAGAGCTCGTCTTGGTTGTTCGGCCAGCTCATGTTGATCTTGAGCATGAAGCGGTCCTTCTGGGCTTCCGGTAACGGATAGGTGCCCTCGCTCTCGATGGGGTTCTGCGTGGCGAAGACGGTGAAATTCGGCGACAGCCGAAAGCTCTCCCGGTCGATGGTGACGGTTCGCTCCTGCATGGCTTCGAGCAGCGCCGATTGCGTCTTGGCGGGCGCGCGGTTGATCTCGTCGGCCAGCAGAAAGGTGGTGAATAGCGGACCCTTGACCAGCGAGAACTCGTTGCGCTGCAGGTTGAACACGTTGGTCCCGGTGATATCGGCCGGCATCAGGTCGGGGGTGAATTGGATGCGCTTGAACTCCGAACCCAGCACCGCGGCCAGCGTGCGCGCGAGCAACGTCTTGCCCAATCCGGGAACCCCCTCGATGAGCGCGTGCTGATTCGCGAGTACCACCACCAGCGAATAGCGGATGGCCTCTTCCTGCCCGATGATGACCTTGCGGATACCGGCAACCGCCGTCTCCATCACGGATTGAAACTGTTCGAAGTTCAAAGTTCTCCTTTCGTGTGCAGCAAGGCCTGGATTTCGCGGGTGGCCTCCACCGGCCGCCCGGCCGCGGCGGCCACGATCGCTTCGGCTCGTTGGATGCGCTCGGGCGTCGCCGCATTCCGGTTCGTGCTCAGCCACTCCCGCCAGCAGACCGCGGCCAGTTCCGCGGGTGGAATATGCCGCCGCAAGAGCGTCAACAGGCCGGCCTGGGAGGTCCGGCCGGAGAAGCGCTCGACCGGGCGGGACGCGGCGGGCGGGGGAAAGCTCGCGGCGTTTCGCCAGATGAACAGCGCCGCGCAGAGCCCGAGTCCGAGAGCCAAACCCATCAGGCGGAACTGCCGCGCCATTCCGATCACGCTTCCCGATTCCGCCAGCCCCAGGTGTTCTTCGTCGAAGACGATTCGCCGGTAGGCCCCAAGAGCTCCGGAGACCTGTTGCAGACGGTCCATGGCGACCGCGGATCCATTGGTGAAGTCCGCGCTTTCCGCCATCAACACCACGCTGCCCTTACCGAAGTCGCGTTCGATGGCCAGAATCTTCGCCCCCGCTTTGTCGCGCACCACCCAGCCATCGGCCTGCCCGAAACAGAGGGGGTGCGGGTCTTTCGCATCGGAATCGATTTTGAGGCTCACCTTCCACATGGTCTGGAGGGGCGGCGCCTGGGGAGTCTCCGGTTTGGATTTCCGGCCCTTGGTCTCAGGCTCTTCCTGGCGATCGAATGCCTCCTGTTTTGGCAGGGGGTTGTCCGGATCGATATACATCGCCACCACCACGCGGTTGCCGCGGCTGGCGATACGTTCCACGGGCCGCAGGAAGAGAGCGTCCTCCCAATTCACCCGCATGGGATTCAGCCCCAGCAGGACCAGGGTGGCTCCGTCGCGCGGCAGGAACTCCATCGGCAGGAAATTGCGCTCCACTGTGATTCCGGGCAGCTTTCCCAGGCTGTCGAAAAGCAACTTGGTTCCGAGGCGGTCGGTGCGCATGGTGGAGAATTCCGGATAGAGTTCGCCCGAGGCAAACTGCCGGTCGAACAGGCTGACCACTCCCCAGAAAAACACCGCGGCGGCCAGCAGCGCGAGCGCCCAGGATCGCCACCCACGGCTCATGCGGCAACCCCGGCGCTCAAACGCGTCTTCATCTCTTCCCCCCGCTCGCGGAACTCTTGCGGCTCGCCCTCGAGAACATCGTGCAGGCCGTACCACGCCCGCTCGAACGCGCGCACATTGACGGAGAACAACTCGCGCGCTTCCGGCGATTGCCGCGCTCTGCGGCGCAATTCGATTTCGAATTCGCGATTGGTCTTGCCGGAGTCGATGGTGAGAAACTCGCGGCGGCCCAGCCACGCCAGGTTGGCCAGGTAGAATGCCCGCAGCGCCAGGCGCAGGTTGCGATCGGCCAGGCAGCGCTCCGCCATCTCCAGCCAGCCGGCTTCGGGAAGGCGGTCGGCGGTGAGCGCTTCGTCGTCCAGCCGGACCGGCGCGGCGGAAGGACGCGCGCCGGTTTTGGCTTTCCTGGGACGCAGCTTGATGGCGCGCCAGACCACCCAGCCCGTCAGCGCCACCGCCAGCCCGATCAGCACCCAGACGCTCCAGTGAAGCGCAGTCGAGGGCGCCCGTCCGCCCAGCGGCATCGGCGAAACGCGCAGCCCGCCGAAGATCCACCGCAGCAGGCGATCGATCGTCTTGCCGATCCATTTCACGGCGGATTGAACGGCCGCAATCGCGCGGTCCGTCGCCAGGACGATCCAGGGAGTGTTCGAGGCGGCGGTAGCCGGGGGAGGGATTCTCCAGTTGTACTCGGGCGATTGCATGGTCCGGCGCACGGCCTGCTCCAGTTCGCGGGGCCGCACGGAGTCGGCCGCCCGAGCCACCACCGGCAGCACCGCCAGCGCCAGCATAACCGCTGCGGCCGCCGCGCCGTTGGCTAGCCGCGAGCGGACCCGCCGCAAGCCGGCGCGCAGATCCTCTCCGGTCTCGACCGATTCCGCCTGGAAGCAGCGCAGACAGTACACCGCCTGCACGAACGGATCGAAAACCAGCCACGTCGCGCCCAGCACAACCAGGAGGAAGAGGCGGTTTTCAAAGAAGTTCGAGCCGCTGCGGGTGAACGTCGACTCGTACCCGGTCAGCATCTTGACGAGCTGCGGCAGAATAATGAAGGTGATCGCCACGTTCAGCATGGTGATCAGCGAGAGCAGAAGCAGAAGAAACTGGAGCAGCCAGCACTGGAACTTGTCGCGGCCCGCCAGGCGGCGCGCTTTGGCTATCAGCGCGAGCGGGTCGAGGTCCTCGCGATCGGCCAGCACCGCGGCGTTGCGGTAGAACTCGATCGTGGTGGCGAAAGGGAAGACCGCCACCAGCGAAAGAGGCAGCATCAGGGGCTTGGTGGCCGCCAGGAACGCCTGGTTCGCCACCAGGCGCCAGACCCGCTGCCCGTTCCAAGGCCTGTCCGCGGCGCCGCTGAGCGACCGGTCGAGGCGCCCCGCGAATACGCTGCGCCAGCAGTTCATCCAAATCAACAGCAGCGCCAGCGCCAGCGATTCGGCGGCGCAGGCGAGATCGGACATGGGAGGATGCGTCACGTGGTTCCAGAACACCAGCAACATCAGGGCGAACGGAACGCTGCCGGTCCAATGGCATAGCAAGGTGTCGAGCGAAGCGCGGCGCAACAAATGAGCGGCGTCTTCCAGCAGCGACACGGGGCCGGGCGGTTCTAGCGGCCTTGCCATGCCATGCGCTCCGAGCGTTCCGTGATGGTGATCAAACTCTCGCCGGCGCCGAAAAAGATGGCCCAGGCCAGAATCACGCCAGCCAGGGTCATGCCCACGGCTGCCAGGCGGCGGAACTTCCCGCGCCGGGCCGCCGCGGCGAGCGCAATATTCCGCAGACAAGTGGCGCACAACAGGCGGGACTCGTGCTCGGTCACGCATTCGCGGCAGAAGCTCCGCCCGCACTGCGGGCACCGGCACACCGCCTCACGCGCCTCGTGATTCCAGCAGCGTTGTTGGATGGCCAGTGCGCTCATACGCAGCTTGTGGGGCAGGTTGCCAACCTGCGGCGGGTTGGCAACCCGCCTGCCGGCATTTGCGCGCCCCCGCCCAGGCCGGTTGGCAACCGGCCGCAGGATACCATCCTGCCCCACAAAGACGTCTTCCCCACGCCCCCCTCACACATTGAAGGAAACCTTCTCTTCGGATGGCCGCTGCCCGAGCAGCAGCAGTCCTGCCCCCGCCAATCCGAGCAACAGGCCCATTCCGCCGGCAATCCCGCGCGACACGGGGTAGTTGAGCAGTCCCAACGGCTGCATCTGGGCCGGCGCCAGACCGGGGTTTTTCGATCGCGCATTCTGGTAGCCGATCGCAATTCCCGCCGCCATTTGAACCGCATAATACCAGATGCCGATGGACGCCAATGTGACGATCGCGAGGTTGCGCATGGACGGCAGCAGTTTGCCTAAATAGCTTTCCACCAGGACGGCCACCGCCGCGGCAATTTGCAGCAGAAGGAAACCCAGCAGAACCCAGCGTCCCACGTTCGCGCTCACCCCGAGCGTCAGCAAATCGGCGAGACCTCCGAGGCACAGGCTGGCGACGAATAAAAAGGCTGCCGGGGTGCGCGTCGTCTTGGCCGGCGGCGGAGGCGGAGCGAGCGGCGCAGCCGCGCCCGGCAGCGCGAGCCCGACTCTGCCCTCGGGCAGCGGCCCGATCTGCTTGTCTTCCACCGCCTCGGCCCAATTGCCCTCGATGACACCCTGCGCCTGGGCCAGATAGGGTTCCACCTTCTTGAGAAAGCGCCGCGCCGTCCAGGTGCGATAGAGCGACGCAAGCTCGTCCGAGCTGACGGCGGTGTAAATGCAGCACCGGCAACTCCAGCCCGCGGAGACGTAGACCCATGCGATCAACAATGCAGCCGCTAGGGTCCAACAAATCCAGGTGAGGCTGAGATGGTGACGAGATTCCAGCGCCTTAGCACTCCCGAACGCGATCCACCACAGCAAAGCGATCAGCACCGAACGCGTCGAAATGTGGAAACGCGGGGCACTGGCCGTCACGATGGCCTGGATGTCGCGAAAATAGAATCGCTTGTACTCTTCGCGAAAGCGGGCGGACTTAACCAGTAACAAGTGGTCGGAACCCAGCCAGACGCTGGAGCCGAAGAGAAAGCCCCTGCGGTGGCCGGGAAGTTTGCGATAGCGCTCGCGGTTCTGCTCCATGGTCACGCTCCCGGCCGGGTCTTGGCCGCTGGGTCATAGACGACGGCCGCTGGTTTGATGTAACCATGCGGCGGGATCTTCGGTCCCCTTCGGGCCTGAGCCACCAGGTACCAGATGCCCAAGATCCAGAGCCCGCCTTCCACCAGCGCTACCGCCAGCCCCACGCCGAAACGCCAGCGGTTCCGGCGCACCAGGCTGATCGGCTGCTTCCACTTCATGATCGCCAGCGCCACCACCGCCGGCGCGGAAAGAATCGTGAGCGGCCAGATCACCAGCAGGGCGAAGGGTATGAACAGAGCCCAGGTGTCGTACAACATCCGCGAGGCGCCGGAATTGACGGACCGTGCTTTCCCGCTGGAGGCGGCCACGCAGGACGGGCACCAGACCCCGCTGCCGAATTCCACCGCGCAGAGCTGGCACACGAAACGTCCGCACTGCTGGCAGGCCGATACCGCCCGCTTGCCGGGATGGTCGAAGCACGCGGCATCGCCCGCCAACGCCGTTTCGCCGCGCGCAGCGGCCGCCTCCGCCAGGGCGGCCGGGAACAGCCGCACGGTGTTGCGGGAGCCGCAGGACGTGCAGTTGGCAGCCTCGCCGTTCAGCAGTTCCCATTTGGGCAACGGCATACTGCAGCGGGCGCAGGGTACGGGCATCCGGACGCACTAGCCTCTGGTCTTGATCACCCTGGTGTCGCAGATCATATCGTGCAGCGCGCGTTTCTGAGAGTCGAATCCCGCCATGATGTATCCGATGTAGAGGATCATGGCGCTCAGCATCTTTGAGAAATAGCGGCCGATGGCGCGGCCCACCTGAATGCCCGATCCATCGGGACGGACTACCTTGACTCCCACCGCCATCTTCCCCGGAGTGGCGCCGAATTTGACGATAAAGAAGGTTTCGTAGGTGCAGCCGAGGACCATGCCGACGAGCGCCGACAACCCGATCATGCCGAACATCGGCGCCAGCATCG
>Ga0326727_10001177_pt1 | contig 99785 bp, 99 predicted proteins | sample MB2enrmetagenome_FD_207643 | JGI IMG/M metagenome (GOLD analysis project Ga0326727, IMG submission 207643) | Lab enriched peat soil microbial communities from McLean, Ithaca, NY, United States - MB29MY | ecosystem: Environmental > Terrestrial > Soil > Wetlands > Peat | place: USA: New York... | reverse complement strand
TAGAGCATTTTAAATAAAACTGTAGCCATTTATTTCCAGGCATGGTAGGATTCGTTCATGCGAACCATATTCTTGGACTTGCGTGAACGAATCCTCTGTTCCTACGACCAAAAGGAAGGCAACCGCGAAGAAATCGCCCATCGTTTCCGTGTCTCTCTGGGGCTGGTCAAGAAACTCTTGCAACAGCGCCGCCGCACTGGAGACATCGCCCCCCGTCACCGTTATTCGGGCCGCAAACCGTTCATCCTGGGTTCCCATCACCGGCAGATGAAAGTGCTGCTGGGCCGCAAACCCGACATGACCCTCAAGGAGCTACGCGCCGCCATACAGCTCAACTGCACCCTGCCGGCAATCCATTACGCTTTAGAGAAGCTGGGGCTGACATATAAAAAAAGACACTGCGCGCCAGTGAACAGAACCGTCCGGACATCGCCCGGGCGCGCCGGTTCTGGCGGCGCCAGCAGGCAAGTTTTGACCCGGCCCGGCTGATCTTTCTGGACGAATCGGGTGCCAAGACCAATCTAACCCGCCTGTGTGGTCGGGCGCCCAAAGGAGAGCGTGTCCATGCCAGCACTCCCCACGGTCACTGGCAAACGACCACCATGATCAGTTCCATCCGGCTGGATGGCTCGACGGCCTGCATGACCATCGACGGAGCCACCGACACGGAAGTCTTCCAAACCTATGTCCGGCAGGTCCTCGGTCCGGCACTGCGTCCGGGAGATGTGGTGGTTATGGACAACCTTGGGCCGCACAAAAACCAGGAAACCCGCAACTTGATTACTCAGGCTGGAGCCCCGGTTCGTTTCCTGCCGGCTTACTCGCCCGACCTCAATCCGATTGAAAAGATGTGGAGCAAAATCAAAAACTTCCTGCGCAGCGTCGAAGCCAGAACTCAGGCGGCTTTAATTGCGGCCATCGGCCTGGCCCTCCAAACCGTCACCGCTCAGGACGCGATAAACTGGTTTGCCTCGTGTGGCTACAGTTTTATTTAAAATGCTCTAGTTTTTGTAGCATTTGTAGTCTTTTTTGTCTGGCCGACACTGTATTATGCTTTTTTCAGGAGCATGAGGTGAGAGTTGAAAACGACGCCTCCTATGAGGGTTCATCAGTCAAGCCCTAAGTAAAGGGTTTCATATTTTTTCCTTAAAAGCGCGGCGCGGCCTGGCGTCGCCGCAGTACCGCCCTACCACATTTCACACGTACAGCGCGCTTTCGAGGTCGCGCACGAGCACGCTCATGAACGGATAGCGTTTGTCCGGGTCGCGGGCGAGGCATTTCATGATGACTTTCTCGAGCACGGGCGGAATATCCGCGTTGTGTTCGCGCGGCGACATGGGGCCGGCAACGTCCATCTGCGCGGCCAGGATTTCCGACGGGGTTTCGCCGGGGAACGGCTTTTGGTTGGTCAACAATTCGTACGCGGCGACGCCGTAGGCAAAAATGTCCGCACGGGGGTCAATGGGTTTTTGCTGCAACTGTTCCGGCGCCATGTAACTGGGCGTGCCCGGGTTCTTCGACATTTTCTTCGGCTTCTCCGGAATCGGCTGCGCGAGGTCGAAATCAATCAGCCGCACATTGCCGTTGCGTGTGACCAGCACGTTTTCCGGCTTGAAATCGAGGTGCATGAAGCCGCTCTCGTGCACGTCGCTCAGGCCCATGGCCATGTCAATCAGGATTTGCGCGACATTTTCCGTCAGGATGGGGTCGTGTTGCGCGAACAATTCCTTCAAATTCGCCGCCTCAACGTAATCCATGACCATGTAAAGCGTCCCGTTCTGCCGGCCATGTTCGACATAGCCGACGATATAATCGCTTTGATTGATTTTGGAAAGCACCTCGCAGCCGCGCAGGAACCGGCGGCGGGCCAGCAAATTAAACCGCAAGCGGTCATTCAACTTCCGCAAAGCGTAAGGCTTGCCGCGGCTGTCGGTCACGAGCCAGATCTCGGCCATGCCGCCGCGGTTGATGAGTTCCTGAGTATAAAACCGTCCGAACCGTTCCTGTTTCACGGGTTCGACGGTCCCTGCTTCCTGCAATTCACGCGCCATTTCATCTATTTTTTAACACGTCACGTCTGCGAACGCGAACAAAACTTTTCCGTACTCACTATACAGACGGATTGGGATTGCGTTCGGTCACAAAAAAATTATCGTTGCGCCATGCGACCGCTTCGGGCGCTGTTCATCTATCTGGTCGTGGTATTCATCGGTGGCGCTTTGCTCGCACCGTGGCTTTACCGGTTCGCGCAGGCATCAAGCCATTCGTTCCCTCAGATCGCCGGCATGCCGTTTCACCGTTTTGTGAACCGCTCGCTGATGCTGGTCGCGCTGGCCGGACTTTGGTGGTTGCTGTGCGCCCTCGGGGCGACCTCGTGGCGCGAAACCGGTCTGGTCCAGATTCAAGGCCAATGGAAAAAACTCTTCAGCGGGCTGCTGCTCGGCTTCGTTTCGCTGGCCGTTGTCGCCGGAATTGCCCTGACCGCCGGCGACCGCGCCCTGGCTCCGGGTCTGACCGCCCACAAAATCGTGGGCAGCCTTGCCACTGCCGTCGGTACGGCAGCCGTTGTCGCCTTCATCGAGGAAATTTTGTTTCGCGGCGGGGTCTATGGCGGGTTGCGGCGGATTCTTTACTGGCCGGTGGCGCTGGTGGCCAGCAGTGTGATTTTCGCACTGGTCCATTTTCTGCGCCGTGTGGAAGTCAGCGGCCCGATTGCCTGGAATTCGGGGGTGCTATTGCTGCCCCGGATGCTGGGTGGTTTCGCGGATTTCCACGCGCTCGTTCCGGGGTTTTTCAATCTCACGCTTGCCGGCCTCCTGCTCGGCCTGGCGTATCAACGCACCGGCAACCTGTATTTTTCCATCGGCCTGCACTCGGGCTGGGTTTTCTGGCTGAAAACCTACGACGCCCTTACCGCCGGCGGGCCGCACACCGCAAACTGGTTTTACGGCACGGCCCAGATGATTGACGGCTGGCTCGCTTTGATTGTGCTCGTTGCCACATTTGCGGTTTTCCTGTTGCTCCCCATCAAGCCGGCGCGTGAACCCTTTGCCATTGCGCGATGAAGGCGCTCCTCGAACCCGTTCAAAAATGGTGCAATGTCGGCCTGGGTTTTCTCTATCCTGAAATCTGCCAGCTTTGCGGCACCGAACGCGCGACCGACCGGGACGGTTTCGTGTGCACGCACTGTTGGCGGCAGGTGCGCTTTATCAAACCGCCATTTTGCGGACGGTGCGGATTGCCGTTCGCAGGCGACATCACGATCCCGTTTGAATGCACAAATTGCCGCGAGATGGACCTGCCCTTCCGTTTCGCACGCTCGGCGGTGGTCGCCCGCGGCGGCGTCCTGGAAGCCATTCATCGCTTTAAATACCGGCGCCAGTTGTGGTTTGAAGCTTTTCTCGCCGGTTTGTTTCTGCGGGAAGCGGTGCCCGCGTTGCGCGGCCAGAACTGGGATTTAATTGTCCCCGTGCCGTTGCATCCGGTGAAGGAGCGCGAACGTGAATTCAACCAGGCCGCGCGATTCGCCGTGCGTTTGAGCGTCGCCGCGCAAATTCCAGTGAGCGAAAAACTGCTCCGGCGGGTTGTTCCCACGGCCACTCAGACGCGACTGACGCGACCGCAGAGGGCGGCGAACATGCGCGGTGCATTTGCCCTGCGTCCGGGCACGCGGTTGGATGGCGAGCGGGTGATTCTGGTGGATGATGTTTTCACGACGGGCGCGACCACGGGCGCCTGCGCCCGGGTGCTTTTGGCCGCCGGCGCGGGTGAAGTTTGTGTCTGGACAGTTGCCCGCGGACTTTAGTAATATCTGTTTCAATAAGCCCATGGGGACAACTACTTTTACGAAGAAATCGCTTGGGATTGAGACGGTTGAGCCCGCATTGACCCCGGCGCCGGCCGACAAGCCCGCGACGTTACCCAAAAAACCCAGACTCACCTCCGGCAAATCCAAAAAGCGCGACATTCCGGAAGGACTGTGGACGAAATGTTCGAAGTGCCAGACCATGGTTTTCGACAAGGAATTGGATGAAAACCTGAAGGTTTGCCCCAAGTGCGGCCACCATTTCCCCATCGGTTCGCGCGAACGGATTCATTCGCTGGTGGAAACCTGCACGTTCGAGGAAATGGACGCGCAGATGACAAGCACCGACGTCCTCGGGTTCACCGGCGTGGCCACCTACCCTTCCAAGTTGGAACAGCATCAAAAACGGACTTCGTTGAAGGACGCGGTGGTCACCGGCATCTGCAAAATTGGTGAGGAACACGCCGCGCTGGGCGTAATGGATTTCAGTTTTCTCGGCGGTTCAATGGGCTCGGTGGTCGGCGAGAAATTGACCCGCCTCATCGAACGCGCGACGGAAAAGGAGCTGCCTCTCATTATCATTTCCAGCAGCGGCGGCGCGCGCATGTACGAAGGCATGTTCAGCCTCATGCAAATGGCCAAGACCGCCGCCGCGCTCGCCTATCATGCGCAACAACGTCTGCCCTACATCAGCGTGCTTACCCATCCCACCACCGCTGGTGTGATGGCCAGCTACGCAAGCCTGGGCGACTTGATTCTGGCCGAGCCGGGCGCGATGATTGGTTTCGCCGGTCCGCGCGTCATCAAGGACACCACCCAGGCCGAATTACCGCCGGGATTCCAAACCGCCGAATTTCTCCTCGACCACGGCCTCATTGATGACATCGTCCCGCGCACGGAAATGAAGCAGCGATTGATCGAGTATTTGGGATTTCTCTCCGTCCGAAAAAAAGCCGCCGCCAAGGCGTAATCCCTTCACCGCCGGCCGTCATACCACAACGTGCAGGATTCGCGGCGGGTCAGCGCCCGGCGATTAAAAATCACGTGCACCAGCAATTTGAGATGGTCCCCCGCCGTGTAGAGCCGCATTTTGCGCGCGGACGTGACCAGCGGGTGCGAATGCAGGATCACGAGTTCCCGGCCAGTCTCTCGCGCCAGCCGTTTCAGCCGTTTGCTCAAATCCAGTTCCTCCGCCGCGAACAGTTCGTGATTGAACCCGCCGATATTCCGGAACGCCGCCGTCTCCACAAAAATGAATGAACCGGCCAGCAACCGCCCCATCCGGCTGGACCAGTTCCAGGTCCATGTAAAAAAACCGGACAACAAAAATTTTTCATCCATCCGGACGGTCGAGCCGCCGGCCAGACAGCGGCCGGCGCTGATTTGCTCCGCCACTTCGGCAAACAGCCCGGCATTCGGGCACGAATCAGCATCCACAAAAATCAGCCAGTCGCCGGTGGCCGCCGCCGCGCCCGAATTCCGGGCGCGGGCGATTTGATTGACCGGCTCGAACACGACCGCCGCGCCCGCCGCGCGGGCGATTTCCGCCGTGCGGTCGGTGGAATTGTTATCGCACACGATCAATTCAAAGCCCCAGCCGCGCTGCGTGAATGCCCGGGCCGCGGACTTGATTTGCGCCAGCGATTCGCCCAATAGCCGTTCTTCATTAAAGGCGGGGACTACAACGGATATTTTCACCGTGCGCAATGTGCTTCATCGGCCGTCCGGTGACAACGCGGAAGGAGGCAAAGTTTGCAAATTTTAGCGTGCTTTTTTTGCCAAATGGTTTTTATTTGTAGCCATGAGCATTTGGATTCTGGTCCTGGGGCTGATGCTGTCGCTGGCCGCGCTGGGTTACCGGCAGGGCGCAATTCGCGTGTCGTTCTCGCTGATTGGCATCATTGTCTCCGCGTTGTTGGCCGGACCGCTTGCCAAATATGCCTACCCGATGCTACCGCACGTGGGTATTCATGACCCGACCGTCATCTGGCTGGTGTCCCCGTTGGTGGTGTTTTGGGTTCTGATGATTCCCTTCAAGTCGGTGGGGTTTTTTGTGCACCGTAAGGTGGAACTTTACTTCAAATACAAGACCGACGGCGTCCAATTGATCCGGTGGCTCCGCTTGAATTCCCGGCTCGGCATCGGGCTCGGCTTGATCAACGGCCTCGTCTATCTGCTGCTGCTGTCGTTCATCATTTTCGATTTGAGTTACTGGACGACGCAAGTGGCCACCTCCGACAATGAAGGCGCGGTAATCAAACTGTTGAACCGGCTGGGACATGATTCGGAAACCACCGGGTACGCGGAGATTGCGCGCTCGCTCGACCCCATGCCCGACAGTTTTTTCAAGTACGCCGACTTTGCCGGATTGCTCTATCAAAACCCGCAATTGCGCGACCGGCTGGCGAATTATCCGATGTTCATATCGCTGACTGAGCGCGATGATTTCAAGCAACTCGGCCAGAACACTGAATTTCAAAACGGCTGGAAGCAGGGTGCGCCCATCATGCAGCTGCTTCGCAACGAACAGCTGAAATCCATGTGGGAATCCCCGGAAACGGTCAGCCTGATCTGGGGCATCATCCAGGACAATTTTGATGACCTGAACACCTATTTGCAAACCGGCCAGTCGCCAAAGTACAGCTCCAAACAGATTATCGGCCGCTGGGCGATCAACACTGCTGCGACCACGAGCCGGTTGTTGGAAACGCGGCCGGTCATTTCGTCGCGCGAGATGCGGGTGTTGCGCGCGTGGGTGTCGCAGGCATATGCCAAAACCGCGTTTGTCGCCGGCGGCGATGGCCAGGCGTTTCTAAAAAATCTGCCCCATGTCAAAACCCGCGTCGGCCAGCCGCCGCTTACTGAGACCAACTCGTGGACCGGCAAATGGAAGGAAGAAGGGACCGATTACAAGCTGTCGCTCACCAGTGGCAGCCAAAAACAATCCATGCCCGTCCAAATCGAAGACGACCGATTACTGATCAAGGATGACAAAACCACGCTGGTGTTTGAACGCGAATAATCGACTCCAACCCGGTTTGGTATCGCATACGGCAGAAGAAACAAATGGTCGGGGCGGTGAGATTTGAACTCACGACCTCTTGCACCCCAAGCAAGCGCGCTAGCCAAGCTACGCTACGCCCCGGACCATTGAAGTTTTCATTCTATCCGGCCAACGCCCGTTTTCAATCACGAATAATCGCGGTAAGGACGGCACGGCGAGGGAACCGGGTCGCTGATCCTTGGACCTGAGGCTGCCTGCGTGGGTACCTTCAGTCACGCTTTATAGCCGTTCACCACCCACTCCAGTTTGCCGGTTTTGATGTCCAATATCAGCCCGTGCACGGGAACTTTGGGACCAATGAGCGGACTGCCGCGCACGATGTTGACGCTTTTGATGACGTTCTGCCGTTCGTTGCTGAACAGGCCGAAGAATTCGTCGAGATTGTCCGGCAACAGATTCCGTTCGACGCCCAATTTCTTGAACCGGTCGAGCAGTTGCATGGTGGTGGTCTTGCCGACCAGGCAATCCGTGTGGCCGATGATGGCGATTCCCTTGCCGCCCTTGACGGCGCAGGCCAGCGCCAGCGTGCGGGTCATGGAACTCATGGGGTCGAAGATGATGTTGCCCGCGTTGCGCAGCCAGATGAACTGCTCCGCCGGCAACGCGAGAGCGTTCGGGAAAAATGCGTTCAACCGCGGGTCAATGCACGTGAGCGCGATGACCGGCAGCTCGTCGGCGAAATCTGTCGGCCGTAGTCCGGCTACTTTATCTCCGGCCACTACCCGGCGGTTCGCATCAATGATGGTTTCAAACAGGCGCACCTTTAAAAAAGAAGGGGGGCATTATTTACCAAGTCACATAAATACGGAACTCAAAACTTGCCAAACCTCCCCTGCTCTCCCAATTTTCACGCCATGCAATCCTACGAGCTGCTGCGCGAGGTCTTCGACAAAAAAGCCCCCAAACAGGTCGCCGCCGACCTCGGCCTGTCGCTTTCCATGGTTTATAAATGGGCGGAACCGCCGAACCACGCCGCCGGCAGCGGCACCGGGAATCCGCTCGACCGCATTGAAGCCCTGCTTCGCAGCACCGGCGACCATCGGCTCGTGCAATGGATTTGCCAGCGCGCCGGCGGATTTTTCATTCAAAATCCGAAGCACACGCCGCATCCGCATTTCCTGATTCCCGCCACCAACCAGATTGTCCAGGAATTTGCCGATTTGCTCCATGTCATCGCCACCGCCACCGCCGATGAAAGGATCACGCCGGCGGAGTCCAAAGAAATCCGCGCCCGCTGGGAGGAACTTAAAACCGTCACAGAAGGTTTTGTGGCTTGTTGCGAGGAAGGGAATTTCAGCCACATCCGCAATCACGCCGCCAAACATACAACGGCTGGGCAGTCTTGAATTTCACAGCACCAAGATTACGAAGCTTAAATTCCCTTTTCTCTCAACAAAACGTTGAGAGATTCAAAAGACTTTTACGTTCCAGCCGCCTTTTTCTTCGCAATCGTGTGCGTGGCGTGGCCGTAAAAGGCGTCGGCGCATTCCATGAGTGTCTCCGACAGTGTCGGATGCGGATGTACCGTCAGCGCGATGTCCTCGGCGGTCGCGCCCATTTCCATCGCCAGCACCGCTTCGGCAATCAATTCGCCGGCGCCCGAGCCGCAGATGCCCACGCCCAACACCCGGTCGCTTTCCGGATCAATCAGCATCTTCGTCAGCCCGTCCGTGCGATCAAATGACAACGCCCGGCCTGACGCCGACCAGGGGAATTTGGCCACTTCGTATTTGATGCCCTTTTCCTTCGCCTCGGCCTCGGTCAAACCGCACCAGGCCAGTTCCGGGTCGGTGAACACCACCGCCGGGATGACGATATTTTCAAACACGACGTCCTCGCCGTTGATGTTCTCGACGGCGATGCGCGCTTCCCTATGCGCCTTGTGTGCCAGCAAAACGCCGCCCGCAATGTCGCCGATGGCGAAAATGTTCGGGTCGCCGGTCTGCTGATGATGGTTGACCTTGACGAAGCCTTTTTCGTCCAGCTCGACCTTTGTGTTTTCCAGGCCGAGGTCCGTGTTGTTCGGCACGCGGCCAACCGCCACGAGCACGCGGTCGTAAAGTTCGGACAATTTCTGTCCGTTGAAGTCCATGTCCACTTTGATTTGCTTTCCGGCGGTGGCCATCTTCGTGACTTTGGCTTTGACCCGGATTTCCTTGAACATTTTCTTCGCGTTGGCCACGACCGGCCGGGCGAGGTCGGGATCGGCGCCGGTCAAAATGTTGTCGAGCGCCTCGACCACCACGGTCTTGCTGCCGAGCGCGGCATACACGGTGCCCAGTTCCATGCCGATGTAACCGCCGCCCACGACCAGCAGACTTTCCGGGATATCCTCGACTTCGAGCGCTTCAGTGGAGGTCATGATGAGCGGGTTGCCGAGGTCGAATACCTTGGGCATGGCCGCCAGTGAACCGACCGCCAGAATCGCCTTTTCAAACTCGATGAATTGCTGCCCCTGCTCCGTTTCCACCCGCAATTTTTGCGACCCTTCAAAATAACCGCGTCCGTGGATGACCTGCACGCCGCGCATTTTGGCGAGCGTGGCCACGCCGCCGCCGAGTTTTTCCAGAATGGATTCCTTCCACGCGCGCAATTTCGCCAGATTCACCGTCGGCGGGGTGAACGTGATGCCGCGATGTTCGGAATCCTTGGCAACAGTGATTTGATGCGTCGCGTAGAGCAGTGCCTTGGACGGGATGCAACCGCGATTCAGGCAAACCCCGCCAAGCCGTTTTTCGCGCTCGACGAGAATGACTTTCATGCCCAGGTCGGCAGCATAGAACGCCGCGGCGTATCCGCCCGGCCCCGCGCCGACAACCACGATTTGAGTTTTAATGGGATCCATACTTAAATTTTCCTTGTCGTTCTCGTTCTCGTCCTTGTCCTCGATTCAAGCGAATTTTTATCCCCAATTCTGTATTCCACAGGTTCTTCATGCAACTTCCCGTCGCCATTATCGAAACGATCAACCAATCCACAAAGCATCGAAACAATACGCACCAGCATCTTCTTTCCCTCAAATATTCGCTCTTCAGTCGCCACCCGTTTGGCGACGAGCGCATCCAAGCAGGCTGCGCATTCTGTCGCCGAACCGCGCGCATCGTCAAAGAACTTTGCCCGCACTGGACGCTGACGTTTGCCGTTGCCTTCCGCGGTGTTGAGCAACATCGAAAGGCTGGCCCGATCCAGTTGGTCACAAACTTCGCGGGTTTTGCCTTTCGCCGAAGCCGCCACCTCTTCCAGCAACGGCGTCACCCATGCAATGAAACGCAATTCCAGTTGATAAGCATCCAACTTCTCGTGGTCAAACATGGCCGCCAGCGTCTTGGGCCCCGCGCCGTTTTCTGTTTGATATGAGTTCATTCGATTACGAGGACGAGAACGAGGAGGAGGAGGATTAAACCCTCACCTCATTCTCGTCCTGCCTAAATTTTCGCCATTTCCTCTTTGAAATCCTGCAACGCCTTCACCAGATCCACCATGAACCGCGCCGCTGCGCCGCCGTCAATCACCCGGTGGTCGTACGACAATCCCAGCGGCGTCAGCAGACGCACCTCCACCTTGCCGTCGCGCACCACGGGTTTCAGCGCGCCGCGGCCAAGGCCGAGGATAGCCACCTCCGGTTTGTTGATGATGGGCGTGAAATGCCCGCTGCCGATGGCGCCCTGGTTAGTGATGGTGAACGTGCCGCCCTTCAATTCTTCCGCCGTCACCTTGCGTTCGCGCGCCTTCTGCGCCAATTGCTCCAGTTCCTTCGCCAGCTCGAGCACGCTCTTTTTGTCCGCGTGGCGAATGACCGGCACAATCAGGCCCTGCTCGGTGTCCACCGCGATGCCGATGTGGAAATATTCCTTGATGACCAACTCCTGCGCGGCTTCGTCGAGGCTGGAATTGAAAATCGGATGCTTTTTCAGCGTTTCCACCAGCGCCTTGAGCACGAGCGGCGTGAGCGTGAGCTTGACGCCCTTTTTCTCGTAAGCCGGCGCGTACTTCTTCCGCAATTCGTTGAGCCGCGTAAAGTCGGCGTCATCAAATTGTGTTACGTGCGGAATGGCGTTCCAGCTTTCCCACATCCGGCGCGCAATCACCTGTCGCAATTGCGACAACGGTTTCTTCGTCACCGATCCCCATTGGGAAAAATCAATCGATTCGGCGATAGGTTTCGCCGGCACCCCGGCGGCAGCGGCCTTGGGTCTCACGGCGGCCTTTTGCAAACGTGCGAGGTAGGCGCGAAGGTCACCCATGACAATGCGTCCGCCCGCCTCGCTGCCGCGCACCCGGGCCAGGTCAATGCCCAGTTCGCGCGCCAGCTTGCGGATGGACGGCGATGCCACCGGCGCAGCCACCGGCCTGGGAATTTCTTCTTCTTCAACGTCTGCCGCCGGTTCTGCAGTGGGCGTTTCCGGCTCCGGCGCTGGCGCGGCCCGTTTTGCAGTTGGTGCCGCCGGTGCGGGCGCCGGTTCATTGCCGCCGCTCAATGAGATAAGGCGCTGGCCGACACTGACTTTGTCGCCCGCTTTGACATGAATTTTCGTGACGACACCGGCAGCCGTGGACGGGATGGACGCCACGGCTTTTTCATTTTCCAATTCGAGAATGGCCTGGTCCCGTGCAACCGTGTCGCCTTCCTTGACAAAAACATTGACCACGACGCCGGAATCCGCGCCTTCTCCAAGTTTAGGAAGTTTAACATCCATAATTAACAAGCGGATAAGTTGGCGTAAGTCTCCCTGTTTTTCCAGCAATAATTTCCGGCCAGGTTGCCTGCTCAAAAATTATGTCTTGTAGGAGCCGAGGTGACGAGGCTCCAGCTTACTTGGTATCCGGCATTTGTTTAAGGCCTCCTTACGTCGGCTCCTACTGTTTCAAAAGGCGTCAAAGCACCATCTCCAAATCACGCACTTTGCCGGACACAATCCGGAACAGCGGATGCGGTACGGGGACTTTCACCGTCGCAAACTTTTTTAACCGTTTTGGGTCGCGTTTTCTTAACTTCCGCTTCAAGTGCCGCCATTCGTAAAGCAATTGGCCGCGTGTCTCAATCAGATTTCCACGAAACCGCCGGCCACCGATTTTCGTCGCATCAAATCTGTAATCGCGCCGGACAGCTTCCTCATGCACCACCGTTAGATAAGCTGCCAGCGCAGCCGGTGGATTGGCCTGTTGGGAGAAACGGCGCAATTGCGGATGATACCGGTAGCCCTTCGAGTCGCCGCGCAAAACATTCTGCGCCAGCAACGCCTCGCGCCAAAGCGCCACCAAACCCCGGGCGTCCAGATACTTCGGATGCAACGTCCACAAGCGCATGAGGCATTTTAAGCGGCCACGACCATCAAGTTGTGTTTGAAATAGTTTGAATGACATCGGCGTCTGGTAAAGCAATCTTAGTTCGCTGGAAACTGAAAGCCCGTAGGGCTGGCATCTCTGTAGTCAAAAAATCCCAACTTGATAAAGCTCCGTTCAGGAGCGACATCGGAAACCTATGCCGCCCCTGACGGGGCTCGAATTATTTGGACGGATTGGTGACTACAGAGATGCCGCGCCGATGGCGCTGAAATAAGGCAGAACAACCGGCCACTTCTGGAAGGAATTCACTTCAAACATTTCTCCGAATCTGGCATCTAATCGGTGTGCAACGCATTGGAATCATTCTGGGAGGTCTGTTCTGCCTCGCGGCCATCACCGCGTCCGCCGCGCATACACAGGTGCGGCTGATCCTGTCCGCCGACACGGCAAAACCCGGCGACACCGTCTGGGCCGGGGTGGACCTGAAAATGGAGCCGGGCTGGCACACCTACTGGAAAAATCCCGGCGATGCCGGCATGGCCACGAAAATTGAATGGCAGCTTCCGCCCGGCGTCACCGCCGGCGAAATCCAATGGCCGCTCCCGGAAAAACTTCCGCCTGCCGAAGTCACCACCTACGGGTACGATGACAAGGTTGTCCTGCTAGTGCCGCTCAAGCTCGCCGCCGATTTGAAACCCGGCCCGCTGGATTTGAAGGCCAAGGTTTCCTGGCTCGAATGCAAGGAAGCCTGCATCCCCGGCAGCGGCAATGTCGAAGCCACACTGAATGTTGACGCCGAAACCAAACCTTCCGCCGACGCCGCAGTCATTGAATCGTGGCAGGGCAAAGTCCCAAAATCCGCAAAAGATTGGTCGATCCACGCGTGGTGGGAAAGACCCGAGAATAATGATACACGACCATTGATTATTGCCGGTTCTTACTTCGGACCTATGGCTGGCAAATGGTCAAACGATTTTGATTTTTTCCCGGATGGAAATGACAACTTTGAAATTCAAGCCGCGACTGGAAATATTTCAGATACAAATTCGCTTTTTTGCTTTCGAAAAATCGTAAAAAAATTCTCCGGTGACTGGCCTACGGAAATAAGCGGTGTGTTAGTTAGTAGTAATATAAATGGCAAATGGCAGGTTGGTTTTGAAGTAAAATTGCCGATCACTGACAAGGCTCCGGCTGGCGAAACAATTTCAGAAAATAGCGCAGGTGTCTCGCCCGCTTCGCTGAATCCTCTACAAACACAAGCAGCCGGGACGGCTGCGCTACCTTTGATGCTCCTTTACGCCTTCATCGGCGGGTTGATTCTGAACATCATGCCGTGCGTGCTGCCGGTCATCGCGCTGAAAATCCTCGGTTTCGTCGGCGAAGCCCGGAGCGACCCGCGTCACGTCCGCAAACTCGGCCTCGTCTATGCCATCGGCGTGCTGGTGTCGTTCGTCGCGCTCGCTGCCGTTGTCATCGGCGTGAAAGCCGCCGGCCATCACGCCGGCTGGGGCATGCAATTCAGCAGCCCGATTTTCATCGTCTGCCTCACCACGCTCGTCACGCTGGTGGCGCTGAATCTATTTGGCGTGTTTGAAGTCACTTTGAGCGGACACGCATTGGACGCAGCGGGCGAACTGGCATCGAAACACGGGTCAGCCGGCGCATTCTTCAACGGCGTGCTGGCCACGGTGCTGGCCACGCCCTGCACCGCACCGTTTTTGAGCATTGCGCTTGGTTTCGCCTTTGCCCAAAAAGCGCCGGTGATTTTGCTGATGTTCCTGGCCGTCGGCGTGGGATTGGCCGCGCCGTATGTCGTCCTGAGCTGGAACCCGGCCTGGTTGAAGTTTCTGCCCAAACCCGGCGCGTGGATGGAAAAATTCAAGGTCGCCATGGGCTTTCCCATGCTGGCGACCGCCGTGTGGCTGTTCAATCTCGCCGCCGACAGCTACGGAAAATCCGTTTTGTGGCTGGGCGTTTTTCTGGTGGTCGTCGCTTTTGCCACATGGATTTTTGGCGAGTTTGTCCAGCGTGGCCGCACCCGCAAAGGCGTTGCGCTCGCCGTGGTTTTGTTTTTGCTGTTCGGCGGCTACGCCTTCGCGTTGGAAAACCAGTTGCACTGGCGCGCGCCGGTCACGGAAACGGACGCCACCGGCTCGTTGAAAACATCGGCGGACGGAATTGACTGGCAACGCTGGAGCCCGGAAGCCGTGGCGAAAGCGCGCAGTGAAGGCCGGACGGTACTCGTGGATTTCACCGCCGACTGGTGCCTGACCTGCCAGGTGAACAAGAAAACCAGCATCGAAATCCCGTCCGTGCGCGCGAAGCTCAAGGAAATCAACGCCGTCGCATTGCTTGGCGATTACACGCATTTCCCCGACAGTATCACCACGGAACTGAATCGGTTCAACCGTGCCGGCGTGCCGCTGGTTTTGGTTTATCCCAAAGACGCCACCGCGCCGCCCATCGTCCTGCCGGAAATTCTGACACCGGGCATCGTGCTGGACGCGTTGGATCGCGCCAATTAGGCAGTAGGAGACGACGTAAGGAGTCTCTTATTTCAATTGCTTTTCAATGTGAGCCTCGTTACCTCGGCTCCTACAAATAAAGCCTCAGAATCGCCTCATTGACATTTTGAACGGAACAGCGAAATTGCTGTCTCTTAAACTGAAAATTAAGGAGTCTAAACTATTTAAAACCTATGAAAAAGGCATTTGTTTTATTGACTGCAATGACGTTGGCCGTGGCGGTGCAGGCCGTTGAAATCGGCAAACCCGCGCCGGATTTTACGGCCACTGACATCAACGGCAAGACCATCAAGCTCAGCGATTACAAGGGCAAGATTGTCGTGCTGGAATCGTACAACTCCGATTGCCCGTTTTGTAACAACCAATACAAAACCGGCGCAACGCAGGACCTGCAAAAAGACCTCGCCGCCAAGGGCGTCGCCTGGCTCCTCGTCAATTCGGTGAATCCCAACCATCCCAGCCATCGCACGGCGGAACAGGCCAAACAGGAAATCGCCGACAAGAAAATTATGGCTACGGCGTGGATTGACGACAGCTCCGGCGCGGTTGGGCATCTCTACGACATGAAAACCACGCCGGACATGTACGTGATTGATAAGAACGGCGTGCTGGTTTACCAGGGCGCGATGGACAACAAGCCGGACCCGCAGCACGACCCGCGCACGGCGCGCAACTACGTCCGCGAAGCCGTGGACGACCTGCTCGCCGGCAAACCGGTGGAAGTCAGCCAAACCAAGCCCTACGGCTGCAGCGTGAAGTACGCAAATTAAATTCTTCAATCAGTAGGGGACGAGGTGACGAGTCTCAATTTAAATACTTAGCACTGAAATTTAAAGACTCCTTACGCCGTCTCCTACAACATCTACGAACTGCCCGAAGTATCCTGAGTAAATTCATCAGCCAGTTCATTCTGCCACTTCACGTGCTCGTAAAATTCGGGCGACACCATATAGCCGACACAGCCGGCCGCGCCGCAACGGCACTCGTGCTCCCGATAATCCTCCAGACCGTAGCCGTAGTTGAACGTGAGCTCCTCCCCGGCCCGGATGTTGCGCCGCGCCACAATCCAGACGCGGCCGTCAACCCGTTCCGCCACGCAATTCGGTTTGCAACTGTGGTTCAGATAACGGGCCTGATTCCATATCACACTGCCGTCCAGGTCCCATTCGTCGTCGAGCGCGAAAATGAATTCGTTGCCCGCCTCGCATCGGCGCAGGGATTCGTCCTTGGTAATCCGCTCACCCGTGTATTCCGCCACCAGCGTCCCGGCGGAAATATCCACCCTGGCAAACCCGCCGATGCCGTGAATGGCCGACTCGCGGAAACAAATCAGCGGTGTGTCCGCAATGTTTGAATCGTTCAAGGTCGATGACATGCTCACAATTTTAAAGGCTCGAAGCCGAATTCACGGCAAAATTCCTCCGTCGGCGCACAAATTTCCACGCGCCGCCGTGTGAATGGATCGAGGTAAGCCAGCCGCACCGCCCGCAGCCCTAATTTCAGTTTGTCGGCCTGGCGTCCGTAAAGTTCGTCGCCTACGACCGGACAACCTGATTCCGCCAGATGCACGCGGATCTGATGCGTGCGCCCGGTAAAAGGTCTGGCTTCGACCAGTGCGAGTTTTTCCTTTTGTTGCAACACACGAAAATGGGTCTCTGCCTCCTTGCCGTTGCGGGCATCCACCTTCATCCGCCCGATTCGCTTCGGGTCCGGAACCAATTTTAACCGGCAGGTCCATTCCGTCTCTTTCGGTTTACCGACAACAACTGCCAGATAGGTTTTCTCCATCTTTCGGCTCTCGAACAAATCGGAAAATGTCTCGACCGCGCCTGGACTTTTCGCCAGGAGCAGAACGCCGCTGGTATCGGCGTCGAGCCGGTGAACGTAGCGAAGGAATTTGATGCCGCGGGAGCGCGCCCAGAAATCGCGCGCGGCGATGGATGAATTGAGGGCCGCCTGGAGATTGCGCGCGGTCTTCTGCCACGACACCGGCACCAGCATCCAGCCCGCCGGCTTGTCGATCGCCAGCACCGACCGGTCCTCGTACAGAATCGGTATCGGCTCGCAGCCGGGCAGTTCGATGAAATTGGTTTTACCCATGTCTCGAAGGCGCGAATGGCTGAAGGCAGGATACCGGCAGGCTTGCCGCTGTCATTACCGATGACCGCTTTCGGCAATCTGTGGTTTGACCACGCGTGAACCGATTGCCTCCATTTGGGAGCACAATTTTTTATACATGGCTTCACCCTCGTAGGCGCCGATGACGGCGCCGCCGGAGCCGGCGAAATTCGCGCTGGACCCGCATTGCCGGGCGACCTCGACCATTTGAATCTGCCAGGGCGGAAGTTTGTAGATGCTGCGCCGGACGTTGAAATTTTCATCCATCAACTCCGCCAGTCGCCGGTGATTTTTTTGGAGAATGGCTTCCCGGCCCAGATTGGTTATTTCCGCCAGCCGTTTCATGGCACCGACAACCTGAGGATCGCCATTATTGAAACGCCCGCGGATGTCGTTGTGAAAAATCTCGGTCGGTTCGCTCAGGGAATTGTGGTACGCCAGATACAGCGGCGGCAAAAGGTCGGGTGACAGCGGCTCGTATTTGTAACATTTGAACCCGTCCACCACCTGCTCCAGCGCCGGAGCGAAATCCATGTAAACCATGCCTTCGTAAACCTGGATGACCCGGTCCTGCAATCCGCCCATGATGCCCAGTTTTTCCTTTTCCACGGACAACACGAACGACGGTTGCGCCTCCTGCGGAATTTTCACCCCGTAAAATTCCATGAGACAGCGCATGGTGGCGACGATGATGGCGCTGGACCCGGCCATGCCCACCTGTTGCGGAATGTTGGTGTTGTAACGGATGGAAAAATTGCGGTTGTGTAGCGTCAGCTTTTGCGCTTCGCAGTATTCCACAAAACGTTTGATGGTCGCCTTGATGAGCCGCAAGCCGCCGTAGTAACCGTGCAATTCCACGTCCCGCGCCAGGTCGTGGATGGACTTGAAATTCGCGCGGTCGGATGCCGACGCCATGATGTCCAGCGATTCCCACTCATACAAGACCACCTCCGCGCGGAAATTGCGGATGATGACTGAAATCGTCCGGCCGTTATAGCCGTCGGAAGGGTTGCCCAGCAATCCGGCCCGGGCATGCGCGTATTTATGAATGATGATCAAGCAACGTCTCCAGATGTTTTCGCAGCGCGGGGCCTTGTTTTTCATCCTCCAGCGCAAACTCCACGAACGCGCGGAAGTAAGCCTGGAAATTGCCGATGTCGTAGCGGCGCTCATCGGCGCGCAAACAAACCCCATACGCCTTGCCGCCTTCCTTCATCACCAGCCGGATGGCGTCGGTGATTTGAATTTCATCGCCCTTGCCCGGCGCCGTCCGCTTGATGGCGTCGAAAATCTGCGGCGCAAAAACGTAACGCGCGGCAATGGCCAGATTGCTCGGCGCTTCCGATTTTGACGGCTTTTCGATCAGGTCTTCGATTTCAAAGACTTCGCCTTCCTTCGCCGGCTTGGCAATGCCGTAACGATGCACCTCGTCGTGCGGAACTTTTTCGAACGCAATCACCGCCGCGGCGTTTTTCTCGACGAACAAACGCGTCATCCGCTGGACGATGTCGCTCTTGGCGTGCATGCCGATGATGGAATCGCCGAGCGCAGTCACGAACGGCTGATTGCCCACAAACGGTTCCGCGCACAGGATGGCGTGGCCCAGTCCGAGCAACTGGCGCTGGCGGGTGTAAAAATATTGCAACGGCGCGCGTTCGTATTCGAGCGCTTCCAGCAAATCCTCCTTGCCCGACTCGCGCAATTCCTGGATCAGCTCGTCGTTCAGGTCGAAATGGTTCTCGATGGAGGTTTTGCCAGGGCCGGTGATGAACAGGATGCGCTTCATGTGCATCCGGGTAAGCTCTTCCACCACGTATTGCACCACGGGCTTGCGCCCGACCGGCAACATTTCCTTGGGTTGGGATTTCGTCGCGGGCAACAGCCGGGTCCCCAGTCCCGCCACCGGCACCACTGCAATATTGATGTCCATTGTTTGTCCTGTTTAAAAGCTATTGGTCGTCAAACCTTGTATCCGAATACCGGGATTTTTGCAATCTCCGTTGCGGAAAACCTGCTGCCACAAAGCCGGCAAGCTCCGCCAGGAGCGACATCTTTGTAGAAACGAACCCCGAACAAACCCAAAGCCCCGTCGGGGCGACATATTCCGGAATTCATTTGCTAAGAGCCTTGGCAAGCTTCTTGGTAGCTTTGCGATATTTTTGTATTGGGTTCATCATTTAAAGGCGTCACGTATTTTTCCGCCATTCCTTCTTCGGCGGCTCCGGCAAACCTTGCGCCCGGAAAGCTGTGCGGAAATGGACCTTGGCAATTTTCGGCAGATTGTCCGCGCCCTGCTCCGTGACAAATTTCTTCGCCGCTTCGTCCACGGCCGCCGAAGCGCCTTTCGGCAATTCCACATTGAATTGTTTCTCCAGCTTCGCCAACCCTTTTACAAATCCGTCCCGGGCCAGAATCGATGCCGCCGCCACCGCCAGGTCCTCTTCGGCCCGATGCCGCTGCACCAGCTCAATCTCCCGGCCCAGCGACATCAACGCCTTCGCCACCACGTCCTTGCTCGACGCAAACTGGTCGCTGATGGCTTTGACCGGCATGGGGTTCATCTGGTGCCGCTGCGCCATGAGATTTTCAATCACGCGCGCGTGGCCCCACGCCAGAATCGTATTCACGCTTTTCATTTTTGCGTAAAGCCGGTTGTAAGCCTCGTTGCCAATCGTCACGGTGTTCACCACGCAACCGGAGGTCTTGCGGATTTTTTCCGCCAACTCGGATATTTTCTTGCCGCTGGAAATGTTTTTGGAATCGCGGATGCCGGCATCTTGCCACGCCTTAACGACGCTTTCGTTGATGTAAACTCCGGCGATGCACAGCGGCCCGAAGAAATCGCCCTTGCCGCTTTCATCCACGCCGATGCGCGGCAGCAGCAAATCGGGATTCAACACGGTTTCGTAGCCCAGCTTTGCCTGTTTCAGGACCTCCGGCTCCAGCACAAACTCGATGAAATCCTGCGTGCCCTTTCCCTGCACCACCAGCTTGCCGCTCTCGTAAAACACCACGTTGATTTTATCCTTTTCGCCGGCGAACCGCGCGTAGGGCACCGCGCGAAACTTGAAGCCGCGCGAACTCAGGGCGGTTTCGAGCGCCGACGCCTGTTCGTCGGTGAGCTTGCCGGTGTAGGAAGTCAGCGGTGCCACTGAAAAAGAATAACCACAAAGAGCACAAAGAACACAAAGAATTTTGGGACTGTCCGAATTTGTAGGCGACGAGGTAACGAGTCGTTTGGACAAGCACTCCTTACGTCGCGCCCTACAATCAATGGCGTCGGCGCCCCACCAATTTTTTACGGCTTTTGCGACTCTTTACGGCAATAATCCCGGCGGCCAATGCGAGTGAACTCAAAACTCAAAACTCAAAACTCAAAACTGCAAAAGCTTTCCGGGCTTTTGCTGGATTGGTTCTCCGCCAACGCCCGCGACCTGCCGTGGCGGCGCACCCGCGATCCCTACGCCATCTGGGTTTCCGAAATCATGCTCCAGCAAACCCAGGTAAAAACGGTAATCCCCTACTGGAACCGCTGGATACGGGAACTTCCGACAATTAGAGCGGTGGCCCAGGCGAGTCCTGACAAAATCCACAAGCTTTGGGAGGGCCTCGGCTATTACACCCGCGCCCGGAACCTGCAAAAAGCCGCGCGGCAAATCGTCGCCCGGCAAAATGCCAAGTTAAAATCCCGTAGGAGACGAGGTGACGAGTCTCAAATGAAAAAGAAGTCAGAGACTCCTTACGTCGTCTCCTACAAGTTTCCTGATAATTTTGACGACGTGCTCGTGCTGCCGGGAATCGGACGTTACACCGCCGGCGCGATTTGCAGCATCGCGTTCAATCAGCCGGTGCCGATTCTCGACGGCAACGTCATCCGCGTGCTGACAAGGATTTTCGGCATCGGGGGAAACCCGCGCGAGAAGAAAACGAATGCACGACTCTGGCAATTGGCGGAAGAGTTGGTGTCTCACGCATCACGCATCACGTATCACATATCACGTCCCAAATCGAGGACGAGAACGAGAACGAAGGACGAGGACGATTCGACTTGCTCCAACTTTAACCAATCCCTCATGGAACTCGGCGCACTGGTCTGCACGCCGCGCAATCCACAATGCCGGATCTGTCCGGCAAAAAGACTCTGCGTCGCCTTCCGCGAAAATCGCGTGGCCGAATTGCCCAATCTCGGCAAACACATCGTCACCACTACGCGGCGCTTCATCGCTTTTGTCGTCGAGCGCGATGGAAAATTTCTGGTCCGGCAACGGCCCGCCGGCGTCGTCAATGCGCATTTGTGGGAATTTCCCAATACCGAATTTAACGGTGCCAGCGCCAAGGATGCTTTCAAATCCCTTTTTGGTTTTCGCCCGCCTGCTCTTAAACCGCTTTGCACCATCAAACATTCCATCACGCGCTATCGTATCACGCTGGAAGCCTGGCGTGTTGCCTCCGGAGGGCGGAGTTACACGACGCCCAAATATTTTAGGGCTCGCAGAGCTCGCCCCTCCGAAAAAATTGGCATTTGGAAAACGCCGGAGCAGATGCAGCAACTGGCCTTCACCGCCGCCCACAAAAAACTCGCCAGCAAAGCCGCCGATTGTATGCTATCCGCCCGATGATTTATTTCGACCATAATGCCACCGCGCCGGTCATGCGCGAGGCGCGCGAAGCCTGGCTCGACGCCACCGAACATAATCCGGGCAACGCGTCCAGCCCGCACGATTTCGGCAATCGCGCCGGCGCCGCGCTCAAAGAAGCGCGCGAAAAGCTCGCCCAGTTCCTCGGCTGCCAGCCTGCCGACATCATCTGGACGAGCGGCGCGACCGAGGCCAACAACATGGTCATGCACCATTTCGCCCAGACGCTCGATGCGAAGGGCGAAGTCTGGATTTCCGCCATCGAACATCCCTGCGTCCACGAATCGTCGATGCATTATTTCGGCAAACGCGCCCGGCTGATTCCCGTCACGCACGACGGCGCAATTGATTTGGACTGGTTGACGGCGGAACTCTCCGATTCGCGTCCCGGACTCGTCGGCGTGATGGCCGCGAACAACGAGACCGGCGTCATCCAGCCCTGGCGTGAGACGCTGGCCATCTGCCGGCAATACAAAGTGCCGTTCTTCACCGACGCCGTGCAATGGCTCGGCAAAATGCCGGCCAAAGGATTGGGCGAATGTGATTACGTCAGCGGCGCGGCGCACAAATTCGGCGGGCCGCGCGGCGTGGGCTTCTTGAAAGTACCGCATAAGAGCCATGTCACGCCCCTGCTCCTCGGCGGCAAACAGGAACAAGGCCGCCGGGCGGGAACGGAAAACGTGCCGATCATTGTGTCCATGCTTGCCGCGCTCGAAGCGCGCGAAAAACAAATGGCGCGCAGCGAACACGTCTTGCGCGGCGTCTGGCGCGAAAATTTTGAGCGGCAACTGCTGCACAAGCTGCCCGGCACGGTCGTCGTGGGCGCGAATTCACCACGGCTGTGGAACACCGTGTCGGCATTGATGCCCGAAGGCGCGCAATTGCGCTGGCTAACGAAGCTGGACAAGGCCGGCTTTGCGGTTTCGACCGGCTCGGCCTGCACCACCGGCAAGGAAGAGCCATCGCACGTGCTGGCGGCGATGAATTTCAAGGCCGCCGACGCGCACCGCGTGTTGCGGTTCAGCAGCGGTTGGGAAACGACGGAAGCCGACTGGGACGCGCTGGCTGCCGCCCTGGCCAAAGTCCACGCCGAAGTGCATCACGCCAAGGCGTGACAAAGAAAAGCAGTATTATCCGCAGATTACGCAGATTTACGCAGATTATCTTAAATCCGTGGCTTGACCTTTTTTCACAAGCCGGCGATTTTTTAGTACATGGAAAGGAAAGCAAACCTCTTGCTTCCCGACCCAGACCAAACCGGGTTTGGTCTAATGCCTCTTAGTCCACATCAAGCATCCCTATGATAATGTTCGGCCATATTTTGTTCTGGATCGGATTGATAGTCTGGCTGGTTGGCACTTTGATGTTTCTGGCCATCGTTTTCCGGTACAGCCTGATCTGGTTTTTCGGATGCCTGTTTGTTCCGTTTGCCGACGTGATTTACTTTTTCCTGTATCCGAAGCAAACATGGAAGCCGATGTTGATCGCCGCCATTGGATTTCTCGCAACTGGCGCCGGATATTGGATTGGTGGATTTAGTTTTTTACGATGATTATGTGGGAAGAAGACCCAAGATGGCAGCAAGCCAATTACCGTTTTTTGGTTGGAGCGGTTGTCGTCGGACTGGTCGGTAGCTTTTTGATTTCGCTTTTCTTCGGTGATTGGGAGCTGTTTAAAGATTTCCTTGAAGCGTTGGGCGCTATCCTGGCGGCACTTTGTATCTATGCGGCTGTTGTTTGGACAGTGGCGCATCTGGTAACAAAGCTTGGGCGAGTATTCAAAAGATCGCGCAAATGAAGATTTCCAGTTTCCCACCGGTTGAAGCCGGGTGTTAACGAGACATTAAACATGTGTTACCAAAAGTTCCCGTTTAGCCGACGTTCCTCAATCCCATTGCTTTTCAGCGGAAGTTGTGATTTATTATGGGCCAAATTAATTTATGCCTACAAAAATCGAAACCAAGACCCGGGAATTGTGCCAGGCCATCGTTGATCAGCCGGAAATGATTTCCATTCGCAAGCGCATTGACACCTTTCTGGCCGACCCGGCGGCGCGCAGCCAATACGAAACTGTGATGAGCAAGGGCCAGGCGCTCCACGAAAAACAGGCGCAATCGCTGCCGCTCGAAAGCGCCGAGATTGCCGACTTCGAAAAGCATCGCGACGCCCTGTTGCAGAACTCCGTGGCCCGCGAATTTCTCGACGCGCAGGGCGAACTGCACGCCGTCCAGCATTCCATCCACAAATCCATCTCCAAAACCCTCGAGCTGGGCCGCGTCCCCACCGAAGACGACCTGGCCGACGGCGAGTGCGGCGGCGGTTGCAGTTGTCATCATTGACACGCCTCCGTTCCGGAAATTGATTCGCCGGAGCAGATGAATCTTATCGCCGGGCGGCTTTTTTGCCGCCTAAATCCCGGCCGGGTATGTCACCAAAGTGCACTTTTTTGCAGAAATTGTTGAAAAAATGCACACGCGGTTTATAGTAAACTGCCATGCCCAAAAAACAAAAGCGCGTCCTGCTGGCTCTGGGGTGGTACGACTACCGCCTGCATCAGGGCATTGAGAAATACGCCCAGGAACATCGCTGGCGTTTGTACGCCGATCTAGCCCGGGAGAAAGTCATCCCGTGGGGCTGGGACGGCGACGGGGTGCTGGCCTGGCTGGGGGCCGGCGACGACCTCGCCGAATTTGTCCAGTCCACCAAAAAGCCCACAGTGGACTTCAGCCTGCGCCGGCCGCAATTGAATTTCCCCCGCGTGTTGCAGGACCACGCGCACGCGGCGCAACTGGTGGCCGACCATTTCATGTCCCGCGGCTTTGTTCATTTCATGTTTTACAGCGACAGCGACAATTGGTCGTACGAAGAGCGCGGCGAGGGCTTCGTCAACGCGCTGAAGAAAGCCGGCTACGAATGCAATTGGCTGCGCTGGCATCAGGCGCCGGACTTTGCTGCCGATCGCGAAGAATGGAAGCGCAAACGCAAGTGGCTGGCGGCGGAACTGAAACGCGCGCCCAAGCCGCTGGGCGTTTTTGCCGCCAACGATCAACTGGCGATCGACGCTCTGGAATCGTGCGAAAGCCTCGGCATCAACGTACCGGAGCAGGTCGCTATCGTGGGCGCGGAAAATTATCTGCTGGCGCCGGACGCCATGCACATTCCGGTGTCGAGCGTGGACACCAATCTGGAAACGCTCGGCTATTGCGGGGCCGAATTGCTGGATCAGTTGATGAGCGGGAAAAAGCCGCCGAAGGACCCCATCCGGATTCCCGCCCGTGGCGTGGTGGTCCGCCGGAGCAGCGATTACCTGGCGATCCGGCACTCCGGCGTGGCCCGGAGCCTGCGTTACATCTGGGAACACAGCCACGAACCGATTTGCGTGAAGGACCTGGTGTCCGTGGCCGCCATGTCCCGGCGCGGCATGCACAAGGCGTTTCTGGAACACATCGGCCGCACGCCGGGACAGGAATTGCAGCGCATCCGCATCGAACGCGCCAAGAAATTTCTGTCCGAATCCAGCAACAAGATCGAATCCGTCGCCCAGATGTGCGGTTATCAAAGCATCAACAGTTTTTGCATCGCCTTCAAACGCTCGACCGGTATGTCGGCCAAACGCTACCGGGAAACCACCTTATATTGAGCCCGGCGGCAAATCCGCTTTGCGCCGCAACCCGCTTCTGGAATAATCCCGCGCGTGGCCGGAGCCTTTCAACCCAGCAATCCCCAAAGATTTGAATCTGCCTGGCGCCGATTCGACGTGGAGAATTCCCGCGACCCGAACACCGAGACCACCGGCGGCGTGGCCCGTCCGCGCGAGTTGTTGTATGCCGAGCGGCTGACGCAATGGGTTTTGCGGCTTTGCCCCGGCGCTTCCGAGGCGTTGCGCCTGGCCGCGCGCGGCCAGCATATCTGCCGCTGGGAAATTCCGCGCCATTCTTACCCGCTGACCCGCGCCGGCTACCTGCAATGGCGGGCTGAACTCAAAAAGTTTCACTCCCAAAAGGCCGGTGACATCTTGCGGGAAGTCGGCTACCCGGACGACGTGATTCGCCGGGTGCAGGATTTGAACCTCAAGAAAAATTTTCCCGACGACCCCGAGAGCCGCGTGCTCGAAGACGCGCTCTGCCTGGTTTTCCTCGAATTTCAGTTCGCCGACCTCGCTGCCAAAAGCCATGATGAAAAAATGGTCAACGCCCTGAGGAAATCGTGGGGCAAAATGTCCGAAGCCGGGCGTACCGAGGCCCTGAAACTGAATTTTGGCGAGCGCGAAAAAGCCTTGCTGAAACGCGCCCTCAACGGTTAATCAAAACCCATGCCGCCGCCACCCGAAGCGCCCGCCAATCAAGTCCCGCTCTGCGTGGACCTGGACGGCACGCTCATCAAGACGGATTTGCTCTGGGAATCGCTGGCGCGGTTGCTGCGGCGTAATCCGTTCCAGCTTCTGCCCGTTTTATTCTGGTGGACGCGCGGCCGGGCCAATCTGAAGCGGCAACTCGTCCGGCGCGTCACGGTCGATCCCGCCGCCCTGCCCTACCACGGACCATTTCTCGCCTGGTTGCGCGAACAAAAAGCCGCCGGCCGGAAACTGGTGCTCGTGACCGCGTCCGACCACGACATGGCCCTGCCCGTCGCCAACCATCTTGGCCTATTCGACGAAGTGCTGGGCAGCGATGGCAAAACCAATCTGCGCGGCGCGAACAAGCTGAAGGTCCTCATCGCCAAATTCGGCGAACGCGGATTCGATTACGCCGGCAATTCGTCCGTGGACTTTACCGTCTGGCGCGGTGCGCGCGAAGCCGTTGTCGTCAACGCCAGCGCTGCTGTTTTGAAAGGAGCCCTCGAATGCACCAGGCTCGGCCCGACGTTTGTGCAGGATTATTCGCCCTTCGCCACGCTGAAAAGTTTTCTCAACGAATTACTGGTCCGCAGCGGTTATTTGCTGGCCATCGGCGCCGGACTTTTATTGGCTGCCGCGTTTCCGAACATCGGCATCGCCGGTTTCGCTTGGATTGCCCCGGCGCTGATGCTGGTCGCCGCCTGCGGCAAATCCGGCGGCGACGCGTTTCGCGCCGGTTACGTGGCCGGGCTCGCCTTTTTCCTCGCTTCGCTTTCCTGGCTGCTGCTCATTCCGGTGACCGGATTCCCGATTCTCGGCTGGGTCGCGCTGGCGGCGTACATCGCGCTGTACCCGGCGGCTTGGACCTGGCTCGCAAATTGGTGGGGCGAGCGCCTGTCGTGCCGTAGCTTCGCGAAGGCTGATACCCGCGAGCCGGAGCAAGCTTCCTGGGCTGGTCGTACGCTTTGGTCATTGGGTGGTGCGGCGGCCTGGGTCGCGCTGGAAATGGTTCGGGCGAGGCTGTTCACCGGTTTTCCCTGGAACCCGCTCGGCGCGTCACAATTCCAACTGATTCCGCTTATTCAAATTGCCTCGGTCACCGGCGTTTACGGCGTTTCGTTCCTCGTCGTGTGGCTCTCGCTGTCGCTGTTTTCCGCCACCCGCATGATGTATCGCCGTCCGGCGTCGCGGCTCGCGTGGCAGACGGAAATCTTCCTGCCGTTGACGGTAATCGTGGTATTGTTCGCCTTCGGCTACGTGCGCATCGGCGGGCAAAATCCGCCCGTGGCAACGCTGCGCGTCACGCTCGTTCAACCCAGCATTCCGCAATCGCTGATCTGGGATTCAACCGTGAACGCCAAACGTTTCCAGGAATTGCTGGTGCTATCGGAACGGGCGTTGAATCAAAGTTCGGAAGGACGAGTTACACGAGTCCCTGACAAATCACTTGCCGACCGGTCTGATGATAGTGGGACTCGCATAGCTCGCCCCTCCGAAAAGACTGATTTGCTCATCTGGCCGGAATCCGCCGTGCCGGAATTTGAATTTGGCGCCGACAATTATTCCGCCATCACCAACTTCGCCCGCGTCCATCACATCTGGCTGATTTTCAATGCCGAGGATTACGTCTGGCACTCCGGGTACGGCACCAACAGCGACTACGACGCCTTCAACGCCGCTTTCCTGTTCAATCCGGACGGCCAATGCGCGGGAATTTATCACAAACAAGACCTCGTCATTTTTGGCGAATATATTCCGCTGGTGCGCTGGCTGCCGTTCATTAAATGGTTCACGCCCATCACCGGCAGCTTCGCCTCCGGCACCAACGCCGTGCCGTTTGTGCTGGATCGGCGGGGCGAGCCGTCAGGAGAGACAAATATCGTTTGGCTGGGCGGCTCGCCGGAAATTTCTCCGCCCGAAAAAGTCAAAACCGCCACGCTCATTTGTTTCGAGGACGTGTTTCCGCATCTGGCGCGGGATTACGTGCAGGGCGACACGGATTTTCTGGTGAACCTGACGAACGACGGCTGGTTCGGCCGAGGCGCCGCGCAATGGCAACAGGCCGCCGCTGGAGTCTTCCGGGCCGTGGAAAACGGCGTGCCGCTCGTGCGCTGTTGCAACAACGGCCTGACTTGCTGGGCCGATGCCACGGGCCGGCTGCGCGACGTTTTCAAGGATGGCACCGGCAGCATTTACGGCCCGGGCTTCCTGACCATTGAAGTTCCGGTAGGCGAAAAGCACGCATCCACATTTTACAACCGGCACGGCGACTGGTTCGGCTGGGCATGCGTCGGCATTACCGGTCTGATGCTTATTGCGACGATAATTCGGGGAAAACCGCGCAAATCGGCTCAGATCATTTCCGAGAAATTGTAGCCGAAGGTAGGGCGAAGCTGCTGCTTCCCCAAGGCGGCGCGGCAACGCCGCCCTACCAGTAATAGGCTACCGTTTAATCGAAAATGCCCTGAAGCACAATTTCGCGCGGAAACGTTGAAGTCGGAGAAAACAGAAAGGCCGGACAACGGGTCCGGCCTTTTCATACAGAATTGAGAACTACGTACGGCAACAACGCTACAATAATACCCCGGAACCTGTCCCCAGCCAGTCACCAGTTCTGGTTACATGCGTAAAAGGGTATATGTCTTTCACAAACCCATTTAGTTTCAACGGTTTAAACCTCAACTTGTTGAGAAAAGATCGAGGAAACATGATTCTTTACGCATTTCTGGCGTTTTGGGATGCTTTATTGAAATGCATATTTGGCGACAAGTCGCCCAAAAAGCTTGGGATGCCACTTGGGAAAAAGTCGTTGGTCAGACCGCGCTGACGATTATGATTGCTGTCTTAATATTCCTTGTAGTCTTTGTCATTGCCCGGATATGGCGCGGAAAGGAATTCGCAAATGATTGGTTATTTGAATCAATTGCTGGGGCATGCGCAGTAATCGTCGTATTTGGAATAGTTTTTCTAGCTGAAGCTCTAATCATAGTGCCGATTCACATGATTGCTGGCCAACAATCCCAAATCGGGGATTTAACAAACACCGTCGCTTCGTTGACTGTCAGTAATGGTAATCTCTCAACCGCAAACAGTACGCTTCAAAAAACCGTTGAAAAAGATGATGCGGTCCTTAAAGCGGTTGCGGTCATCACAGGAATAACCAACGGAACGTTCGCAGAAAATTTAGAAAAGATTCCCAGCAGGCTTGATGAAATGCAAGCTGACATAAAAAATACCCAAAGCAAATTGTTTGCTGCTAGAAAACAAGAGTCGTTTCGGGTAAGCGACACAAACCGTATCCTTCTTTATTCAAGCACAAATCACGGCCCTCGCATATTTTTCAAATTAAAACATATTCCAATAAAAAACAGCATTGAAGGCATAACACAAAGCCCCATGGGGCAAATGCCCCTTTGGGGAATTGAATCGAGAGACAACATTATATGGATAACGGTTTTCAATTTTGCTGGTCTTGACCAAAATACCTTTACATTCACATACTCCTTAAGTGGTAATGACACCAATATATTCAAGACACTTTGGATTAATAACGGGGATGTATATTTTGATAATCACCGTCAGGTATTCGTTGATATTCCTGATGAATAATGTGTCACAAAAACACTTGACAATCCAGAATAGATGTGTCACATTTAAGGCATGAAAAGAACGGAAGAAAAAGACGAGTTGAATCTGATTACGCTGGCGCAGGAATACGCTGACGAGGACAAGGCTCGTGGATTGCTGGAATCGCTACTCTGGCCGAATGGCCCGGTTTGCCCGCATTGCCAGAACGATGGCAAAGCCAAGTCCATTTACAGGCTTCAACCCAAAGCCGAGAGCAAATCTAAAGTTCGCAAAGGTGTTTGCAAATGCGGGGCTTGCCGCAAACAGTTCACCGTTACTGTTGGAACGATTTTCGAGGATTCGCACCTGCCAATCAGCAAATGGCTCATGGCCATCTTCATCATTTGTTCCAGCAAGAAATCAATCAGCGCGAACCAATTGAGCCGGATGCTCAAAATCACCTACAAGGCAGCATGGTTCATGGCGCACAGGCTCCGTTTTGCTGTCAGCCCTGAAATGCCACTAACGAAGCTGCTCAAAGGTGAAGTTGAAGTGGATGAAACGTTTGTGGGCGGCACTGGCTTCCGTTGCTCGCGTTATCGCCGTCAGACGCCAGTTGTCGCGCTGGTTGAACGCGGTGGCAATATGGCAACACGGGTAATCAGCAACGTCACGCAAAAGAATCTCGGCCAAGTGCTGCATGAGTGCGTGAGCAAAGACGCCGATGTTCACACAGACGAACTTCCGGCTTATCGTAATCCGTTGAAGGAATGGAAATCACATTCAACGGTTATCCATTCCCGTTATGAATATAGCCGCCGCAATCCAGACGGCACGGTGTCAGGCATCAATCATTGCGAATCATTTTTCAGCCTGCTAAAGCGCGGCGTGTACGGCTCTTGGCATCATGTGAGCCGTGAGCATTTGCCGAAATACGCCAACGAGTTTGCGTTCCGTTGGAACACACGCGGCCAGACCGATGGCGAGCGCATGGAAACGGCTATTGGAATGGTCACAGGAAAACGCCTGACGTATCGCCAAACGACTTGAGGGAATAAAATTTATCAGCGATGCGATTGCCTTGTGAAACCAAAAGTCCCGCGCATTCCGTGGGGTAGAAAGAGAAATCGTGGCCAGATCAAAACGAGCGAAGCACAGGAAACAACCGGAAGAAGTGATGATGCCAAACTTGAGCGGCGTCTCATTCAAGGATGCTTTGAAGGCTTTGCTTAAGACACCGCCGCCCAAAAGAATAAAGAAGCCATGAGCAATACACCAAAAGTCGGCAGGCCCGCGCTTCCCAAAAAGGAAAAGCGCGGTAGGTTCATTTCGACAAGGCTGTCACCGCCCGAATACGCGGAGGTTGAACAGGCCATCCGCACCTCTGGCGAATCTAAGACTGAGTGGGTGAGGATGAAGCTGCTGGCTGCCGCTAGGAGGGCATAAAAATGAGCTTACTCGCTTCGATGTTGAGCATAGCGATTGCAACGGCCTTGGTTGTTTTTATGATAATAGGATTCTATGACGAACAAATTCCTAGACTTGAACCAAAAGAGGCTGATTGGTTTAAAAAAAGAGCCTTAATAAAGACGATATTAGGCACGATTGGAGTTGTTGAGTTCGTGTTTTTGATGCATTACCTATCGAGATAAATATGTACATCCATTCGACAAATCACGCGAGGCGTCCAGATAATTCAACCCACAGATTAAAGTGCGAGCACAGCAGCACCAAGGGCTTCAAAGTGGTACAGGCGACCAAGAGCAAGGGAATAGCCCTGCAAGCCAAATGCCGTGATTTCACATGGGATGTTTCACTTTCTCCAGAAGAAACGGCGGCATTAATCCAGGCACTTATCAAAGAATAAAAGGAAGTATTGTGTTTAATCCGACCAATCAACCTTGGGTTTGTGAAAGACATAATCCCGTGCGTAAAACGGGACTATGCCTTTCCCGTACGCAAATAGTTTAAGAAAACCAATGTTTATGCGGTCGGAATGGGGCTAATTTCGACGCAGTTTTTTTGCCGCTTTTTTATCGGCTTTTTTTGCGGTCTTTTCTGGTAGCGGCGGGACTGCTAAGATGCGCCTGACGGCATCCTCAAATTGGGCACGCGACAGTCTTAAATCAGTGGCTTTTGGCATGGTTAGGTTAGAGGTAGTTGGTCATACCCCGTTTTATGTTCTAAAACTTCAAGAATCACAAATTCGGATTGAATCGTTGTTCCTTCCCATAAGCTGATAAGCTGTAAGGGACGCAACGGCAAGATTGAAACTGTTTTCATTTATTGACCTATCGCGGGTTTTGCGGGTTAATTCGTGGAATGTGAACCCGAAAGAAGCAATAAAAGAACGGCTGCTGCTTGCCCTAATATTTATTTCAATTACTCGACCTCGCTTGGGAAGCGGCAGAAAAGGGGGCCATTGTGATCGACCTTTTTATTGCTTTCATTGTGGTGTTCGGAATCAGGGCCTTGGAAAGGAGAAATAAAGTTCCGGAATTTTTAAAATTATTTACTAAGCACCAAATTTTTGAGGATGACAAGTGGAGGCTCGCAATGACCTTTGCCGTAATTTTCGTCCTGCAGATGATTTTCATCTCTCCATATTCTTTATACAAAATCAATGATGTTTTCCGTAGGGGGAAAGAACATTCCCTATCACTTGGCCAAATAATAACAAACGAGTTTTATAGACCGATATTTCCTGGCCAAAGAGCGGTTTTCAAATATCCATCCTACAGGCGAAACATAGGCGTTCTTGCAGACTGGGTGAACGATACGAATAAAAGTGTCACAAATACGCTTGACAGTATGAAATAAATGTGACACATTTATAGCATGAAAACGATGGAATAAAAAAAGAGTTGAACCTGATACGCTGTCGCCGCCAGTTCAAAAGAAAGGGAAGAAGCAATGAACAAATATTGCCACTTGTCGTTGGCGTCCATCGTTGGACATAGCGCCTTTTCAAAAGACCATCCCTGGCTTTCGGTTCTTAGCTTTGTGGTTGTTATGGTTGTGGCGGTATTTGTGGGGAAATGGTGGATAAACAGATAAATCAAGTTTATGGTCAATGCTAATCCAGTTGGCAGGCCAGCACTTCCCAAAAAGGAAAAGCGCGGGAAGTTCATTTCCACACGGCTGTCACCGCTGGAATATGCCGAAATTATGCAAGCGGTCAAAGATTCTGGCATTGGCAAGACGAAGTGGGTCAGGACAAAGCTGATTGCCGCCGCCCGCCGGGTCTGAAAACCAAAAATGGTAAATCACGAATAGTCAACAAACGGACATGGTCAGAATGGTAGGGCGGGCGCTGCTGCGCCGCCGAATCCGGCTGACCAGCAGGTCAGCCCTACCGCACTGAATTTGCTCCTACGCTGTTCACGATGCTTGTTTTAACAAGGCTTCCGCGTGTTTTCGAGCGGCATCGGTCTGACCGCCAAGCATCCGCGCCAGCTCTGTGACGCGCTCCTTCTTGCCCAGTAATTCAATTCCGGAGATGGTCCGGCCATTTTTCACCTGCTTGGTCACGACGTAATGCGTGTCCGCCGGCACGGCCACCTGCGGCAGATGGGTGATGCAAAGCACCTGCCGCCGGGCGGCAATCTGCTTCATCTTCTCGCCCACGGCGTTGGCGGTCTCGCCGCCGATGTTCGCGTCCACTTCGTCAAAAATCAGCACGGGAATTTCGTCCTCGGCCGCCAGCACGGTCTTGAGCGCCAACATCACGCGCGCCATTTCGCCGGACGACGCGATGGCGCGGAGCGGCCGGGCCGGTTCGCCCGGATTGGGTGCGAATTGAAATTCGATTTCGTCCAAACCAGTGGAAGAAAATGAACGTCCCCTCGCCCCGCCGGGCGGGGAGAGGGTGGCCGCCGGCCGGGTGAGGGGTTCGTCAGTTAAAATCTCCGAATTACTCCTGAGCGTTACATCGAACCGGCTTTGTTTGAATCCCAAATCGTCGAGCTGCTTGACCACGGCTTTGGCCAGCCGCGGAATCACCTGCTTCCGTTTGGCGGACAAATCGCGGCCCCGGCGCAGCAGTTCGGCGTCAATTTTCTGCAATTCGCCGTTGAGCCGTGCCAGTTCGCCGTCGCGCTGTTCCAGACTTTCGAGTTTGCGTTTTGCCTCGGCGACGAACGCGATGATTTCGGCGACGGTCGCGCCGTGTTTGCGCTTGAGCGAATGGATGAGGTCCAGCCGTTCTTCGAGCCGCTGAAACTGCTCGGGATCCATGTCCACCTTTTCCGCGTAATGCGAAAGGCCGGACTGCAAATCGCGCAGGGCCGACGCCGTCTGTCCGTGCGATTCGGCCAGCGCGGCGGCGTCCGGGTCCACGCGCGACAATTCCTGCAACGTGCGGCCAAGCGCGCCGGACCGGGCGAGCAATGAATTGTCGGCTCCGTCCAGCAAATCCAACGCGGTCTGGCTCAATTGCAGCAGCTTCGCCGCGTTGCTGGCGCGATGGAATTTTTCCTCCACTTCCGCGTCTTCGCCGGGCTGAAGCCGGGCGCCGGTAATTTCGTTCACCTGAAATCGCAGCAGGTCCAGTTGCTGCGCGTAGGTTTTTTCATCCATGACGAGCGCGGTTTTTTCGACTTCGAGCACGGTGCGGCGCCGGACCAGCTCGCCGAACGCCGTCCGCGCCTCGTCCAGTCCACCGAACGCATCGAGCAGGGCCAGTTGTTTGGCGGGATGCAGCAGCGACTGATGGTCGTGCGGTCCGTGCAGGTCCACGAGCCATTCGCCGATGGCCGCCAGGACATTCAGCGTGGTGGCCGAGCCGTTGACGAACTGGCGGTTGGTTCCACCGGCGTTGAAGGTGCGTTTGAGGACAAGTTGATTTTCTTCGCACGGCTCCAGGCCGTTTTCCTCCAGAAATAATTGTAGCGTCGAGCCTGTGGCTCGATTCGATTCGGCCACAGGCCGAACGTTACATCGAAGCTTCGCCACGTCGAACACGGCTTCCACCGAGCAGCTTTCCTCGCCGGCGCGGATGAGCGTGCGGTCGGCGCGTTCGCCCAGGACGAGGTTGAGCGCGCCGATGATGATGGACTTGCCGGCGCCGGTTTCGCCGGTGATGATATTGCAGCCGGGCCGGAGCTCGAGCGTGAGGTCGCTCACGAGCGCGAGGTTTTTAATGCGCAATGCCGTCAACACACGAAATATTTTATCGCAAAGACGCAAAGACGCAAAGAAAGTCCTGAAAACGGTCGTGTCGAAATTGCAGGTGACGAGGTAACGAGTCGTTTGAACGCACTCCTTACGTCGTGCCCTACCATCAAATCAGGACATTGTCTGAAAACTGAAATCATTTTCATCGCCGCCGGCGGCGATTTTGCTAATTTGAACCGGCATGACGTTTGAATTCACATTTCTGGGCAGCGGCACCTCGCAGGGCGTGCCCATCATCGGCCAGGAATATCCGCCGGCGTTCCTGGCCAATCCTAAAAATCACCGCACCCGCCCCTCCATTTACGTCGCCACGGACAAGGTCAAGCTGGCCGTGGACACCACGCCGGAATTCCGCCTCCAGATGCTCCGCGAAGACATCCGCTGGCTGGACGCGGTCATTTTCACCCATTCCCACGCGGACCACATCATGGGTCTGGACGATTGCCGGCGGTTCTGCGATTTGCGCCAGGGCGCGCTGCCGGTTTACGCGAGCGAGGAAACGATGGCGGCGCTGCGGCGCATTTATATTTATGCGTTCGATGGCCGGGAAATTCCGAAAGGCTATTTCCGCCCGGAACCGCATGTCATCACCGGCCCGTTCACGCTCGGCGATCTGGAAATCATTCCCCTGCCCTTGCTGCACGGCCCGATGGTTACGAACGGTTATTTATTTGTGCAAAACGGCAAACGGCGGCTGGCGTATTTGAGCGACTGCAAAGAAATCCCCGCCGACGCGCTGGAACAAGTCCGCGGCGTGGAAGTGGCGGTGCTCGACGCGTTGCGGTACCGGCCGCATCCAACCCACATGTGCCTTGATGAGGCATTGACGGCGGCGCGGCGCATCGGCGCGGGGCGCACTTATTTCACCCATCTCACGCACGATTACGACCATGACCGGGCGCAGGCGGAATTGCCCGACGGCGTGACGCTCGCGTACGATGGCCTCAAGGTGACGTGCGGGTGAGCCGGGAGATAATTCCCCTGATGGGATGCGGCTAATTTAATGACCAATGACGAAGCCCAAATGACGAAGGAATGTCAAAATGACTCAAAATGACGAATGGGAGTTTCAGCGGTTTATCATTCTTTAGCCATTCGGATTCAGAAATCAGTTATTTTTTGCAACGCGATGCGGTAAATGCGGTCAAATGCAAATAATGAAAAAAAACCGGCTCCTTTTCACAACCTTGATCCTGGCGGTCGCGCCGTGGCTGGCCCGGGCGGGCGGTAACGAGGTAGTGGTAATTTACAACAACAACATGCCGGGCTCGAAGCTGGTGGCGGAGCATTACGCCGAGGTGCGGCACGTCCCGGAGGCACAGGTTTACGGCTTCGATCTGCCCGTCACGGAGGAGATAAGCCGCGCCGAGTTTCGCGACCAGTTGCAATTCCCGCTGGCGAGCCGGCTGGCGGTGGACAATCTCTGGCAGTTTGGCACCGTAACCAACACCGCCACCAACGGCCAGCCGTCGCGCGTGGAACATCCGGTCGTCAAATCCAAAATCCGTTACGCCGTCCTCTGCTACGGTGTGCCGTTGAAAATCGCCCACGATCCGACTCTGCAAGAACCGGTTCAGCCGGGTGTCCGGCCGGAACTGTTACGCGATGAGGCGTCGGTGGATTCGGAGCTGGCCTGGCTGCCGCTGATCAAGCTGAACGTGCCGCTTTCCGGGCCGTTGCCCAACTGGGTGTACGGCGTCACCAATCCGGCAACGCTCAATCCCACCAACGGCATCCTGCTCGTCGCCCGGCTCGACGGGCCCAATGTGGAAACCGCGTTGGGCCTGGTGGACAAAGCGCTCGCCGCCGAACACAACGGCTTGTGGGGCCGCGCTTATTTTGACGCGCGCGGTCTGCCCCAAAGCGACACCAATTACATTCTGGGCGACGAATGGATTCTGGGGGCGGGAGAAATCTGCCGCCGAGAGGGCTTTGAAACCACCGTGGACAAAAATCCCGCCACGTTCCCCGCCGATTTTCCCATGAGCCACATCGCCATTTACTGCGGCTGGTACGATAGAGACGTTTCCGGCCCGTTTGCACTGCCCAAAGTGGAATTCATGCCCGGCGCGTTTGCCTATCATCTGCATTCCGGCAGTGCGATCACGTTGCGCAGTACCAACGAGTTTTGGGTCGGGCCGCTGCTGGCCAAGGGCGCCACCTGCACCATGGGCTGTGTTTATGAACCGTATCTGGCCGGCACCCCGAATGTCGCCGCCTTTGTTGCGCGGCTGATCACTTGTGGCTTCACCTTTGGCGAAGCCGCCTGGGCCGCGCAACCCGCCTTGTCCTGGCAAACCACGGTTGTGGGCGACCCGCTTTATCGGCCCTTCGGGCGGGAACCGTCGGTGTTGCACGCGGAATTCGCGCGCACCCACAATCCGCTGATTGAATGGTCTTATCTGCGCGTCGTGAATCTGGGGCTGGTTCAGGGCGCACCGGTGGCGCAACTCGTCAATTTCCTCGAAACGATTCCCGCCACCACCAACAGCGCCGTCCTTACCGAAAAGCTGGCCGACCTTTACGCAATACAGGACAAGCCAGGACCGGCGATAAAAACCTACCAGCTCGCCCTGACCCGCAATCCGTCACCGGAACAGCGCATTCGCATCCGGCTCACCCTGGGCGAAAAACTGCTGGCGCAGAATCGCAAAGCGGACGCTATCGAAAATTACAAACTGCTTCTCCAGGAATCGCCTGATTATCCCGGCAAATCCTCCATCGAGTCAAAGCTGGCCGGCTTGGAGCCGAAGCCTGCCGATACCAACGCTCCAGCCAGACCTAAGTCGGACAATGAAACTATGGAGCACACAAATCAGGTCGCCCACTGAATGACTGACCGCTAAACCATGCGCCAGGTGGAATGACTAATTCCTAAACCATGATGACGAAAGAAGCCCAAAGCTCGAATTAGCAGTCTGACTTACGCGCTGGTCATTGGGTCATTTGAAAATTCTTTAGTCATTATGGTTTAGGGCTTAGGGTTTCTTGATGGAAAGTTAGTGATTTCCCTCCCTCTATCCATCTCGCCATCTTTCATCAATTTGATCCATACCAATTTTTCGTGTTTTTCGCGTAATTCGTGGTTAATTATCCGCATGGCGACGTTTTACGACACCCACGCGCATCTTGATTATCCGGACTACGCCAAGGATTTGACGGAAGTCATCGGTCGCGCACAGGCCGCCGGCATCACCCGGATTATTTCCATCGGCACCAATCTGGACAGCAGCGCCAGCGCCATCAAGCTGGCGGAGCAGTTCGCGTGCGTCTTTGCCGCCGTTGGCTGGCATCCGTCAGATGCCCATAAAGCCGCGGACGACATCCGCGAGCCGTTGCGCAAACTGGTAAAGCACCCGAAAGTCGTCGCGATTGGCGAAGTTGGCCTTGATTATCACCATTTGCCAACCCAAAAGCCCGGTGGTACCGCCGATGACGACGCACGCTACAAACGAAAGCAGGCGCAGCTTTTTCAGCAACAGCTCGAAGTGGCTGCTGAAGCCGGATTGAACTGCGTGATTCACCAGCGCGATTCCTTTGACGATACCCTGGCCCAGCTCAAACCATTCGCCGGCAAAGTGCGCGGCGTGTTTCATTGCTTCGGCGAAAACGCCGACCGGATGCGCCGCGTTCTGGAAATCGGTTCGCTGGTCAGCTTCACCGGCATCGTCACATTCAAAAACGGGCAGAACGTTCGTGACACCGTCGCCGCCACACCAACGGACAAATTCATGCTGGAAACCGATTGTCCGTATCTCGCGCCCGTGCCCTATCGCAGTCAGCGCTGCGAGCCGGCCTACGTGAAGGAAATTTCCGAGACCGTGGCCCGGGTGAAGGATTGTTCGCTTGAAGCATTGAGTGCGGCGACGTGCAGGACGGCGGCGGAGTTTTTCCTGAAATTGAAGTAAAACATTTCCGTTACCCGGCATTATCCGAGCCGGTGATGGCATTGCAATTGCTATTATCCATTTTCCGATAATAATCGGCACATATTACAAGCGGTAGGGCCGTGCTGCTGCGTGGCCACCATACTCGGCGGCGCAGCAGCGCCGCCCTGCCAATTGATTCGATTGCATGGTGATAAAGGACAACAAAGCGAATTGACGCATCAACGGAAGAAGCACATGAAAATATCGAACATCGGCAGTTCACTGGTCCTGGCGGCTTTGGCCGTCATCGTGACCTCCTGCGCGTCACCGTCGCGGGCGTTTCACAATACTGATCCCACTGCGCTGGTCATTCAATCATTCGACCTCCAGACCAGCCAGATGCTTCAGCCGAAAACCTCGGCCCGGGAAGGCAACGACCAGCTTCTGGCCGAAGCGGCGGCATTGCCCCAACACGAAACGGCGGTGGTCATCCTGGAGAATTACTACGAAGAGGAAATTGGAGACGAATTCCGCGACCGCGGAACCCCCTGGGTGGTTGGTCTGCGGCGGCTGGGCTACGAACATCTTGTCTTTCTGAAAGGAGTCGGCGTGGCCAGTCCGGAAGGGTTGATTGCCATCACCCAATATTATTGATTTGGATACTTGGCTGACCCAGGCGCGGCGCGATAGGGACATCGCGCCCTACCTTGATGCCCCTTTCAAAATTGCCTGTGCCGATTTTATGACGGCTTCGGCCAATTCGCGCGGCCGTAAAACTATTGCGTCGCCGCCCCAGCTTAAAATCCAGCGCTCGATTTCCATGAGGCTGGACAGCTTCATTTTCAATTCCACTCCCCCACCCTTCAATTCGCGGAGCTGCTGGGATTCGTGCCATTTTTTTTCGCGGACGTAATCGGCGGCGCGGGCGTTGAACCGGATGACAACTTCATATTCGCCTTCGCCGGAGTGGACGCCGAAGCTGTCGCGCAGCCGCTTTTCGAGCGAGAACTTTTCCGGACGTGCAAAGGTCTTGCCGGTCGGCCTTGCGGATTGCATGCGCGCCGGAACAAAAGTGCGGATGTCCTTGCGCGCATGGTCGTAAGCGAACAGATACCATTCGCCGTTGATGTTCGCCAGATGATAGGGGTCCACGAGGCGTTTGTCCGGCTGCGGCTGGCCGGGTTTGCGATAGGCCAATTCAATCTGCTGCCGATGCGCCGCCGCCCGGGCCAGCGTGTCGAAGATTTCCAGATTCAAAATCGGCTCGGCGCGGGTACGGAAGGAAATCGTCTGGCTGATGTCGGCGAGATTGAGCGAGATGGTGTCGGGCAGCGACTGCTCCATTTTGCGGATGGCGCTGAGGATGGGTTTCTCAAAGCTCGTGCCGCGATATTGCTGAAGCGCCTTTTCGGCGACAATGAGCGCGAAGAGTTCGCCTTCGGTAATCTGAAGGTTGGGGAACGCCCCGACTTCTTCGGTGTAGGCATAGCCATTTTTGGCGGGATTGAATTCGACCGGCAATCCGAGCCGGTCGCGCATGAACTCGATGTCGCGGTGAATGGTCTTGGTGGCGACCTCAATTTCACGGGCGAGCGTGGAGGCGTTGGGAAATTTGCCGGATTGCAGCGCCTGATGGATGCGGAGCATCCGTTCCAGCGGTGGGCGGGAATGGAGCGAGACGTCTTCGGATTTTAAAAGCCCTTTCATTAACACCCGGCTTCAGTCGGGTGGCAACAGAAAGCAGCAAACGGTTAACTGTTTCAACAGTTTTCTTCCTTTAAAACCGCTAAAGCGGTTATACCCCTTCCTACGGAATTAAAACACCCGGCTTCAGCCGGGTGTCAATGGAATGATCGAAAAACAAAGTTAGAAATCACGAGCCCTTTTCCAGCTTGGCGAGCAACTCGTCGTTGGTTTTGTGTTTCTTGAGCGCGGCGGTGAGGGTTTCCATCGCCTCGATGGGGTTCAAATCCACCATCATGCGGCGCAATTTGCGCACGGCCTCGATTTGTTTGGCCGGGAAGAGTTTCTCCTCCTTGCGCGTGCCGCTCTTGGGAATATCAATGGCCGGGAACAGCCGCCGGTCGGACAGCTTGCGGTCGAGAATCAACTCCATGTTGCCCGTGCCTTTGAATTCCTGGAAAATCAATTCGTCCATGCGCGACCCGGTGTCGATGAGCGCCGTGGCCAGGATGGTGAGCGAGCCGCCGTTCTCAATCTTGCGGGCGGAGGCGAACATCTTGCGCGGGATTTCCAACGCGCGGGCGTCCACGCCGCCGGTCATGGTGCGACCGCTGCCGCCATGCACGCTGTTGTAGGCGCGGGCGATACGCGTGAGCGAATCCATCAACACAAAAACGTCCTTGCCGGATTCCACCAGCCGGCGGCAACGCTCGATCATGAAGCGTGAAAGCCGCACGTGCGTCTCCAGGTCCATGTCGTTCGACGACGCCACGACCTCGGCCTTGACCGAGCGCTGGAAGTCGGTGACTTCCTCCGGCCGCTCGTCAATGAGCAGCACCATGGTAAAGACTTCGGGATGGTTGGTGGTGACGGCATTACAGATTTGCTTGAGAATGGTGGTCTTGCCGCTGCGCGGCGGGGACACGATCAATCCGCGCGTGCCCTTGCCGATGGGCGTGACGAGGTCGATGACGCGGGTTTCGATGAGTTCGGGGCTGGTTTCGAGCCTGAACTTTTCAATCGGGTCAATCGTCGTGAGGTTTTCAAACCGGACCGCTTTGACGTAGTCCTCGAACGGCATCTCGTTGACCTTGTCCACGGCCTTGAGTTGCGGGCTGGTTCCCCGATGCGGCGGCTGCGTCGGCCCGCTCACAAAGCTGCCCTCACGCAGGAAATTGCGCCGGATGGTGTCGGGCGTGACAAAAATATCGGTGGGTTTGGGATGGAAATGGTTGGCGACCGTGCGGAGAAAGCCGAAGCCCTTCTCCGCTATCTCCAGATAGCCGGAACCGTAATTCGACGTTTTGTCGTCGTTGTTGTCTGAGCCGCTCATATGTTGTACATGCGAAGGCAGGAATTAATCCCTAAACAGTTTTGAATTGTTGAACGTTGGGAAGCAACCCCGCAAAAACGAGGTCCTTAAAACCTTCGACAACTGTTTAGTACGGGTAAAACCCGCCGGATGCAATAATTATTTTTAAGAAAAAAACGGCTGGAAATAATGAAGCGGTGGCTTGATAAACATCAAATCTCCGTCGCTTCCTCACTTCTTTGGTCCGTTTTCTGGTTATCCGCCTACTTCCGCCTTCGCTTCGGCGGCCAGGGGCGTACTCAAATAGCGTTCGCCGGTGGACGGCGCGATGGTGACGATGAGTTTGCCCTTGTTTTCAGGGCGTTTGGCCACCTGAATCGCCGCCCAGACGTTTGCGCCGGAAGAAATACCGCACAAAATGCCTTCTTCCTTGGCCAGCCGTCGCGCCATGGCAAACGCGTCGTCGTTGGCCACTTGAATGGCCTCTTTGATCAACGAATTGCCCTGAGCATCCTTCAAATGCAGGTTTTTGGGGATGAACCCGGCGCCCAGACCCTGAATTTTATGCGGACCGGGCTTCAACGGCTGGCCAGCCAGGGTTTGGGAAATGACCGGGGAATCCTTGGGATCCACCGCAATGGCCTCAAACGACGGCTTGCGCGGCTTGATGACCTCGACGCAACCGGTGAGGGTTCCGCCAGTGCCCACCCCGGCAACCAGGATGTCCACCTTGCCGTCGGTGTCGGCCCAGATTTCCTCCGCCGTGGTCTTGCGATGGATTTCCACATTGGCCGGATTTTCGAACTGCTGCGGAATCCAGGCATTGGCCGTTTCCCGGGCGAGCTGTTCCGCGCGGGCAATGGCGCCCTTCATGCCCTCGGCACCGGGCGTCAAAACCAGCCTCGCCCCGAGCATCGCCAGCAACGTACGCCGTTCCAGCGACATCGTTTCGGGCATGGTCAAAATAATTTTGTAACCCTTGGCCGCCGCAACGAAGGCCAGCGCGATGCCGGTATTGCCGCTCGTCGGCTCGATGATGACAGTGTCCTTTTTGAGAATCCCGCGTTTCTCGGCATCTTCGATCATCGCCATGCCGATGCGATCCTTGATACTGCTGAGCGGATTGAAAAATTCACACTTGAGGAGAATCGTGGCGTGCAGGCCGGCGGTGACCTTGTTCAATTTGACCAGCGGGGTCCGGCCAACGGTTTCGACGATGTTGTTATAAATACGACCCATAACCATCCTTTCAAAATCTGGTTAATAATTCCTTTTAATTTAGATTGTAATGAGTTTGACCGGAGTGCAAGTGGAAATTTTTCATCGGAATTCTTCCCGTCCGAATCGCCGAGCTGAAAATTCTCGATGACGAGAATGAGGACGAAGATGAGGATAATCGGCGGACGGCGTTCTTCCCTGTTTCGCTGTTCAGCGTTGGGAGTTCGATGGGGGATGTTCCTCCTCCGAAAATCATAAGTCCCTGCCCGGCCTTTCGGTCGAGCAGGGACAAATGGGGGATGGGAGTGCGCCAAGCTCTCTTTCCCGGGCCGACATTAGGCGCGCCCCTTTCGGGGGCTGTCAGCTTCCCGACGCCATTCTCCACGGCAAGCGGAGTTTTCGGCCTCGTAGCAGGGCCGTCCAGCACCTTGCGGCACTGAATTTTGAGTGAGGCTTTTCAGCTTGCTCGAACTGATGGTTGCGCCACCAGCTTACAAACCAGATGAAGACACGCCTGTGATTTGCTCTTCGCGTCTCCACCACTTAGCCACGGGTCAGCCACCGCTTTTGACGGTGCGTTCGCCCGAGGCCACGGGTCTCGCCTCTTCACTCTCAGGTTGCCTTTTGCTCACAGCCCAGCGGTGTCGTTTTTAACATCGCCGACGCTTGGAAGGTTTTCACGCAGCCTGCCGAGCCGTCGTGTCCTTCCCGGTGCGGACGCTCATTTTGTCCCGCCTTTCGGCGTCTTTCTTTTGGCGGACTCCGTTTTTATTCGGAACCGCCAGAGTCGCCCGTCCGTGCTGGTGCGCAGTAGCAACCGGATACCCTCTGGGTAACTGCGATTCGTCCAAGCCCGAAACCAGCCCGAACTACTTGACCCGGTTCGGAGCGGTTTCTCATCGCTCCGCGACGCCAAGTCCCTCATTCGCATTTGACGGTGTGCGAACACCGCCAGAGGAACTGGTGAATTCTGCCTCCCCATCAAACCTTTCAGCCTGACTTCAGAGGAGCCGGATCAACCAGCCTGACCCGACCTTTCCCCAGTCACCTGGGATTATCCTGAAACAGACCGTTCAATCTTTCGATCTTCACCGCCCGCTTCGTTCTTTCAATGAACTGCGAACATCATACTGCAAATTCCCCAACCGACAACGAATTGATATGCACACCTTGTTCACTGGAAATGGCGCGTGAACAACCTGCGAACAACTCGAATCCGCCAATAAAATCAAATGGTTCCTGGAATTTGCCCGGGGAATTATTCACCGGTTTTTTGCCGCGAATTTTGCGCGGTGAAAAAGTTTGTATTCCGAAAAATTGAAAAATTATCGAAAAAAAAGCCATCCCGGAGGATGGCCTTGGAATTGTTTGATCGATTTATACTCAGGTCGGCGACGGGGTCTTCGCGGTCTTTTTCGTTTTTGCCGCCAGCTTTTTCCGCTTGAGATAGCGTTTCCGGCGTCTGCGATTTTCAACTTTGTTGGATTGTTTGCCCATAAGTGTCTTTACATTGCTCTCAGGTTGCGGTTTTGTGATGCCATTATGAAAGCTTTGGCTCGACGATTCAACATCTATTTGGCGCTGGTATTCCTGCTGGGACTGGCCTGCGGATGCCAGACCGGAAAGAAAACCCAAACCGCTCTCTTGCGCGTGCACATCGAGGTGAGCCCCGATCCCACCGGCACGAGCCAGGACATTTCCGTGCTGCGCGATGCGCCTGTGCTGGTCACCATCAAGCGCGAACCGATTTTGACGGAAGCCAATATCGTCTCGGCCAGGGTCATCGAAGCGCGCGGCGGCTTTGCCATTGAGATCAAATTCGACGAGAACGGCACCTGGCTGTTGGACCAATATTCCGCCGCCAATCCCGGCCGCCATTTCGCCATTTTCGGTCAGTGGAGCGAAAAAATCACCGACGGCCGCTGGCTCGCGGCGCCCATCATCTCGCGGCGTATCCCCAATGGCGTGCTGGCGTTCACCCCCGATTGCTCGCGCGAGGAGGCCGACCAACTCGTGCTGGGCCTCAAAGACGCCGCAAAAGAGGCGCACAAATCCTGGGTCAAATGACTTTTCCCGCTGCTGTTCGCGCCATTTTATCCCCCGTTGCACTGTCTCTGGGTTTTGGCACCAGTCTGCTGGCGCAGCAACCGTTCCAATTCCCCACCGCGAACCACGCGCTGTATGAACCGGGAAACGAACTGAAATTTTTTGCGCCGACCGCGCCGGACAAGCCGTGGACGACCGGCAGCTTCGGCTGTGTGCGCAGCAACGGGCATCAAATGCACGAAGGACTCGACATCCGCTGCCTTCAGCGCGACCGCCACGGCGAACCGACCGATCCCATCATGGCCACCGCCGACGGCACGGTCGTTTATTTCAGCACCAGGCCAGCCCTGTCGAATTACGGTAAATACATCGTCATCCGCCACATCGTCGAAGGCATTGAAATTTATTCCCTCTATGCGCACCTGAGCGAAATCCAGCCTGGCCTCTTCGTCGGCAAACAAGTCAAGGCCGGCGAAGTTATTGCCACCATGGGCCGGACATCCAACACGAGTGAAACCATCACCAAAGACCGGGCGCACGTACATTTTGAATTGAACGTGTTCATCAATGAGGGCTTTGCCAGTTGGTACAAACAGACTTTTCCCAATCAGCGCAACGACCATGGCATCTGGAACGGCCAAAACCTCGACGGCCTGGACGAGCGCGAAATCCTCCTGGCCGAGCACAATCCAACCAACAAATTCAGCCTGTTGAATTTCCTGCGCGGGCAGACGGAACTTTGCCGGGTGCTGGTGCGCGCGACGAATTTTCATTACCTGAAACGGTACCCCATGCTGGTCTTGCCCAATCCGGTCGCGCAAAAGGAAGGCGTCGCCGGCTATGAAATCGCCCTGAATTACAACGCCGTGCCCTTTGCCCTGATGCCGCGCGCCGCCTCGGAAATCCACAGCGCCGCCAGGTTCCAACTGCTTTCGGTCAATGAAGACAAGGAGAAAGCCAATCCCTGCCGCCACCTGGTGGTCAAACGCGGCAGCCGCTGGCAATTGACCGACGCCGGCATCCGCGAACTGGAAATGCTGATCTATTGATCTGGCCCGGATGGCAAAAAGGAAATTTTGGATTAAACTGATTTGGCAAAATCGCTTTCTAATCCATGAGAATTTTCTACCCAACGAGGGAGCCCCGCCGGAGAAATATTCCCCGAGGCATCGGTTTTACTCTCATCGAACTTCTCGTGGTCATTGCGATTATTGCCATCCTGGCTGCCTTGTTGCTGCCGGTGCTTTCCAGCGCCAAAGTGCGGGCTAAAAGCCTTGCCTGTTCGAACAACCTCAAACAGCTCGAAGAATGTTGCCACCTTTATTCCGCCGACTACGACGATTATCTGCCCCCGAATCAGGCGGGTGGTTTCGTGTCGGCACCGAGTACGACCAGTTCGTTCAGTGTCGTTCAAAACGTCAATTCCTGGTGTCCGGGCATCGCCCCTTTGGACACCACCTCGACCAATCTCGAACAGGGCCTCTTGTATCCGTATAACCAATCTCCCCTCATTTACCACTGCCCCGCCGACCAGTCCACCGTGGACGGTCGTCCTGATTTATTGCGGACGCGCAGTTATTGCATGGACATCAGTGCCAACTGCGAAGACGCCGCCCACACGTTTCAAAAATTCACCGAAATTCAAAATCCGGCACCGTCAGATTTATTTGTGCTGATTGACACGCATCAGGATGACATTTGGGACGCGACCTTCGGAATTTTCGGGGCAAACAGTTTCTGGCGGGATGATTGGCTCGACTTTCCAGCCGACCGGCACCAGCAGGGCGCCAATCTTTCATTTGCTGACGGTCACGTTGAGCACTGGCGCTGGAAAGCTCCAAAGATCTATAAGGGTGTCTGGCAGCCCGCAGCTTCGCCAGGCGACCTGGAAGATCTCCACCGCCTGCAACAATGCGCCAAACCTGACGTGAACTGAAAAAAACATTTCACCGACGGCACTGAGCCACATTTACGTCTGCACGTTTTAGTTGAAGATATTCGAGCGCTGTTTAACCTGCCGGTGTGCAGCCGGACATTAAGTCTTTTACCCGCGACGAACTGGAAGCCCGGTTTAAAGCCTGGAACCAGCCAGTCTATCGCGTCACGCAATTGCTCGAATGGCTCTACGTCCATCGCGCCACTTCCTGGGAGGCAATGACCAACCTGCCCCGGCCTCTGCGGGAAAAACTGAGCACGGAATTTTTGCTCCACACTCTCGAACTGATCCGCAAGCAGGGCGGACGCGACCCATCTTCCGTAGCAGACCACTCCAGCGAACAGGCTGTGAAGGATGGACCGCGGAGGGTGGACACCACGCAGAAATTTCTCTGGCGGCTCCAGGACCACGCACTCATCGAAAGCGTCCTGATTCCGGCCAATCCAGCGTTGTACGGCGATGCCAGCGACCGGCATACGCTGTGTGTCTCCACGCAAGTCGGCTGCGTCTACGGCTGTAAATTCTGCGCCAGCGGCCTCGACGGCTGGAAACGCAACCTCACGCCCGATGAGATCGTCGAACAAGTCCTCGCGGTGGAACGATGGGCCTCGTCCTCGGTTTTAAATCAATCAATTACGAGAACGAGGGCGGCGACGAGGATGATTGATAATGTCGTTGTAATGGGCATGGGCGAGCCGCTGGCAAATTACGACAATTTGCTCCAGGCGTTGCGCATCCTGAACGCGCCGTGGGGCGGCGGCATCGGCGCGCGGAAAATCACCATTTCCACCAGCGGCCTCGCGCCTCAAATCCGCAAGTTGGCGGATGAACCGTTTCAGTTTCGCCTGGCGATTTCGTTGCACGGCGCCACCGACGACGTCCGCAACAAAATCATGCCCGTCAACCGCAAGTATCCACTCAAGGAACTCGTCGCCGCCTGCGAGCATTACCAGGGACAAAAAGGCCGGATGCTCACTTTTGAATACATCCTGATTGCCGGCGTGAACGACTCCATTGAGCAGACCAAACCGTTGGCGGCGCTGGCTAAAAAGTTGTTCGCCAAGGTGAATTTGATTCCGTACAACCGCGTCGAGGGCTTGAAATGGGAACGGCCAGCCGAAGACGTTTGCGAAGCCTTTCTGGCCGCACTGCAAAAGCAAAAGGTCACCGCCACGCTCCGCCGCGAAAAGGGTGGCGACATTGACGCCGCGTGCGGTCAGTTGCGATTGAAAACAGAGCGTGAACTTGTCCGGACTGTCTGATATATTTCCCGTGTGAAACGGAATTCAAAAATTTTGCCGCCATTGCCGCAACGCGCCGCAAAAATGCTGGCAAGGCTGAAGCACGTTCGGGGAATGAGCTGCGACGAAAAATCCGTTCACGCGCTTGGTTTAGCTGCAACTCCCGAGGAACGATGGCAACTCAACGAAAACTTCATCCGGTCACTCGGCTATTGGAAGCCCTTGAAGCGGAAAAAATCCGCTACATGTTGATTGGCATGTCCGCGGCAATCGTGCAGGGAGTTATGGAAACGACCCTGGATGTTGACCTGTGGATTGACTTGCCACCGCGGCAATATATGCGGGTCCAGAACGTCGCGCGCTCGGCTGGTTGCGTACCCGGCGCAAAGACAGTCGTTTACGCCCAGGACGGAACTCCGGTAAATTTTGTTTTTGAAGTTAATGGCCTGCGTCCCTTCAATGTGGAATCCAAACACGCAGAAATGATGACTTTTCGCGGAAAGAAAATCCCGGTGCTGAGGCTGGCGAGAATTTTGAAAAGCAAGGAAGCAATCCGGCGCGACAAGGACCTGGCACATATCATTCAGATACGCAAATTGCTCCGGTGCCAACGCGCCTTGAAATCGAAGGCCAAGAATAGATGATTGTCTTGCTCGATTACGGCTCCGGCAACCTGCGCAGTGTCCACAAGGCCCTGCTCAAGGTCGGTGCGGACGTGCGCATCGTGCAATCGCCGGATAAAATCGGCGATGGGCGGGCGATGGTGCTGCCCGGCGTCGGCGCGTTCGACGATTGCATCAATGCCCTGCGCAAACAGGAATTGCTCGAAGCCGCGCGCGACTTCATCAAATCCGGCAAACCGTTCCTCGGCATCTGCGTCGGTTACCAGGCGCTGTTTGAAAAGAGCGAGGAATTCAACTCCTGCGCCGCCGGCCTCGGAATTTTCAAAGGCAGCGTTGTCAGGTTCTCGGAAAAACACGGATTGAAAATTCCGCAAATTGGCTGGAACCAGCTTGAAATCGTTCAGCCGGACTGCCCGCTGTTCCGCAGTGTGGCCAACGGCAGCTACGTTTATTTCGTCCACAGCTTTTATCCGCAGCCGCTAGATGCGGGCATTGTTGCCACGCGGACGGAATACGGCGACAAATTCGCGTCGTCGGTCTGGCTCGACAACGTGTTCGCCACGCAATTTCACCCGGAAAAAAGCCAGAAGGTTGGATTACAACTGCTGAAGAATTTTGTGGAGCTGGCAGTGAAGCGTGGTTGACTGAAACGCTTAAATCTGCGATAAACAAATTGTGAGCACGCGAGAATTGATTGAAAAGGAAATCGCGGATTTGCCTGAGCCGTTGCAGCAGGAAGTCTTCAATTTCGCCCGTTCTCTGCGGACCAAGCGGGACGATTTGTTCAACGGTATGCTTCTGAGCGAAACTGCGCTCGCCAAAGACTGGGACACGCCGGAGGAGGATGCCGCATGGGCAAGCCTCTAGTCGGCGAAGTTGTTGTCCTGCCTTTCCCTCAAACCAACCTGCAAGCTGGCAAACGCCGCCCTGCCCTGGTCGTAGCCGACCTGACGGGTGACGATTTGATTCTCTGCCAAATTACCAGCCAAGCACACTCCGACGGCTACTCGGTTCCGCTGGCCGTTTCAGATTTCGCGGGCGGCCGTCTCGCTGTGGACAGTTTCATCCGTCCGAACCGCCTGTTCACCGTCGAACAATCCGTGATTCTTTACGCAGCCGGCAAAGTGAAAGATGCCAAGCTGCGCGAAGCCCGCGCCAAAATCCGCGGCCTGTTTTCCTGAAACCGCTAATTCAAAATCAACGTTCAAATGACTTGGATCGTCGGCACAGTGCCTCCATTTGGTTATTCTATACTTGTCTCAGACATTCGCGTGTCTTGGGCTGATGGAACTGAACGTGACTGCCTTCAGAAAATTTACAAGGTCGGTGATGACTTTCTTTGTGGCTTTGCTGGTTCAGTAAAGTTGGGCTTTATTCTTCTTGATACGCTTGCTGCACAGTTACCCCGCAAACAACAACAGACTCCTTTGTTTCTAGCTCACAATTGGATACCCTCGCTGAGTCGGCGAGTTTTCCAAAGCGCACCTGAGCCGGAGAAGAAACTAGGTTGCCAACTTATTGTCGCTGCTGCCCATCCCACAGAAAACCTTGGCGATGCGCCTTGGCCGCGAACTTATGTCTGGACTTTCGCCTATCCGGATTTTAACCCGGAACAGTGTGGCGCTAACGAAGTTGTGGGGATTGGGAATGGATCTGCAGTATCAACCTATGCGACAGCGTTACGTGAAGCTCGGGACAATTTCTCTTTCCTGAAACTCATCACATGCGGTGAGGGAGCTCAAGCAGAGTTTCTTGCGAGCACCATGTTTGAGTCCGTGTGTAAAACTGCAACCAAAGGTGTGAGTCCGTTCATGCAAATGGGTGTTTTGACTCGAGGAAAGGCTTTGCTCGGCAATTATAACTTCACGCGGTTTCGGGCTGATGGCAGCACAACTAAAATTCAAGTGCCGCTAGTAGCAAATGACTACAAGACTTTTCTAGATTTTTGCCAAACTGGTAACTTTGGTTCATTTTCAGCGGTTTGCTGTAAATTGCCAGCAATGCACAATACTTCAACATTGCGGTATTTTTACAAAGCTGCAATAGGTTGGATACCCGCAAGAATAAATTCATTTCTCTCGTGTGGGCGCATTAAACTTTTCAGTCGTATTATATTATCCGCACTTGCAATTTTCCTGCTGTTGACGCAACTTGATTTCAAGGATTAACAAAAGGAAACGAAAGGATTAAAAATTATGGCACATGAATTACCATCCCTCCCCTATCCCAAGGAAGCTCTGGAACCGCACATTGACGCGCTGACGATGGAAATCCATCACGGACGTCATCACAAAGCTTACGTGGACAATCTCAACAAAGCCATCACCGGCAACGCCGTGCTCGAAAACAAATCACTCGATGCGCTCATCAAGGACCTCGCATCAGTACCAGACAACATCCGCGGCCCGGTGCGCAACAACGGCGGCGGCCATTGGAACCATTCATTCTTCTGGAAAATTCTCGCGCCCAAGGCCGGCGGCGCGCCATCCGGCAAGCTCGGCGACGCCATCAACGGCGCGTTCGGCTCGTTTGCCGATTTCCAGGCCAAGTTCGAGGCGGCGGGCCTGGGCCGGTTCGGCAGCGGTTGGGTCTGGCTCGTTTCCAACGGCGGGAAACTGGGAATTGTCTCCACCGCCAACCAGGACAATCCGCTCATGGGCAAGGCTGTCGCCGGTTGCGAAGGCAAGCCGATCCTCGGCGTGGATGTCTGGGAACACGCCTACTACCTGAAGTACCAGAACAAACGTGCGGATTACCTGAAAGCGGTCTGGAACGTGATCAACTGGAACGAAGTCGCAAAGAATCTGTAAATCACGAACCGTTTTACGGTAGGGCGGAGTTGCTGCTCCGCCTTTTTTATTGGGGCGGCGCGGCAGCACCGCCCTACCCGTTTGTGGTTAAACACCGCGTTGGTTGACAATCTTGTTGCCCTTGCCGAGGACGATGACGCGCGGTTTCCATTTGGCCGCCTGCTTTTTGTCCACGACGGCGAAGTTCATGATGGTGAGCAAATCGCCCTTCTTGCCGAGGTGGGCCACCGCGCCGTTGAGGATGATTTCGCCGGAACCGCGTTTGCCGGGAATGGCATAGGTCTCAAACCGTTCGCCGTTGGCCATGTTGCCGCACAGGATTTTTTCATACTCCTGCAGACCCACTTTTTCCATCAGGTCGGCGGCGATGGTCAGGCTTCCCTCATATTTCACGTTGCCGCCGGTGACGGTGGCGCGGTGAACCTTCGATTTCAGCAAAACAACTTGCATGAGAATTTGATTATAGCGCACTTCTGCGCTACTTCAACTTGAGAAAATTCCGCATAATCTGCCGCCCGTTTTCGGTCAGAATGCTTTCGGGATGAAATTGCACGCCCCAGACGGGCAGATCCTTGTGCCGCACGCCCATGATTTCGCCTTCGTCGCTCTCGGCGGTGATTTCGAGACAGGCGGGCAGCGTGTCGCGCTTGATGACGAGCGAATGATAGCGCGTGGCCACAAAGGGATTGGCCATGCCCGCGAACAGGTCCTTGCCGTTGTGTTTAATCGGCGACGTTTTGCCGTGCATCATCCGGTAATTCACCACCACCTCCGCGCCGAAGGTGTGCCCGATGCACTGGTGTCCCAGGCAGACTCCGAAGATGGGAATCCGCTCGCCGCCGAAGGTGCGGATGACTTCGTTCGACAACCCGGACTCACGCGGCGAGCACGGTCCCGGCGACACGAGGATGCGTTCCGGTTTCAAGGCGTGAATCTGGTCGAGCGTGACCTCGTCGTTGCGCCGTACCTGCAACTCCACGTTCAGCTCGCCGAGATATTGCACGAGGTTGTAGGTGAACGAATCGTAATTGTCTATGACCAGCACCATGGCGGCTTCAAGTTAACATGGAAAGCGATTTTGGAAACCAGAAATACAATTGTTCTCCGCCGGCGGAACCGCCTTGAAAGCGCGAGATACAGGTCAGATAACCTGTCGAAGAGCCGCTTCTGTCACCTGCTGCCCCCAAACCACCCGGCCGATCTTTTTGGCCAGAACAAATTTGATTTCGCCGCCGCTGACCTTTTTGTCCAGCTTCATGGCGCCGAAAAGTTTCCGGCGTTGAACCGAGTTCAGTTTGATTTCGCAAGGCAGACCGGCACGTTTGAACAAATCCTGGATCCGGTCGGCGTCCTTTTCAGACAAACCGGTCAGGGCGCAGGAAAGTTTTGCGGCGACCACCTGGCCGATGGCGATGGCTTCGCCATGCAGGTATTTGCCATACCCGGAAATATTTTCGATGGCGTGGCCGATGGTGTGGCCGAAATTCAGGATGGCACGCAGGCCGCCCTCGGTTTCGTCCTGGCCAACGACCTCCGCCTTGATTTCACAGCAACGAGCGATGACGCCAGCCAGCTTCTTCGGTTTGCGCCGGAGCAGTTTCGGCAAATCGCGTTCCAGTTGCGCAAAGAGTTTTGCGTCGTAGATGATGCCGTACTTGATGACTTCAGCAAGCCCGGCGCGATACTCGCGCTCCGGCAACGTCTTCAATGTGTTGAGGTCGCATAATACCAGGCGCGGCTGATAAAATGCGCCCACCAGATTCTTGCCGGCCTTCAAATTGACGCCCACTTTGCCGCCGACCGAGCTGTCCACCTGCGCCAGCAGCGTTGTAGGCACCTGCACAAAGGCGATGCCACGCAGATACGTGGCGGCGACAAATCCGGCCAGGTCGCCCACCACCCCGCCGCCGAGAGCGACGATGAACGACTTGCGTTCCAGCCGGTGTGCTGCCAGCAGGTCGTAGCCGGTCTGGACCGTTTTCAGGCTCTTGGCCGTTTCCCCCCCCGGCACTACGACCAGCGAAGGCGAAAAGCCCGCCGTGGCGAGGGAATTGAAAGCCGCCTTGGCATACCGTCGGCCGACATTGGTATCGGTAATGATGGCGCAGCGCGCCCCGAGTTTCTGGCGCGCGCATTCGCGGCCAAGCCGATCAATCAAACCCGGCGCGATCTCGATCGCGTAACTGCGATTTCCCAGTTTTACGGAGACGGTGCGCACGGGCCCAGCATAGAGATTGAAGGCGCGGTGTCAAAGTTTTGCCGGCTCTTTTCATGTGACGCAGTTTGCAGTTCGGGTGGGGCGAGCGTACCCGCGAGCCGGCCTAGTCAATAAATCTCATCAGCCCCGGCTCGCGAGGATGAGCCTCCGCCGGACAACGGTTCGTCAGGAGCCTCGCCCCACCAAAACTGTGTCACCGCCACCTTTTTTGTTCTGCCGGGGCTGGATTCGTCCTAACCTTGGCCATGATTTCCACCGTTCATGTTTGGTCCGGACGTATCAAGATTCAAACAGCCGTCCTGCTTTTAGTTGCCCTGTCAATTTGCGGTTGCACTACCAAGCCGATGACTGCCGCCCGTCTGGAACCAAACCCAACCGGTTTCACCATTTTCATGATTGGCGATTCCACGATGGCGGACAAGCCGTTGATTCCGGCAAATCCCGAACGCGGCTGGGGACAAATGCTGCCGATGTATTTCAAGGACGGAGTGCGGGTTGAAAATCACGCGGTCAACGGCCGGAGTTCAAAGAGTTTCATTGACCAGGACCGGTGGAAAGCAGTCACGAACCGGCTCCGGCCGGGCGATTATGTCATCATCCAGTTCGGCCATAACGATGAAAAGAAAAAGGGCCCCAAACGTTACACCGAACCGTTTGGCGGTTTTAAGACGAACCTGGCCCGGTTCGTCTGCGAAACCCGCGAGCATGGAGCCACCCCCATTCTGGCTACTCCCGTCGCCCGGAGAAAATTTGACGACCACGGCGGGTTGGTTGACAAGCACGGCGATTATGTGAAAGCCGTGCGGGAAGTCGCGCAGGAACAGCAGGCCGCCCTGCTCGATTTAAACGCCCGCAGCACCGAACTGCTCACCCAATTGGGACCGGAATCTTCCAAACGATTGTATGATTGGATCCCCGCCGGCGAATTTGAGCATCGTCCGAAGGCTTTGACCGACGACACCCATTTCAACGCCTATGGCGCAAGCCGGATTTGCGACCTGGCGGTGACGGAAATTGAATCTAATGTTCCCGCACTCGCAATCTGGCTGAGAAGTCAGCCCGGCGCCAATGTCAATCAAGTCGGTACGGAGAAATAGAACGGGGTAAAAGCCGGCTTTACTCTCGTGGCCGGGACGGGCCCTGAAAATTGAAACCCGCCCGCAGGATTCCGGGCTCCAACCTGCGGGCGGGAATTGTAACCCAATCCCTTCGCTGACGGTTAATTGTATTCGGCAATGGTCGGCAATCCTTCGGGGTTGGCAATGCCGTTGCCCTGCAGGAAGACGATGTGCTGGTAACCGAGGTTCCGTAAGCCAACGAAGAGGGCAGTACCGCGGTCGCGGAATTGTTCGCCCACCTGAGGCTCGTTGTAATTTTCGAGGATCACGACCGCCGCCTGATGCTGTGGCAATGTCATGGCTTTGGCCAGAATCGCTTCGTTTTTCTCTCCTTTGGTGGTCGTGGGTTGGAGCATCTGGCACGTGTGGTCGTCCAGTGAAGCGATGACCAACGGCGCGCTGTCGGTATTATGAAATGCCTGCGGCGGCATCGGCTGGGTCACACAGGAAGTCAAAAGGACGGGCAAGGCTGCCAGAGCGATTAAGTTGCAGATTTTCATAAATACATCCTTTGGTGCGGCTGTTAAAATTTTTTACTGACTGGCGTAATTATTTTTTGCCTCTACCTGCTGTCGTTTCATTTGCAGCTTTGGTGCCAGCCGTTCGTGAGTCCAAATGCTGGATACTGTTTTTCTTCGCGTGTATTATTTTTAGACGACCTCAAAGTGTCGCGGCGGGCGCAGTGGCGAACAAAGATACAGTCCGACTCAAAATGAAACGGTGGTCACACTCGCAAAACGGAAATTCCCCAAAGCGAGGCTCTAACGCCGAGGAAATGTCGTCTTAATTTCAGGTTTTCGCTGGCTCGTTTCTTGGCACGGCGGCACACGAATTTTCAGGGCATGCCGACGCAGTTCCAAATTTCAAACTTGCCGAAGAATTGGCCGGTGGGGAAAGCGGTGATGGTTGTCCGGTCCGCGGTTTCGATCTCCAAATCGCTCATTGTTTTTTTCATCTGGTCCAACTCTGCCTGTTCCTCCCTGGCTTTCACCGCCATCAGGTTCGCCTGGGCACGTTGATTGTTTTGCGCATCAATCACATCCGGGTACGGCGAGGCAAACGTGGGAGCCACGGCCACCGCGCGGTCGGCCGTGCTGGTGTCAGCCTGTACCTTGGCATTGAAGGAATTGATGTCCGCGGCCAATTGTATTTTGCGATTCAGAAAACTGTGCACCGAGTCGGGAAGATTTTTGACCAGCACGCCTTCGGGAGCCTCCGGAATGGCGCACAGGGGAATTCCCCCATTGGACACCTCATCAAGGATAGCAATGATTTGCACCGGCCGGTTCGTTCCAGTCAGCGCAGCAACCGCCCGGTTGTAGGCGGCCTGGCGCGCGATCAGGGCGGCACGCTGCTCCTGGACTTTTTGCCTTTCGTCAGCCAGAAACCGGGCCGCCTTGTCCGGGTCATAACCGAACTTCTTCTGATAGGAAGCCGGGAGGTTGCTCAATGCCAGTTGCACAATTCCTCTGTCGTAGATGACAACCGCGTAGGCGGGAGTAACACGGGTGATTTGGGCATTGGTATAGAATTGCCCGTCGGCAGGCAGAACCTCAATCACCGGCTGGTTGGTTTGGGCGAACGTTGGCAGTGTCCCCAGCAATAGAATGGCCGCAATCGTTCTCATATTGTATTGAGGTAACGCGGGGAGCGTTTTGCTTCCGCCAATCTGCATCATCTGCCATGAAGACTGAAATTCAATAAAAAAACGCCGGCAAAACCCGAGGTTTTGCCGGCTTTTAAAATTGGTTGCGGGGGCTGGATTTGAACCAGCGACCTTCAGGTTATGAGCCTGACGAGCTACCGGGCTGCTCCACCCCGCGGTCCGCCTCGAAAATACAGGGGAGTTCTGCATTCAACAAGCTTCGAAAGCAGAGTATTTCCGGATTTATCGCCACTTCGTCGCCACTTTTTGCCCCAATTTTTTACGTGAATTCGTACCGCTGGCTCCTTGATATGTGTGGTGCCGAGAGCGAGAATTGCAAACACGGAATTGGTCCTCGGATGTGAAAAAGCGACGTTGGCCACTCTACTAGCGCTGCTGGCATCGATTTTCGTACTAGCCCGACGGGTGTTCACTTCAGCTTTGTCTGACGTTCGTCTGATTGATGCGCCAATATTCTGCAATCAGCGAAGGCCAAAAGCTCCTCACAGCTTGCTTCAAAATCGTTCGAGTCGATTCATGGTTCAACGTTGCGTGTGTGCCTTCAGAGCCGTTTGCGGATCGCTTTCAATTCCCGCCGGCGTTTCGCAGTGGTCTTGGGATAGGTCATCTTAAGTTCATCAAGCGCATCGAGGACAATACGAGAAACAATCAATCGGGCATTATCCTTATCATCGGCGGGAACGACATACCAAGGTGCGTGATGGGTGCTGGTCGAGTTGAAGCAATCCTCATAAGCCTCCATGTAATGCTTCCAGTATTTCCGTTCGTGAATGTCCGCGAGACTGAATTCCCAGTTCTTGTCCGGCTCATCAATTCGCTCAAGGAATCGTTTTTGTTGTTCGTCTTTCGACAGATGCAGGAAAAATTTGATGACCTTGGTGCCGTTGCGATGCAGGTGCTGCTCCAAATCCACGATGGAACGATACCGTTCCTTCCAGATGGTTTTCTCGTCGCGCAATTCTTCCGAAAGTCCCTGACTGCGGAGTATCTCTGGATGCACCCGGACGACCAGCACTTCCTCATAATAGGAACGATTGAAAATGCCGATCCGCCCGCGTTCCGGCAGATGACGGGTCGTGCGCCAGAGAAAATCATGTTCCAGTTCCTCGGCGCTAGGCTGTTTGAAGCTGAACACTTCGCAGCCTTGCGGATTGACCCCGGACATGACGTGCCGGATGGCTCCGTCCTTGCCGCCAGCGTCCATCCCCTGAAAAATCAGCAGCAACGCATAGCGATTGGAGGCATAGTGAAGGCGTTGCAGCGAACTCAGCGCCTCAACGTGTTCTTCCAGGAGTTTTTGATACCGCTTCTTCGACTTGCAAAAGGGCTTCACCGTCGTCGGCCACTCTTTGAGTTTGACCTTGGCTCCGGGCCGCACCCGGAAATCTTTTGAATTGATTTTCATCTTTATTCTTTCAGCCATGTCAGCCGCGTTGTTTGCGCCAGCTTATTTTTTGGCTTCCGCTTCTGGAGTCTTTTGCTCCGCCTCGTCCGATTCCTGAACGGCGCGAACATCCTCGCGCCCTAATTGCTCATAAAATTTATGGACTTTTTTGACGAGCTGCGGTGACACCTCGGCCGCTGGCTTCGCGTTCGGTTCCGGTTTGGGTTCCACTTTGGCATCCAGCTTCGGCCGAGTGTTGTCGAGGGGTTTAGCGTCGGCTTTGAGGTCAGGCTTCGGGTCTGATTTGGCGGCAGACGGCGGCACGGCTGTGGCTTCCGGTTTGGCTGGAGCTTTGACATCAGAGGCCGGCTCGGTCTTGGTTTCAGGTTTAGGCTCGACCTTCGTTGCTGGCGTCGGGTCCACTTTGGCTTCCGGCTTTGAATTGGCGTCCGGATCAGGTTGAGTTTTTGCTTCCGGCGCTGCCCCGGCTTTGGCCGCTGGCTTGGCTTCAGCTTTGGGTTCAGCCTTGGTTTGTGTGGCGCGAATTTCCTGTTCGGCCTTGTCCCAGTTCTGCGCTGATTGACCGTCACGATGGCCCTGGCGCTCGTATAGTTCATAGGCCCGTGCCGCGATCTGCGGCGTCAAATCGGCAGTTGTCTTGGCTTTGGCTTCCGGGTTCGGCTCGACTGCGGGTTTGGCTTCAACCTCAGCGTTGGCTTGAGGTTTTGGTTCAGCTTTGGCGTCAGGCTTCGGCTCGACCTTCGCTTCAGGCTTAGGATCAACAGCTTTGGTTTCGGGTTTAGACTCGGGTTTAGGTTCGTCCTTGGCTTCAGGCTTGGCCTCAGCTTTGGCGTCCGTTTTAACCTCGGGCTTTAGCTCGTCTTTAGCGCCAGATTGCGGTTCGGCTTTGGCTTCGGGTTTAGCCGAAGTTTTCGCATCACCTTTGGCATCGGGCTGAGATGCAACTTTGATTTCAGGTTTCGTTGTGGATTTCTTGACCGGATCCAAAATCCGATAGGCCAGCAGTTTCACCCGGTCGCTCACAAGGAACCATATCAGTGCATATCCCCATACGAACCCGGCCCAACCCCAGCCCAACGGCGGCATCAGGAATCCATAGACCGCGATGAACGTCGCGATGATTTGCGTGCCGAGCACCGCCAGCCACAAAATCCTCGCGGGGCGGATGGACCAGAACGGGCCGCGCGTGCGCGTCAGGAAAATGGTCAGATGCCCGGCCACGGACAGCATCAGATACATCATCGGCTGGAGATGCGGGCGGTCGAGATGAAAAACGCGGTCGCCCAGATAGAACAAGCCAAACGCGGCGATGGGCCCGACGATGCCCAGCACCGAGGCAATGCCCAGCACCAGGCGCATGTTCCAGGCCTCTGGCTCGTCCTTGTAATGAACATTGTCGTAGGCAATGGACAGGATGGCACCATCATTGAGCAGCGCCAGCATCACGATCATCACCGCCGTCAACGGATAAAAGTTGAAGATCAGGATCGCCGCCGTCATGAACAACAGCACGCGCAGCGTCTCGGCGATTCGGTAAATCGCATAGCTGTTCATCCGCTGGAAAATTCTCCGGCTCTCCTTGACCGCATCAATAATCACCGACAGGCCGGGCGTCGTCAGCACGATGGCTGCCGCCGCGCGCGCCGCGTCCGTCGCGCCCGAAACGGCGATGCCGCAGTCGGCCTTCTTCAGCGCGGGCGCGTCATTCACCCCGTCACCCGTCATGCCAACCATGTGGCCGCGTTTTTGCAGGACATCCACGATATGAAACTTATGTTCAGGGAAAACCTGGGCAAAACCGTCGGCCTTCTCAATGGACTCAGCCACTTCTGCGCTTTCCTCTTTCTTCGAGTCGCCCAGGCTGACGGCATCGAGGATGTTTGTCCCCATGTCCAGCTTCTTCGCGGTTTCTTTGGCGATGGCCAGGGCATCGCCCGTCACCATCTTGATCTTTACGCCCATCGCCAGCGCGGTCGCGATGGTGGCCTTGGCATCTTCGCGCGGCGGATCGAACAAGGGCAACACGCCGACCAACTGCCACTGGCCGTCACCTTCGGCCCGCGCCACACCCAACGAACGAAAGCCGCGAGCCGCGAATTCGTTGACCGCCTTCTCGACAGCGGGCTTCACCTGCCCGGCATCGGCCAACAACGCCAAAATCACCTGCGGCGCGCCCTTCGTCACCTTGAACGTCTTTCCATCCTTGGCTTTGACCGTGGCCTCGGTGCGTTTATGCACCGGGTCGAACGGCATAAAGTGAACTACCTCATAAGCTTTCAACGCCTCTTTGTTTTTCAGTCCGCCCAACACGGCCAGATCAATCGTGTCGTTGTTGTCCGCCCGCGACGCCAGCGCGCCATTGAGGATGACTTGATCGGCGGGGACATTGTTCACGCTGAACGGTTCACCCAGCGTCAGCTTGTTTTGGGTGAGCGTGCCGGTCTTGTCGGCGCACAACACGTCCACGCCCGCCAGTTCCTCGATGGCCACCAGCTTGCTGACAATTGCCTTTTTCCGGGCGAGCAGGCGCGCGCCGACTGCCATCGTCACCGACAACACCGTCGGCATCGCCACGGGAATCGCCGCCACGGTCAGCACCAGGGCGAACTGCAACGTGGTGAGAATCGCATCGCCACGGAAGATCGCGACGGTAATGATCACCGCCACCATCGCCACCGCGAGGATGATCAGGTAATTGCCGATTTTCAAAACCGCCTTTTGAAAATGGCTGACGGTATGCGCCTCCTGCACGAGTGACGCCGTCTTGCCAAAGTAAGTGTTCGCCCCCGTGGCATAGACCAGCGCGCCGATTTCACCCTGACGGATGATCGAGCCGGAAAACACCGCCTGGCCGGATTTGCGCTCGGCGGGCAAAGACTCTCCGGTCAACGCGGACTGATCCACCTCCACCGGATCGCCGTCCAACAGACGCGCATCCGCCGGCACAATGTCGCCCAGCCTCATGCGGATGACATCGCCCGGCACCAGCTCGCGCGCCGGCGGGTTGAGCCACTTGCCGTCGCGTTTCACGCGGGCCTTGATCGCCAGTTGGGCTTTCAAGGCCTCAATGGCGTTGCCCGCCGTGTGTTCTTCCCAGAATCCGACCACGCCATTGGCCACCAGCAAAAGGAGAATAATAAAAAAATCCGGCCAGTGCTGGACCACGCCCGACAAAATCACCGCCACTTCAATCATCCACGGAATCGGCCCCCAAAAGTAGGAGAGGAATTTCAGGATCGGATTGGTCTTCTTTTCTTCCAGCTCGTTTGGCCCGTATTGGGTCAGCCGCTTCTGCGCCTCGGCCTGGGTGAGACCTTCCGATGACGACCCCAGTTTTTTCTCCACCTCCGCTAGCGGTAAGGTTTTCAAATCATCTTTCGCATCAGGCTTGGCATCGGGCTTCGCGTCAGTCTTGGTATCATCCTTCACTTCGGGCTTGGCAACGGAGGCGTCGGGCTTCGATTCTGCGGATGCACTCGGTTTTGGTTCGGGAGCCTTGGGCTGGGCGGCATTGACTTTCATGATATGTGTCCTTTCACGGTCTTGAATTTTCGAGAACGGGCGTGTTACGCGTTGCTTCCAGCGAGTCGGCGGCTGCTCCTGGTGGCAGATGTTTCGGCAGGTCAAGGCGTGCCACGCCAATTCGGTTGTCGGCCATTCCGTAATAAACGTCAAAGCGGTCGGGCATGCCGAGATCGTCACGCCGGTCAATGCCGGTGGGGAAAACGACGTTGGCGATGGTCCCGTGGCGTTCTTGCGGCAACTTCGGCGTCAACACCGGCTCCACCGAACGATAGAGGATTTCGCGCGGATGTTCCTTCGAGAGCACCATCACTCCGTCAGAATAGCATAGCTGGCGTCCGTCGCTCCCCGGTCCCGCCATTTTGCTCACGCCGTGGTAAATAATCAGCCAACCGTGCCGGGTCAGGATGGGTGGAGTGCCGCCGCCAATTTTCAGCATTTCCCAAGGTGACACCGGAGTCGCGAGCCGATGATGCGAGTTAAACAGGCCGGGACGATGCGGCGCCATGCCCTCGGGCGGCATCGGACAATAGGAAATCCAGATGCTTTCATGTTCGCGATCCACAATCCGGGACTCGCCCTGGCAGGCGGTTTCCTCGGGGCGCGTGCCGGGAAAAAGCGGACGGTGAAGAAGGGCCAGTTGCGTTTTTCCGGCATGATTGGGAATAGCAACGGGGAAAATGCTGGCGTCTTTGTTGTCCACATGGACGAAATCAATGCCTTGAAAGGGTTCAAAGGTCGCCAACCCAATCCGCTCCCAGTGGAACAAATCCTCCGACATCGCCAAGGCAATTCGGGGTCCGCTAGGCGAAAGTGCCGTGTAAGTCATGACGTAATGCTGGAGCGGCTCGACAAAGGTAACGCGTGCATCTTCGCAGCCGCCACCACCACCGGGCAGCCGCTCGTAATCCGCTTCAGGCTGGAGCGCAATGCCGAGACGTTCGACTCCGGACGGGTCGCCAGCCTCGTTGAATTTTACGCGGGCGATGCCGATGCGTGAATAGTTGCCCTTTGCGACGAACCGTGGGAACAGGTAAAGCTTGCCATCAGGGCCGCGAGCGGCAGCCGGATTCAGGACGCCTTCGACCTCCTGCGGATTGCCCGGCTCCGGCTCCATCAACATTCCCAGGCGTTGTAATTGAAAGCCGCTCATCCGGTCTTTTCCTCACGAGATTTTTGTGGTTTGACCGTCACCCAGACAAGCGACGATGGCTTCAATCACCCGTTTTGACTCGTTGGGATCTCGGACGCGGATGGACACGACCCCGGCTTGTTCGGCCGGATAGTCATTTCCGCCGGGAAACAACGCATCGCCGATAAAAATCATCTCATCAATGGTAATGCCAAGGGTGTCCCGGAGTTTTCGAATCCCATAGGCTTTATCAATACCGGGCTTGGTGACGTCAACGGAGGTCGTCCCTCCCAGCCGCACGGAGAACTCAGGAATCAATTTATCAAGGAGTGCTTTGATCTTCTTCCGCTTGGTGAAGTCAGGGTCCCATTTTTCTTTTTCTTCTAAGGGAGCTTGCTGGCCTAATGCTGAGAATGTTATCTGGCTTCCACGGTCTTCAATTTGCTCGCCCCATGTTTTTTCGACCTTAAAGCCCGATGACCCAACTGCCTGTTTTAGCGAATTGATGATTTTACCTTTTTGATCCGCAGTGAAATCCTCTGAATAAATCTTTTTCCAATCCCCTGCGTATTGGTAGAACTTTGTTCCACAGGTGGGAAGGAGAGACAGATTCTTCAGGCGTTCGTCATGGGGAAGATTGGTGAGCACCTGCTTCTCAAACTGCGGCCAGTCGCCGCCGGAAATTACGGCCACCTTCACAATTCCCAGCAGAGCGGTGAGCAATTTGGCCATCTCGGCATCGAGCGATGCTTTGCTTTCGGCCAGCGTGCCATCCAGATCGAAAACAATGAGTTTTTTCATGGGTTAGTTGCCTTCTGGAAGTGAAATTTCCAACAACCTGATGGCACCCTGTGGTCGGCACAAACACGCTCCAACCACGGCGGGCAGGAGCAGCACATCGCCCTTGCCGATGGCGTAACTCGCGCCATCGTGCTCCACCTGACCGTCGCCGGCGAGGCACACCAGCACCCGCGGGGTTCTTGCGGCACCGACTCCAAATGGCGATTCTGCGCCGAACCGCCACAACCCGAAATGTTCACAATCAAAGAGCCGCTCTCGCAACACCGGCTTTGCCTCATCCACCATTGGCGCCACCGGACCGATTGCACCTTGCGAAAAATCAATGCAGGCCATCGCCTGCTCAACTTGCAAAGGCCGGGGCTGGCCGGTCTTGGCATCAATGTGGTTCCAGTCGTAAAGGCGAAACGTCACGTCGCTATTTTCCTGCACTTCAAAGACCACCACGTCCCCCAGCGAATGAACGGTTCCGGCCGGAATGAAAATTCCATCGCCGGGCTTCGGAGTGAAGGAGGCGAGCCGATCCGCCACCGTGCCGTTCGCGAGCGCCTGCCGTAGAGTGTCTGCCGTGGTGGCAGGCTTGAGGCCTGCGTAGATGCGGCTTTTTGTCCCCGCCTCCAGCACCACCCAAGCTTCGGTCTTCCCGGTCTCGCCTGCGGGAATATATTGGGTCTGATTATCCGATGGATGCACCTGAACCGAAAGTGTGTCGCGCACGTCTAGAAACTTAAGCAGCAGCGGGAACTTGTGGAAACGCCCGGCCAGTTTTCCCAGTAACTGCTCCGGCCACTGATGAAGCAATTGCCCGATGCTCCGTCCCTTGAGCGGTCCATCGGCAACGCGGCTGGGATGGTCATCACGGTCGCTCAACAGCCACGCTTCGCCGATGGGACCATCACCGGGCAGCGGCGCGGAAAGTAGATTGGCCAAATGCCGACCACCCCAAAGCCGATACTGATAGATCGGTTCGAATCGAAGCGGATAGAGAGATGTTTGATACATGGAATTTCAATTTTCACATTACTCCACACCGATAAGTGTAACTCTTGGACGCGGAAAAACGAATGGGGTGAACACCCCATGAGATTAAAAAGACCGAAGGCAAATCATCCTCGAAACCGGCCCGGAAAAAAGCGATTTACTTGAAAATTTGCGTGCGGGGATTTGCCGGACGGTCTGCCGATAAACCAGCGCCGTAGGCGCGGCATCTTTGTGGAACCACAATCAAAATATAAATTAGCCCCGTCGGGGCGGCATATTCGGAAGATGTCGCTCCTATGGAGCTTTGATAAATTTGAATCCACGAGCTACAAAGATTTCGCACCTACGGTGCTGGCAAATTGCTCATGTCCTTTCCATCGCAGCAGTGTATTCACCCCGGCGCGCGGCGCGGTTGCATCGGGCACGATGAAGCAAAGCTTGCTGTGCCGCTGGCACGTTGGCCTCTTTGCCTTGCCAAGTCTCCAAAGCTGGTTGCTGGATGGCACGGGCAAACGAAAACGCCAGCGCCCAAGGCAGCCGCGACTTGAATCGAAGATTCATGGTATTCAAACGAGCCGAAGCCAGTTCAGCGGATTGGCCGCCCGACAAAAATGCAATCCCCGGAACCGCAGCGGGAACGGTTCGCCAAAGACTCTTTACCGTGATGTTGGCCACCTCGTCCACATCTTCCATCTCTTCTGGCTGGCGGTCGGTCAATCGCACTTGAAACTGTTGTTCGCCGATGGCCACTTCTTCCACTTCTTGATGTGGGGGGCAGGTGAAGCCCGGCAGCACCATGTTGGGCTTGAGAATCATGCCTTCCAGCATCACGCGTTGGGAATTCAGTTGGTTGAAAACGGTTCGCAGGACTTCCTCCGTCACCGCGCGGCACCGATCCAGTGTATGTTCGCCGTCCATGAGCACTTCCGGCTCGACAACGGGAACCAAGCCGGCTTCCTGGCATAACGCGGCGTAGCGCGCCAGCGCGTGCGCGTTGGCCTCGATGCAGCTCCGGCTCGGAATGCCAACACCGATTGCAATCACCGCCCGCCACTTGGCAAAACGCGCGCCCATCTGAAAATAATCTTTGAGACGGTCGCGCAATCCGTCCAGACCTTCCGTGATTTTTTCGCCGGGATGAGCGGCCAGGTCCTTGGCTCCGGTATCTACTTTGATGCCGGGAATAATTCCCGCATCGGTTAGGACTTTGAGAAACGGAGTGCCGTCCTTCTTCTGCTGTCGAATCGTTTCGTCGTAAAGAATCGCGCCACTGATGCACTCGCCGAGACCGGGCGTAGTTACAATCAACTCCCGATAGGCGCGCCGGGCATCCACCGTCTGCGGAATGCCCAGCTTCGCGAAGCGTTTGTTGCAGGTGGGATTGCTTTCGTCCATCGCCAGCAGCCCTTTGTCGTCGGCGACTATTGCCTTTGCAGTGTCCGTTAAATTTTGCATGTTCATAACAATCATTAGTTACCGACCGGGGCGGAAATTGGTTGTGGCGATGGTTGCGATTGGCCGTGAATCCGCCAGCGCAAGTCACCGGTCATCAAATAGACCCCCATGGCGGCCAGCATCACAATCACGCAGAACCAGATGCGCCAATCCCGATGCGCGCGTCGCCAATAAGGAGGTTGGCCGTGATGAATCGGGCCGCCATTCGGATCTCCGTGCGACTTGTGATCGTGCTTTGATTCATTCATAAATCCTATGCCTTCAAAAACTATAACTTTTGAATGCGGAGAAATGAATGGGGTGAACACCCCATAAAAACTTCGATCAATTGCCCGGGCCGTTAAAACAAAGGCGGAATTAAGAAGGAAGAACGCAGAATGAAATGAGACGCAACGGGAAATCGAAATGAACGGCGGCTAAATATTGGCCAGCAACGCTTGAACCTCGCGTTGTTTTAGAAATTCACCCGGAGTCACGACACGCACGTTCTCATAATTTTTCCGGTCAAAGTGGCCGCGCGCCGTGTTGACTGTGACAAGGTAGTCAGCCCGCACCGCCAGCGCGACTTCCAGAAACCGGTTGTCCGGTTCGTGCTCGATGGCGGTGGCGGTGAAAAAGGGATAGCAGAGTTCGATGCCTGCCTGGATTTCTTCGAGGAACAACGGATGGTTGGCCAGCACGCGGTGGTATTCACCCAGCGTGTCCGGGCTGCCAAAATACTTAAGCTTCTCCCGTTGGCACAACTCCCAGATGATTGCGGCCTTGTTTTCGGGGTTGGGCAGCGTGGCGAGCTTCAGCACGCAAGTGTCAAGCACGACTCGCAAGGTAGGGGCTGGCTTGGCGCAAGGCGTGTTCGCGCCGCTTGGTTTCCACAAAACGGACGGCTTCCGTCTCGCTCATGCGCCGCCCCTTGTTTTGTTTCCAGGCGGCGGCAAGCCCGGGCGAGAGCTTCAGCTTGATCAACTTTCCCCCGACGATAGCGCTTACGTTCATGGCCGCAAGATAAACCACGCGCCACCTTTCGACAAGCCCCGGGCTGTGAAATTTTATGAAACAACCGCGTGGCCATCACAGCCGGGGCCGGGGGAAAAAACAGCGAAACGTTCAGCCGGAAAATCTTTGATGAACTGCCCGGGCCGTGAAAATTGAAATCAAGCCAGCCGCCCGCGCCAATAACCGGGCCGCCGCTTCATGTGCATCACGGCAACAATCCAGACGTGTTCCGGTTTTTCCATGAAGATGATCGCATAGGGAAAATCGCGGCTGAAATGCCGTCGCGCGGGCGGATCATATTTGCGGAAGCGTTCCGGGCCGGCGCAAACTTCGCGAAACAACCGCTCCATCTCGCGGTAAAAGCGCACGCCGAGTTCAGGCGAAATTGCGGAATAATAACAAACCGCTCCGGCAAATTCCTCGTCCGCTTCGGGATGAAGCGAATGATTCACAGCCCGGCGATCTTGCGCGCACGCGCCAGCGATTCTTCCAGCGGAACGCCTTTGACTTTCCCCAATTCGATTTCGGCGATGCGCCGGTCAGTTTCGGTTTTCCACGATTCAGCCACGGATGGCTCCACGCCGCCATGCCGCGCGATCATGATGCGGTCAATCAATTCCGCCACGACCTCGCCCGGCATCTCGCGGGTTTCCTCGACGATTTGATCCAGTGTCATTGGCATGGGGCAAGTCTCGCTCACACAATGAATTTTGACAAGGGCGAAGCCGGGGCCGGGGAAAAAACCGGCGAAACGGGATTGCTTTCATGCCTCCGCCAACCACTTCCCCGCCTCAGCGGCTTGGGCGTGATCGAAGTATTTGACCGTTGCTTTCGTGAACGGCTTGCAGAATGTCGCCATGCCTTGCTGCCACCTCTTTTCCCCAACCATGGCGAGTCGCTCGATATCGGCAAAGTGTGCGACACCGAACTTGAGGTCCTCCCACGCCGCGCCGGTTTCCCAACCGTGGAAGCCGGTCATATCGAACAGCACGCGCAACTTTCCGTGCTGCCGGACGAGCCGCTCGAACTCGGGCACAAAGTGCTCGTAATCTGCCTTTACCAGCTTCCCGCTGACGTGAACGACGAGAATCTTCCCGCCGTTTTCTTCGTTGAGTTGAATGGGCATATATTTTGAAAACTATAACCTTTGGACGCGCAAAAATGAATGGGGTGAACACCCCATGAAATTTTTGGTGAACTGCCGTTGCCGTGAGGCGAAGGCGAATTCAAATACGCTGAAGGCGTAACGGAAATTAGCCCGGCGTTGGCTCGTCGCGCCGAAATTGGATGAAGGCGGATGCGAGCCTACGCCGGGAAAACGTCCCACAAAATAATTCTCCCTCTCCTCGCCGAACGAGGAGAGAGCTGGGGTGAGGAGTCAGAATTCAGGCGTAAGCCTTGAAGAATGGAATCGCGTTGAACTCGACATAGTTGCTTCGTGCGCCAACTGAAGGTTTTGTCACAACGACTCCAGGTTTCAAGCTTCTTGAAGATCATTGAGCCTGTCCTCTCTTTGATCGAAGCTGCCGTTTAATTTCGTCACGAAGCTGATCTCGAACCCCGTGTCGGCGCATCATTCCCTGAAAACTTTTTTCCACACCCAGCAGTTTTTCAATCAACTCTTGGGGAACACCATGCTTCTGGCAGATGCTTGAAAGCAATTCACTTTGGTTTTTGTGCAAGGCGGAGTCCATTTTTCACCACAAGTAGATCAAACAGCGGATCGCGCGTCAACACGCCCAAAAGATTTTTCGTCTCCTCACCCCGGCCCTCTCCTCGTTTGGCGAGGAGAGGGAGAATTATTTTGTGGGACGATTCCCCGGCGTAGGCTCGCATCCGCCTTCATCCAATTTCGGCGCGACGAGCCAACACCGGGCTAATTTCCGTAGCGCGTTGACTCGTTCGCGCCCGCTCACTCGGCTCTCGCGAGCCTTCGCCTCTGGCGAATTCCTTTCGCCACTTCCCAAGCGGCTCAAGTCAGCGCATTTACATTCGCGTCAATTTGTGAAATTCGTGTCAAAAAGTTTTCACGACTTCGGTGTCGGCGGCGGCGTGTGGTTGCCGCCGTGGTCGGGTGGGAAAATTTAATTCATTTGGTTCGTTACAGATTACCCTGTTTCCCATTCTTGCTCCCGCTGATCCGCCGCAATTTTGGTTCCGGCACAGGTGTCTTTGCTGCCAGCGGTTTTGCCTTTTGCGTTTCGCCCTGGCCCCACTTCCAATTCCGAATCTCCGGCAGGTCCTGGCCGTTTTTATCAATGTAGCGTTTATGCTCGATGAGCTTGGCTTGCATTCGCTGCTTGAGGGCACGGCCTTTTTTACCGGTCTGCGGCACGCGGTCAATCGTGTCCATCACGAGGTGAAAGCGGTCCAGATCATTCATCACCGTCATGTCGAAGGGCGTGGTGATGGTGCCCTCTTCCTTGTAGCCGCGGACGTGGATGTTGGCTTGGTTGGTGCGGCGATAGGTCAATCGGTGAATCAACCAGGGATAACCGTGGAAGGCGAAGATGACATGTTTGTCCTTGGTGAACAGCGCGTCGAAAGCCGCTTCGCTCAAGCCGTGCGGATGTTCGCTCTGCGGTTCCAGCTTCATCAGGTCCACGACATTGACGACGCGAACTTTCAGATCCGGCAGATGTTCGCGCAGGATGGAGACGGCGGCCATGGTCTCCAGCGTGGGCACATCGCCACAGCAGGCCATGACGACATCGGGTTCGACGGCCGGGTCCTTCGCAAGTTCAGGACTGCCGGCCCACGGCCAGATGCCGATGCCGGCGGTGCAATGCTTCACGGCGGCGTCCATCGTCAGCCATTGCGGCGCCATATATTTGCCGGCGATCACGACGTTGACGTAGTGGCGGCTGCGCAAACAATGATCCCAGATCGAGAGCAGGCAGTTGGCATCCGGCGCCAGATAAACCCGCACGACGGAGGCTTTCTTGTTCACGACGTGATCAATGAAACCGGGGTCCTGATGAGTCAGCCCGTTGTGCATCTGTTGCCAGACATGGGAAGCCAGCAGGTAGTTCAGCGACGCGATTTTTCGCCGCCAAGGCAGCGTCGCCGTGACCTTGAGCCACTTGGCGTGCTGGTTGAACATCGAATCCACAATGTGAATGAAAGCTTCATAGCTGTTGAACAGCCCGTGCCGGCCGGTGAGCAGATAGCCTTCGAGCCAGCCTTCGCACTGGTGTTCGCTCAACATTTCCATGACGCGACCGTCCAGGGCGAGCAACTCGTCGTTATCCTGGGTGCGTGCGTCCCACTGCCGTTTGGTCACCTCAAACACGGCGGTCAACCGGTTGGAAAGTGTTTCGTCGGGGCCAAAGATTCGGAAATTGCGTTGCTTCCGGTTGAGCTTGGCCACGTCGCGCAGGAAAACGCCCAGTTCATGGGCGTCGGACGCCTCCACCGCGCCCGGGGACGGCACGTTCACCGCGTAGTCCCGAAAGTCCGGCAGGATGAGGTCGCGCAGCAGCAGTCCCCCGTTGGCGTGGGGATTCGCGCCCATGCGGCGTTCGCCCTTGGGCGCAAGTTCCGCCAGCTCCGGTTTCAGCTTGCCCTGCTTGTCGAAAAGTTCCTCCGGCCGGTAACTGCGCATCCACTCTTCAAGCTGTTTAAGATGTTCGGGATTCGCCCGCGGATCGGAGAGCGGCACCTGATGCGCGCGGAACGTGCCTTCGATTTGCAGGCCGTCCACCCATTTCACGCCCGTCCAACCTTTCGGTGACTTGAGCACAATCATCGGCCAGCGCGGACGCATGGTGTTGCCGTTGACGCGGGCTTCGTGCTGGATGCGTTTGATTTCTTCCACCACCACGTCAAGCGTCGCGGCCATGGCCTCGTGCATCAGCGCCGGCTCATGGCCCTCGACGTAGTAAGGCGTCCAGCCATTGCCGCGCAGGAACTGGTCCAACTCCTCCGGTTCGATCCGCGCGAGGACGGTCGGATTGGCGATCTTGTAACCGTTGAGATGCAGGATGGGCAGCACCGCGCCGTCGGTGATGGGATCAAGAAATTTGTTGGACTGCCACGACGTGGCCAGCGGTCCGGTTTCCGCCTCGCCATCGCCAACCACGCAGGCCACGACGAGATCGGGATTGTCGAACACCGCGCCGAACGAATGGCTGAGCGAATAGCCCAACTCACCGCCCTCGTGGATTGAGCCGGGGCACTCCGGCGAGACGTGGCTGGGAATGCCGCCGGGAAAAGAGAACTGCTTGAAAAGCTTTTGCAACCCGGCCTCATCCTGACTGATGTGGGGATAGATCTCGCTGTAAGTTCCCTCCAGGTAGGTGTTGCCAACGAGGGCAGGGCCGCCGTGGCCGGGGCCTGCGACATAAATCATATCGAGGTCGTATTTTTTGATGACCCGGTTCAAATGCACATAGATAAAATTCTGGCCCGGCGTCGTGCCCCAGTGCCCGAGCAGCATGTGCTTGATGTCCGTGGGTGCCAGCGGCCGCTTGAGCAGCGGATTGTCGAAAAGATAAATCTGGCCGACCGACAGATAGTTGGCGGCACGCCAGTAGGCATCCGTCTTGTGTAGCAGTTCAGGAGATAGAGTTTTGGTTTTCATTGGAAATTTTGAATTCAACGTTCACATTGCATCACCTTGAAAATGCTCTCCTCGGACGCGGCGAACAATAAGGTGAATACCCCATAAGATTGTTTGTTCGCAATCCTGGCGCGTCTGAATTCCTTGCGTCGGGTTGCAACAAGACGACTCCATGCTCTGCCATTTATGTGATCTTTAAGCGACTGAATACTGGCACCTTCACCAAATCCAAGACGAAGGCGAAGATAATTGCGCCAGCGAGCAAGCTGACCAGCACCCAGAACGGCAGCGGCTGCATGAGCCAGCCACATCCGGCCAGCGTCAAGGCGATACCCAGATCGGCGACCGAAGATAAGACGAGCCAGCCGCTGGGACGGGGCGCTGACCAAATTCGTCCACGGGTGCGCACAGCATACATGGTCGCCTGATTTCCGCAAACCAGAACGAAGAACGCCAGCGTCTGCAAGGTGGCGACGCCCAGTCCCAGGCGGAAATGCCCGAAGGCGAGCGCGCCGCCGCAGAACGCAAGTTCCGAAACGCCCATGAAGATGCCCGCGATGGTCAGGGTGCCGATGCGCCAATTATTTGGCAGCAAGGAAGGCCGGACGTTGTCGGTGGTCAATGACATGCCGAGCAGATCGCCCGCCATCATCACGATGATCATCAACATGGGCGTGAGAATCGCGTGCCCGGTCATGATGAGGCCGACGCCCAGAAACAGCACTTGCACGATCTTCTTGGTCACGGAGTTTAGCGTGTAAGTCAGGATGCGCTGGAACGTGATTCGTCCTTCCTTGACGGCGGCAACAATTCCGGCAAGTCCGGGATTGGTAAGTACCATGCCGGCAGCGGACTTGGCCACATCGGTCGCCGTCGAAACCGCGATTCCCATTTGCGCCTGACGCAGCGCGGGCGCGTCGTTGGCGCCGTCGCCGCACATGCCGACGATGTTGCCCGTTTGCTGAAACGCTTTCACCAGTTTGAATTTGCCCTCGGGCAGGACGCCGGCAAACACGGTGAAATCTTCCGGACGAATTTTGTCTGGCATCGGTCCGGGCGGACTCACCGCGCCATCGAGACCGACGGCATGAGCGACTATCGCTGCCGTCGCAGGAGCATCGCCCGTGACCATCACCGTGCGGATGCCGAGCGATTTTAGTTCCGTGACCAGGGCGGCGGAATCTTCGCGGGCGGGGTCGCTCAACGCGATCAATCCCAAGAGCTGCATCGCCGAAGGCGGTCCCGCTGCCACCGCCAGCACGCGAAAACCTTTTGCTTCCAGTTCGTTTGCTGCAGCCGTCGCAGTTGGTGAAGGAGCCGCTAGCGCGCCGACGACGGTGAAAGCGCCCTTGATGATGCGCACCGTTCCAAGGCTTGGATCGGTTGCCGTCGCCTCGGACATTTTCGTCGCGGGATCAAATGGGGTAACGTGTGATAATTTTGGCGGATTCGGTGAAACTTTCTTCGCGGCAGCGGAACGGATGGCCGCGTCCACGGGGTCTTGTCCACCATCGGAACTGGTGAGCGCTGCCATCGTCAAAACTTTCGCCTCGTCAAAGCCCGGCATCGGGCGAACCGATGTCACTGAAAGTTGATTGCATGTGAGCGTCCCGGTTTTGTCCGCGCATAGCACATCAATGGACGCGGCTTCGTCCACGGCTGAGAGCCTTGTTGGCAAAACACCCTGACGCGCCAATGCCCGCGCCCCCAGCGCACTGGCCAGCGTGAACGTGGCCGGAAGCGCAACGGGAATGGAAGCCAGAACCGCCGTTAAAACCAAGGGGATGATTTCGCTCACCGACATCGAATGGGCCAAGGCATACGCGACCAGTATGAGAATCAGACAGCCGTTGAACACCGCGAGATTGCGCACCACGCGTAACACGGCGTGTTGTTGTGAACTGACGACATGGGCCGTGCGCACCAACTCGGCCGTGCGACCGAACTTGGTGTGGATTCCCGTCGCCGTAACCAGAGCAACTGCCTCGCCGCGTCGCACCAGTGCCCCGGCAAAAGTTTGGAAACCCGGACCCGCTTCGGTGCCGATGGACTCACCGGTGAGCATGGATTGATCGAGCAGAACATTTCCTTCGGTCAGTTTAACGTCAGCAGCAACGACGCCGCCGAGTGAAAGTTTCACGCTGTCGCCCGGCACCAGTTCGGCGGCTGGGAGATTTTTCCACACACCGTCGCGGCGGACCGAGGCGGTCAGCGCCAGCCGTGATTTCAGGGCGGCGAGCGTTGCCTGTGCACGCCCTTCCTGAAAAAAGCCAAGCACAGCGTTGAACACCAGCAGCACCGCGATGATCCCGGCTTCGACATATTTGCCAAGCGCCAACTCCAGAACAATCGCCGCTTCCAGCATCCAGGGAATCGGTGCCCACAGCTTCTCAACCGCCCTTCGCGCCGGATGCGATGACGTATCGGGCATGGAATTTGGACCCGATTTGTCCAATCGAAGGCGAGCCTCATCGCTTGTAAGCCCTTCAGTCAAATCGTTGGCTGTGCCAGCAACAGCCGTGGCGGGTGCGGCAAGAGGCGGAGCAAGTGGCATAACCATGTTTGGGCAGCACCGGTGCCGAAGCTACTGACTCTTTTTTAAGTTCACCCGACGGCTAACTGTTCACCAGTTCATCCACCCAGTAGCCTTTGCGATTGTAATGACGATGCAGGCCAATCTCATAATCCCGGGTCAGCAGAGACTCCTCCGTGTATTCCGGTGACTGCTTGATGGTTTCGCGATCAAGATTGATAAAGACTTTCGACTCGTTCCAACTGACGCGCTCGATCCATTGCGGCGAAACCAGGACTCTTTTTCCCGGCCACCAATTCCGCGTGCCCACAACCAGATAACGAATCGCCCACGTCTCATCATCAATGATAAAATCCTCGACGTGGCCAATCTCGCCATCCAGGGCCTGGATGTGATAACCACTCACCGCGCGAGTGCTGCGCAAATGGCGATCCCACGCCTTCTCACCGCGGTTGAATTTCCCCCATTTTTCACGATTACGCTCAATGAAGTGATTTGCTCCCCACATATTTGGACCGCTCCAATACATCGGCCATCCATAATACTCATAGTAGGACTCCTCGAATTGGCTCGATACGGGCTTGTCGCTGTTTAAGGAAGGACTGTCCTTGATCTGCTTTTTGGTTAAAGCGACCGAAAGGTGCTTCTCGCTCTTAATCACGCTATTTAGCGCATAAGGGGAAATCAGCACCTGCCTGCCCGCGAGCCAATTTCCCGTGTCGGCGACCAGATAGCGAATGGTCCAGTGCCGGTCATCGAAGTAGAATTCCTTGACCTTCCCGATTTCCCCGTCGAGGCTTTCCAATTTGTAATCCGTCAGTGTTTTGGCTTTGCATAACATAATCGTTCTTTCGTTCGTTGCGTTGCATTTTTGCCCGCTGTCAGCGTCCGGCTGACAGCGGGTTTGAGAAATCGGTTGCGCCGCGATCGGCACGGATGCCTGGACTCAACTTTGTGCCGGTGCGGGCGGCTTCGCTATGGGGTAAAACCCTACCGTGGATTGTGGCGGGACGGTGCCCGCCGAAAAGAGACCCAATGAAAGATGTGTTTTATCGCGGCGACGGAGGTTATTTCAAGTGACCTTGGCGAGTCCAAGCACGCGGGACACCGAGCGCGCAATCATCAGTTCTTCGTCTGTGCGAATGACGCGAACGGTGACGTGGCTGGAATTCCTGGAAATCACCGCCGCAGTCTTCTCGTTGCGCGACTTATCCAGTTCAATGCCGAGGAAATTCAGTTGTTCACAAATGCGAGCGCGGACGATGGGCGCATTTTCGCCGATGCCTCCGGCGAAGACGAGCGTGTCCAATCCGCCGAGCGCGGCGGCGAAGGAGCCGATCCACTTTTTTGCTTGGTAACAAAACAGCGCCACGGCTTCCGCCGCGCGCACGTCCTTGTTTTCATGGTCGAGCAGGTCGCGCATATCCGAACTGGTCTCCGAAACGCCGAGCAGACCCGACTCGTGGTTGACCATTTTGTAAAACTGGCTGGTGGTCATTTGCTCGGTTCGCGCCAGATACGGCGCGAGGCCGGGGTCTAAATCACCGGCGCGCGTGCTCATCACCAATCCCGCCGTGGGCGTGAAGCCCATGCTGGTGTCCATGCTTTTACCGGCGCGCACGGCGGCCAAACTGGCGCCATTACCGAGATGCGCGAGGATCACACGGCCCTTCGTTGCCGCCGGATCGCCGAGGCGTACGAGTTCTTCCATCAGATAAGCGTAGGATAAACCGTGGAAACCGTAGCGTTGAATTCCCTTGGCGTCGAAGCGTCGCGGAATCGGAAGCAGCCTGGCCACGCGCGGCATGGTTTGGTGAAACGCCGTGTCGAAGCAGGCCACCTGCGGCAGCTTCGGATGACGCTGGCGGAACGTCTCAATCAGTTCAATCTCGCGCGGCAGATGATCCGGGTCGTTTGGGCTGATGCGACGCAGTTCATCCAATAGTTTTTTTGTGACAATCTCCGGCTCGGTATGTTTCATCCCATGAACCACGCGATGGCCCACGCCTTTTACCGATTTGAAATCAATTTGCTTTTCGAGCCAGTCTATCAGGGCATTCGCCGCTGATTTGTGATCGGCGGCGGCGAGCTTGTGGCGCTCCGGTTTTTTCTTCGTCGGTTCATTGAACGTCAGGTTCGTCCCGCTTAGACCGATGCGGTCAACCTTTCCATAAACTCCTCGCTTCAGCGGTTCTTCGACATGGTAGAGCGCGAACCTGATGCTCGACGAGCCGCCGTTGATGGTCAGGATGTGTGGGTTAGCGGGTTTCATGGATGACTCCATCGTCAGGCTGCAATCCCAGCGATGCCAGTTTGGCACGTGTGGATTTGTAGTTAGTGTGAAGAATGCTTCGAATCCCCAAACCTTCTGCGACCTGGACGAACATCGGGGTGTTTTCGATATAAACCACCTGACGGGCTGGCACCTGGGCGATGTCCAGCGCGAGCCGAAAGATGTCCGCGTCGGGCTTGCGGACGTGGACGAAGCTGGAGGAAACAAAAGAACCCACGAACCCGGCCAGCTTGAATTTCCGAATCCGATACGCATTCAGTTCGCGCGCTTCGTTGCTGATCACGGCGATCTTCAATCCATACTTTGCCTTGAGCTTGCGGATTAGCTCGATCATCTCGGAATAAGGTTTCGATTGTGCGAACATGAAGCGCCGAAACTGAGCGCGGGTGAACGGTCGCTTTTGGTGGAAGACCACCCGGATCAAATATTCTTCCAGCGTGAGCTTCCCCTCTTCGTAGGTGTCGAAGGTCAGGTGATGCCGATCCTCCATCTCAGTCAACTCCAGCTTGAAGTGGGTCGCCGCCCGTTTGCGGGCATGATGATCCCACCCGTCGGTGAGCAGGACGCCGCCAATATCCAGAAACAATGCTGTGATGGGTGCGCTTCTTTTCATTGGGTCGGGAGTGGGGAAATCTGGAGGTTCGGCTTTATCATTGCCTGATACATCATTTCCTCGCTGAGGAACGGTGAACCATAGAGTTCGTACCCGGCGTTTAATTTTTCGTTCACTTTCCGCGCCAGTTCGTCATGGGTTGCGGCATCGGCGTGAAAAGGCACCGCGACGATTGTATATTCGATCGAAGTTTTCATGATTATTACTCCTTCTCCCATTCCGTGTGAAAAGCGCCCTTGGCATCGCTCCGCTCGTATGTGTGCGCGCCAAAATAGTCCCGCTGGGCCTGGATGAGATTGGCCGGCAGCCAGGCGCTGCGATAGGCGTCGAGATAACCCAGCGAAACCATCAACCCCGGAATCGGCACGCCTGACTCGGACGCCCGGCTCACGACACTGCGCAAATCTTCCTGATGCTCGATGAGCTTGCGCGACAGGCTGGAATCCAGCAGCAGGTTCGGCAGTTCGCGCCGCGCATGGAACGCGGCGCAGATGCCCACGCCGCGATTCACCGTCCCGGCGGCAACCGCGCGCGCCAGCGGCACGATAAAATCCGGATAATCATCGTCCTCTTTCGGACGGCCGTCACCGAAGTCAACCACTTCATGTCCGGTTTCGCGCAATTTCCCGGCCAGATATTCCTTCAACTCGTAACCGCCGTGATCGGCGGCGATGCCGATGCGTTTCGGCGCTTTAAGCGCGCCCTGACGAACGTGTTTAAAATGATCGGGTCTGTTCATTTTCTTGCCCTGAAGACACTGTCGCTTTTGGCCGCTGCGAACAATGGGGTGAACACCCCATAGCGAATCGTGAGGGCGCAACCTAATGTGTCACCGGCAATAAAACCAAAAACGAAAGAAAAAATATTATGACCAAGAACAAGAACAATTCCATCGTGGCGATTTTCAAATCGCACATCGAAGCCGAATTCGCCGTCAAGGAACTGCAGCAATCGGGCTTTGACATGAAGAAACTATCCATCGTCGGCCGCGACTATCACACGGATGAAAACGTCGTCGGCTATTACAATGCCGGGGACCGCATGAAATACTGGGGAAAACTGGGAGCCTTTTGGGGCGGGTTTTGGGGCTTGTTGTTTGGTTCCGGGTTCTTTTTGATTCCCGGCATCGGGCCGTTGCTCGTGGCCGGGCCGATCGTCAGTTGGATTGTCGGGGCACTGGAAGGCGCGGTGGTGGTGGGCGGTTTGAGCGCGCTGGGTGCCGGACTTTACAGCATGGGCATCCCCAAGGACAGTATTCTGAAATACGAAACGGCGGTGAAAAGCGGCAAATATATCGTGATCGCCCACGGCTCCGATGCCGAGACGGTTCATGCACGGGAGATCATCAGCCGCACCAACCCGGAGGCGTTGGAAGCACATCAGCCCTCCTGCGCCAGCAAGGAAGCGTGCGCGGTGGGAGCATAGTTTGCCCGGGCATATTTGAAAATCTGCCGGAGCGCGGCTGTGTCCCGTTGAACGGGACCAGTCGCAGCACGTCTGCAAGGCTGATCGGCGACGTCGGGAGTTTGTTTCAAATGGCTGTGGCGATTTTCCTTAACCGTGACGTGGGGGACGAGGTGAGGAGGCTCATTTCAAATTCGGAATTCGGAATTTTGAATGCGAAATTGAAATAATGAGTCTCGTCACCTCGACTCGGACAAAATTAAGATTGTTCTATTTCTTTCCGCTCTCTTTGATCCGGACACCCAACTTTCGCTGAAGTGCCGTTATGACCACCTCTGCTGCCGCCTCAACGCTGAGCGCGGCGGTGTTGATGATCAAGTCGTGGTTCAAAGGGTCAGTCACATCGTGGCCAAAATGGCGACGGACCGACTTCACTCGCTCACGATCGATTCTTTCGACCTCAACCCGGGCGGCCTTCAGACTCAAGCGTGCCTTGTCGGCGGTCCGCCGGATGCGTACGTCAATCGGTGCAACCATCCGCACACTCAAACCGAATTGACTGGGTAAAACGAACCGCGCTGCGTGGCCGACAATGACCACGTCTCCCTGATGACCAAGCGTGAGCACTACCTGTTTCAAATAGGCCAGGTAGCCTGATGTGCCGATCTCCTCGGGGTTCAGCAATTGGCCAATAATGTCCTGGATCGTTGCCTGATCACGCTCATCCAAACTCTCGATTAATTGGCGGCGAATGTGCGCCTGTTTTGCGATTTCACCCACGATTTCGTTGTCGAACACCTGCCAGCCCAATCGGCTTCCGACCAGTTTGGCAACGGCATTCCCGCCAGCGCCCTTCTCGCGGGAAACGGTCAAGTAGGGTCCATAGAACAGGTCGCCCTCCTTGCCCCGCCCGGGCCGTTGCTCGCAATTTTCCAGGCGTTTTTCCAGGGCTTCGTTGGCTTGGAAAACTGCGATCTGCCTTTTGATATACTCTTTAACGTCAAGCATAAGAATCTTTGGAATTCTAAATTTCCGCCTAAAGCTAGTATATCCGGCCGGGCGCTCAATCCAACTTTAATTCCGATAACCGTCTCCAAGTCGCGTTTTACGTTGCCTGACGGGGATACAATCGCGCGCCGATGCAGGTCTTTCGGTGAGGCAATGAAATATTCCCGCCAGCCAAAGTTGGAAACGACGGCGTCGCCCACTTTGAATTCCCTGGCGCGCGACTCGATGACTTCGCCGAACGCGCCGCCCTCAAGCGCCTTGCCGATCTCAAACGGCGGCACATACGACTTTCGATCATTCATGCGCCCGCGCATATATGGGTCCACCGACATGAAGAGGTTGCGCCCGAGCACCTGCTGGTCTTGCAGCGGCTCCAGTTTGAGCCGTGCCAGCGTAAAGTTGGCTGCGGTTGGAATTCCCTTGGGGCGGGAGGCCAGCCGGATTTCGCGGCTCTCAATTTTTGACGTAACAATAATCCTGGTAATCTTAAGCCTCTCGTCATGAGGCTCTCATTTATCCTTCATTGGTGCTTCTTTCCTCCATTCCCGACTGCGAGGAGAAATCCTCGACAGACGGATAGCAGTGCAAGCTGAAACTTGGAGGTTGGCCAGCGGAGTAAATCTACACAAAAGAGGAGGAGAACCAGACAAGCAAGAAAAAGCAGGTAGAGCAGTGCACGCATAGTCATCTATTTTTGCAGGTCTCTCGTGTCAGTGCATTCCATTAAGCGCTGCTGTATGCTTCTGTGAACTGACCAAGCGCAAGGCCATCATGGTTGCTGGAGCACTCATAAAGACTCTTTTGCGGCTGCTCTGGCGGCTTGGCGCGTTTGATCATGTTCCGCTCCGGCCATGCCTTCATCCACCAGTCTTTCATTGTCGCTTCGCCCCTCGTCGTCCTCATCGGCACTGGGGGCCGCGGGCACTTTTTGTCCGGTCGAACCGGGCACGGGGTCCCAGCGTTCGGATTCGGGCGCCGATTCAAGGACCGCCTCGTTCGCGTCCGTGACCGGATCACCCGTCAGTTCCCGTTTGGCCTGTTCCCAATCGGATTTGGACACTTCTTGCGCGGAACGGCCATTGATGACCGCCAGTTCAACCGCGCGTTCCCGCACCATCTTATGGGTCACCGTGCCGACGCCGGCGGAATTCTCAGTCAAGGCACCTTCCTTCAGTGGATTTGTTTTCATGGGTTAAAGGCGCTGCAAGCACGGAAAAGCGTTTGTGAGTTGTGCATTGTCTTCATCTGGCGCATGCCACGGTCCTCGTGCGTGTCGCGGGATTTGGAAAAAACATTGTCCCGCTTTTGAGACTTTGGACTTGGGGTGGACGTTTTGGGATTGGGCCGCAATCGGTGGAGTATTTTTGGGGAAACAGGGGTTTGGCTCATAATCCATAAGGCTCGCGCCTGCTATTTGGTTGCTTGGGAATGGGCTTCAACAAACCACAGCCACTTGTCTATTCCGCGCGAAATTTCGGTGAACAGATCCGCCGTGTCGGCATCATCCAGTTCGTCCGCATCGTTGATCGTGTTGCGGGCTTCTTGTCCGAAGGTAGAGAGGGCCCGGGCAACGGCTTCGACGTGGGCCAGGCCGTTGGCAATCGTGAGCGGATACTCTTCGAGTTGCGAGCGCGCCGCAGCCACGCGCGCCGTGCCCTCAGCGATGCCTCCCAGTTGCACAATGCGTTCGGCAATCATGTCCACGTAGGACTCCACAGCTTCATCCACCTGGTCAAAGAGTTCGTGCAGGCCGATGAAGCTCGGGCCTTTCACGTTCCAATGCGCCTGCTTCATCTGCGTCTGCAGATCCACAGCGGACGCCAGCCGCTGGTTCATGAGCGCGCTCAGTTCCGACCGGTGCTTTTCCGAGATGTCGTTTTCGGTTTCATACATTTTGGGCGCCTCCGGGAGGCTGGCAATTTTGGCGAGATTGGCGGTGGATTTTTTCATAAATGGATGCTTTCTTGGTTGGTGGTTGGGGAAATTTATTTATGCCTGGTTGTGAAACCCATGAACCCGGGTGAGTTTGCGTTCTGCGATCAATTGCGCCTCAGCCTCCAGCCAATGCTGCACTTCGTGCCCGGGCAGCGAACCCTCGTTCACATAACTGAAGTAGGCTTTTCTGGCCACTTCATCCGGTGACGGGGCAAAATTGACTTCGTTTTGGTTTAGGTCCACAACCGCCGCCGACACTGTTGCGCCGGCTGGCTTCGGGTTCGGATTCAGGGAGATTTTATGGTGTTTCATAAAGGGAGAATAGGCTACGCAACGATGCGCCCGCTATGGGGTGTTTCCCCCATTCAATAAAATCGACGATCGCCATTGGGATTGCCCGGCTGCCGGGCTATTGGTTCGTCAGGATGACTTTCAGGGCGCGTTCCCTCCCGGCATTGCCGAAAGTGTCATAGGCCTTGATGACATCATCGAGCGTGAAGTGATGCGTGATGAGCTGCTTCGGCTTGAGTTTGCCGGCCATGACCGTCTTGAGCAGCAGCGGCGTGGTCACCGCGTCCACGAGCCGCGTCGTGATGGTGATGTTTTGTGACCAGAGCTTTTCGAGGTGCAAGGTTACACTCGCCCCGTGCACACCGATGTTGGCGATACGGCCGCCGGCACCGACAATTTCCTGACAGATGCCGAATGTGGCAGCCATGCCGACCGCTTCGATGGCGACATCCACTCCTTTGCCGGAAGTCATGGTCATGACTTTTTCAACGGCTTTGCCATCGGTGCTGTTAATTATTGCAGTCGCCCCGAACTGCCTGGCGACCTCGAGACGGTTGTCATCAAGATCAATAACGATGATCTTCGCCGGGGCATAGAATTGTGTTGTCAGCAACGTCGACAGGCCGACGGGTCCGGACCCGATGATGGCCACCGTATCTCCCGGTTTGACGGAGGCGTTGAGCACGCCGCACTCATAGCCGGTCGGCAGGATATCGCTGAGCATTACCATTGCATCCTCATCCGCAGCCTCGGGAAGGAGATAAAGGCTTGTGTCGGCAAAAGGAATCCGGACGAACTCGGCCTGCGTTCCATCAATCGTGTTGCCCAAAATCCAGCCTCCCTGTTCGCAGTGGGAGGGCATGCCGCGCCAGCAATACTCACACTTGCCGCACGCAGTGATGCACGAAATCAAGACGCGGTCGCCTTTGTGAAAGCGGCTGACGCCGGTCCCGGCCTCGTCAATGACTCCGATTCCTTCATGACCCAGGATGCGGCCCCCGGCAACGGTGGGCAGGTCTCCCTTGAGAATGTGCAGATCCGTGCCGCAGATGGTGGTCCGGGTCACCCGTACCACGGCATCGGTCGCCTCGCGCAGTGCCGGTTTCGGCACGTCTTCCAACTGCTTCTTTCCTGGGCCGTGATAAACGAGGGCTTTCATGGGATGATATGGTGTTTCATAAAGTGGAAATTGGCCGGACGGGCGCGACCACACCGACCGGAACCAGATGAGGTGCGGGACTTTGCTCGACGACTTCCCCGGTCAAATTCACGAACACCGTGGAATCGTCGAAACTGATACGGGCAATTTTGTTCGTTGGTATCAGCACCTCTTTGCCGGAAAGCCGGTGGCCGATTTTGATGACCAGTTGACCGATTGCCCAGCTCTTGTCGTCCATCATGAAATCGCAGACATGGCCGATGATTCCATCGCTGGCCTGAAGGTGGTAGCCGTTCACGGCCTGTGTGTTTCGCAGGTGCGCATCGGGCCGTTCGGGTTGCGGGCCAATTGCAGCGGCTGGCTCGCCCGGAAGAGTTTTTGGCGGCAGCTCCAAAATTGGAAAACCACTCATGCCCCACACACCGCCACCCTGCCAGTAGTAGGGCCAGCCGTAATAACGGTGATACTCTTCTTCGTATAGTCGCGATAACGGCTTGTGCGACTCAATCGCCGGGCTGTCCTCAATCTGTTTCCGGGTCAGGTTCACGTGCAGGACTTTCCCCCGAAAGCCTTCGGGGAAGGCATGGGGAGAAAGGAGCACCTGCCGCCCCGGCAACCACGAGCCCGTGTCCGCGACCACATAACGAACCGCCCAGTTCTGATCGTCAAAATAAAAATCCTTCACGTGGCCGATTTCGCCATCCGCCGCGCCGAGTTTGTTTCCGTACAACTGTTTAATGCTTCGTAACATAAATCCGCCTTTCTTGATCATTGCGCAGGCTGCCGCCCAAGAAGGTGGCTTGCCCGGCATTCGATCCATTCAACTGCCAGCGCTTGCTGCCGATGGAGCAAAGTCCATCCGGTTCAAATTCTGCCCAGCAAAAGCAGGGCAACCAGAACAACCAAAAGCACACCCAGTCCGCCGCTCGGGTAATAGCCCCAATTCTTGCTGTGTGGCCAGGTGGGAAATGCGCCGACCAGCATAAGAATGAGCACAATCAATAGAATGGTTCCTAACATAATGTTCCTTTCAAGGTGCGAACATGGTTCGCCTGGTTATCTTCCGTTATTTTGCCCGTGATCCTCATGCTGGTCGTCCTTTGGATTTCCTTTCTGGCCTTGGTTCGACGCGGATGGTTTCCAGTTTTTCGGATACTGCTTGACCACAGCGGCGTGGTGCTGGGCCGGAGAGTCGTGGAAATCCATCTTTACGGACGGTGATGCCAGCAACACGTCAACCGAGACACCCTGCGGCGCCGGGCGTGCCACCCACGCGTTTCCTTCACGGTAAGCATATTGATGCCGGCTGACGCTGTAATAGCATTCATAGTTGGGATAATAAACGTAATCGTCCTGCACCGCGAACACCTGCGGTTCCACGTAAACCCCGGCGCGCGGCCCTTCAACGTAGCATCCAGTCAGCGTTGCCAGCAGCACGGCAGCCAATACGAATCCGGCATTGGAGGATTTGAAGAAAAGTTTTTGGTTATTCATGGAATGAGAATAGTCCAAGAACGCGCGGATGCTATGGGGTGTTACCCTACCAAACAATTATGAATCCAGCCCCGGCGGGCAGGCTGGGATGATTACAGAAATCGAATGGGGAGTTTCAGGCCGGCCGCTGGCGGTGACACGGCGAAGATTCTGCGCAAGGCCAGGTGGGTGGGAAGAAAGAAGACGAGCCACAGCCCGCCCAGCCATAGGATGATATAAAGATTTTGGTTGACCCAGTGTTGCGGCTGGTGGTCGTTGAAACCGTAAAGATAATTAATGTTGATGGGGAGATTGGGGTTGGCCAGATGTGCGCCGGCGGGCGGAGTAAAAAAATAACAGGCGAGCACCAACCCTGCAGCCAGACCGGTCCAGGCGGACAATGCCCGTTTGTCATAGCCCAGGCGGAACAGGAGCCAGACGAGCAGCAAAGGCAGCCAGCCGTGAAAAAGCGAAAGCGCGCGGGTGAAAAGCGGCAACTGGCGGTCGAACATGTAACTGGTCAGGCCGATCAGGTGAAACCCCAGCAGGTTGCCGCCGAAGTCCACGAGCCAGAGGCATTGTGGAAGCAGAATGCCCACCGCGCACATGCTGATGAGCAGGGAGCTTTCCAACCACATGCCCGCCACCGTGAGCAGGAGGGCGGTATCGCAAAACCATAAAAAATTGGCCGGCCCATAGGTGTGCAAATAAATCGGAACCAGGACGGCCAGGAAGGCGGTGCCGGCCACTTTGGCGGCCAGTGGAATCTTGTGTTGTTGAACTACGACCGGTTTGTCGGCGGTGACCGGAATAACGGAGGCGACGGTCGTGGAAGTTTCACATTTCATGGACGGAATTTTTTCAGTGACTCATTCAGATTTTGGTGAGGGTGGCTTCATGGGCGTCAGCGCTGCCAAAATGGACTTTTGCACCGTCGGATTGGAAAGATTTCCCAGGTGACCGCCTTGTGGGAAGACGGTTAATTCTTCCGGGGCAAACATGGCGTGCAGCCAGTCTAGGTCCTCGTCGGTCAGGAGAAAATCGTTTTGATTGACGATGACGCGGATGTTGGGGTTGGCGCGCAGGCCGGTGTCATACGTCCGCAAATCACCGGCTTTTTCCAGCGTTTCCGCCGTTGGCGAGGCCAGACCCTGGGCCTGATAATACGGAATCGCAAACTTCTCAAAATAATCCTGGTAGGAATATTGGAGGATTTCCTGATACACCGGGTCGCGCTTGAAATTCCGGATCGGGTGTTTCAGGACTCCCTGATTATCTCGCTGCTGACTGCTGTAGATCACGTCCCGCAGGATGAGTCGAAACGTCAGACCGATGAGAAACTTGGATTCGATGGCGCTGAAGGGCAGCGAGGTTTGCGGCGTGAGGGTGTCCTTGCTCAGGGCGGCCACCTTCAAAAAGGTGTTTTCAATGTCGTCGGTTCGTTCCGCTTCGGGCCAGCTCAGAGGTGCCCGATAAAATTCATCCAGCTTGGAAATTCCTTGTGCCATGCGGACGGGTGTATTGATGGCGACGTATCGGTCGAATTGAATCAACGGCAACTGATTCGTGACGGGGGCAATTCGCACTTCTTTCACACCCTGTTTCCCTTGAAGAAAACGCAGAACCGATCCCTTGGTTATGACGGTATATTGATTTGTCGGTCCGGTGGCCGCGACAAACAAAGATTCGAATGCGCCCATGGAATAGCCCATCAACGCCCGGTTGCTCAACCGATTCGGATACAGGGCATGCAGGCGGTGATCAATCTCGGTGAGTGCAGCGTGCAAGTCATTGCCATCCACCGGCAGATAAGCCGGCAGCGCCGCCGTCGAGGCGTGCTCCATGAACTCGAAGTTGAAAGGGCTGCTGACGCACACGGCGGAGAAGCCATTGCTGTAAACCAACTCGGCCAGCGCCAGGGAGGTTTCGGCCAGCCGATGCGAACCCAGCCCGGGGACGATGTAAACCACGTTCGCTTTTCCCGGTTGCAACCAGAACGTAAATTTTAGTTTCCGGCCCGTCGCCGGAATCAAAACCGACCGGGTCCTGCCCCGGTCCGGGAATTCAGGGTCTTTGAAGGTGAAGAAAACGGATTCGAGGGTTTCCAGCGAGGCCTTGTCCGGTTTTCCCTTTACCTGGAAATTCGCCACCCGGTTCTCTCGCACGAACGTCCAGGCGTATTGAATTTCGGAATACGGATCCATTTCGGTCTGGCTGAAGCGCACATATTCGTCCACGCTGTCGGCGAGATCGTTATACATGACCACGTAGGTGAGGTAAGTGTAGGGGCCGAGATAAGTCAGCGGATCATTCGCGACGAATTTGTAGGGAGCGATATAGATCAGCGGATTGGCCGCCGTGTCACAAGCCAGGCCGAGGGTGTCCCGTTCGTTGCTCGGTCCATAAATCGGCAGCATCAAAAAACACTGCGGCTTCCAGCCCCATTGGCCGAACGTCTGGCCGAAATCCGCGTCTGATTTTGGAATCTTCCATTTGGTCGCCGGGTCGAAGAAGCCGGCCACGCCTACGGTGGTATTGCAAACGAACCGGTAGGATTCATCGCGGGCGCCGCTCCACTTTCCCTGAAGCAGATTGTTGATCAATCGTCCCGGATAAGTGAGGTTCTTGCCAAAATTTCCGATTCCGGTCCGGATCGGTTTGACAACGACAAACCGATAAACCCTGCTCGTCGGCTTGATGACGCCGGTCATAAGCCCCTTGTTGAAGCCCCACATCACCCGATTGAACGGTTCGAGGGGGTCGGGGATGGATTTGGGGAGAATAACGGTTCCCGCCTCCGTCTGACTTCGGCGCGACAAGTCCGCCACCGGCGGATTGGTGAAACCAGCGGCCAGCTCCTGCCCGTGTGCGAACAGCGAGAGACACAACGACAGGACCACCAGGAACACCAGCCCCGAACTTTGAATTCTCCGGCCCGGTTGGACTTTCAAGTCGCCCGCCTTCCCGGCCTTGGGGTGAAAATCTGTTGGGCTTCGGCAGCCAACACAGGCTGCACGTTGTGTCCTGGCCGACAACCCGGTTTCAAATTGATGCCGCAACACTTCGTGGCCATCTCGTTATGATGCTGCCGAATCTCAATTGTTTTGGCCACGGTTTCCCCCCAATTGATTTCGATTCTGGTTCGGTTCGAGTCCGGCGGTGGTGGTGCCACGGCTGACCACTGGCGATGGGAAAATCGCTGTTCTCTCATTGCGTGAGGTAAGCACGAAAAACCGGTGGGCGCTATGGGGTGTTACCCTACCGCAGAACACGGCGAATTGAATCCCGGCGCGTCCGCGACACGTTTGCGCCGGAGACTTTTGAGCGACCCACCGATTCCCCATTCCCTCGCTCCCCGGCTTACGCTCCCAAACTGGAACTAGGGTTTTCCCAGTGGCAGCAAGGAACACCCTAGTCGCCCCAGGACGTTGCGGGGGGTAACGATAATTATGAACATTATTCACGAATGCAGAGCGCAACGCGCAAACGAGGTTTTGTGCCGGCCTTTCAAAATCACCGGACTGACAAAGTTTCTGGGAGGTCTCTTAATTCTCGCTGCTCTCAGCACATCCGCTCAAGCAGCCGGAAGCGTCACGCTGACCTGGATCCGATGCACGAATTCAATCGTTGCGGGTTACAATGTTTATTACGGTGGAGCCAGCGGCACCTACACCAACGAGATTCGTGTCGGCAACGCAACCAATGCAACCATTTCCGGCCTGGTCCAGGGAACCACTTATTATTTTGCGGCGACTTCCTATACTTCTCTTGGCATGGAAAGTCCGTTCTCCAGCGAGGTGTCCTACCTGGTTCCCCCGAATGTTCCGCTTGTGAACCAGCCGCCGACGTTGAACGCCCTCGGCGGCCTCACCATCAATTCAAACGCCGGGCCGCAAACGGTGAATTTGACGGGCATCACTTCCGGAGCGAGCAATGAAGTCCAGACCTTGACGGTCACGGCCACGTCGAGCAACACCAATCTGATCCGCACGCCGACCGTCAGTTATACGAGTCCAAACACGAACGGCACGTTGAGCTTTGCGTCCGTGACCAATAAAATCGGGACGGCAACGATCACGGTGACCGTGAATGACGGCGGGACCAGTAACAACCTCACCTCGCAATCGTTCGTCGTCACGGTGGGCCTTTCGCCACCACCGCCCAGTGTGCAGGTTCGCACCATCCAGTCCGGGCAGTTCATTCTGACCATAACCGGCCAGGTTGGCCACACGTATAACATCCAGGCGACGCAGGATTTCAAGACCTGGACAGTCATCGGTACCGCGACGGTGGGTGCCACCGGTTCGCTGAATTTTACCGACACGAACACAGCGAGTTATTCGAGGCGCTTTTATCGCACAAAAGGATGACCGCGAAAACAGCTTCGGCTGTCTCCGCTCAAAAATCAGGAAGTTAAAAATATGTCACTCTATCTCAGCCAAAGATGTTGGGGCCGATCATGCCTGCACCTGGCGGCGGCGATGCGCGCCGGCCACTGGCGCTGGCATTTTGCCGGCATCAGCCGGGAAATTCATTTCACGAGGATGACCCAGAACGGACGCACCACGGCGGGCGGCTCATAATAAAAAAACCGTCCGCCGGTGGTGGTTAAAAATGGAAGGCAGTGTCCTGATTCAGTTGTAGTGTCGGCGCTGTGCGCCGATTTATTCGAGCCACAGGCTCGACGCTAAAGCAAATTCGGACACAGCCAAAGGGAAACGAAAATGATGAAACTCAAAATCCAGTTTGGCCGGGAAACCCGCTTTGACCAGCCGATCCGGCACATCGCCCGGACCCGGGGTGCAACGGTCGCCAGGCATCCGGGTTTTGTCGCGCACAGTGGCCATCGCCGGACGGCCGAAGCCGATCAAGCCCGAATTGACCTGTGGTTTTTTTTGGAGGATTCTAGCCTGTAGCCAGTTTTTCCTGCGGAATTAATCCGACCCGCAAAGCGAAACGTACCAGGCCCGGAACATCATGAATGTTCAAGCAGCCCATCAATTTCATGCGATGGTATTCGATGGTCTTGGGGCTGACCTTCAGGAGTTCGGCGATGCCTTTGGTGTTCTGGCCTTCAGCGATAAGCTGGAGAATCTCGCGTTGACGCCCCGTCAACTCTTCGAGCGGGCTTTTCCGGTCGGCGATTCCTCCCAAAGGAAACTTCTTGACGAGCCGCGTGGAGATTTCCCGGCTGAGATAAATTCCCCCGTGAACCACCTCTTGCAAGGCGGTTTCCAGCTCGGCCGTCGCCGCTTTCTTTAGCAGGTACCCGGCTGCGCCCGCCTTGAGCGCCTGCCAGGCATATTCTTCGTTGTTGTGCATGGAAAGAATAAGGACCCGCACGTCCGGAAATTCCTTGGCCATGCGTGCCGCCGCTTCCAGACCATTCAGACCGGGCATGGAAATGTCCATCAAAACCACGTTCGGCCATTGGGTCTTGACCAGTTTCAGCACCTCGCGGCCTTCGCCGGCTTCGCCCACCACTTCCACTCCCGGCAACTTTTCCAGCAAGGCGCGAATGCCCGCGCGCACCAGCGTGTGGTCATCGGCCAGCAGGACGCGAATCGGTTTGACGGAGTTGTTGTTCATGGGGTTTCAGATTCGGACGGTGGAGTCTGCCACTTCAGCGGGAACCAGGCGTGGACTTCGGTGCCTTGTCCCGGGACGGACTTGAATTCCAGCCCTCCACCCGCCAGCGACGCACGCTCTTCCATGCTCAATAAGCCCAGACTGGTGCCACGCACGGCTTGTTCCCGGACCGGGGCCGTAGCAAACCCAACCCCGTCATCACGCACGCGCAGGTGGAGTTGCCCATCTTCCTTGCGCAACTCAACCGTCACTGTTTTCGCCTGAGCATGGCGCACCACATTGGTCAAGGCTTCCTGCGCTATGCGGAAACACTCGGTTTCAATCATCGGATCCAGGCGTTGCTCCAGCCGGTCGGCGTGGAACTCGACTTTCAACTCGACCAGGGCCGCCTGTCGCTCGGTGTACCAACGCAAGGCCGGTTCCAACCCCAAATCGTCGAGGATTGACGGGCGCAAATCCAACGAGATGTCACGTACTTGTTCCAGCACGCGCTCGACCACCTCGAGGGTTTCATTCAAGCGCGGCGACACGACCTCCGTGCCGGGCGACAGCAGCATCGCTTGCAGATTCAATTGCATGACGGTGAGGGCCTGGCCGATTTCGTCGTGGAGTTCGCGCGCGATGTTCCGGCGTTCGGTCTCCTGCGCTGACACCAGCCGGCGGGAAAGCACCTGAAGTTTGCGGCTGTATTCCTTGCGCTTTGCCTCGGCCTGTTTGCGCTCAGTGATGTTGCGAATATTGCATTGAATGACTTTGCTGCCGTTGACCTGATAAACGTTGCTGACAAATTCCACGTTGATGGACTTGCCGGCGCTGGTTTCCAGCGGCAGGTCGTCGTAACGGACATAATCTTCACGCTGCAACTCCCGGAACTCCGCCTTGGACGCCTTGGTGTCTTTGAAAGGACCAATCTCCCAGAGTTTGTTTCCCAGCAATTGCTCGCGAGTGTAGCCCAACAGATCGGTCAGGAACGGGTTGACATCATCAATCTGCCCGGTGTCCGCGTTGAGAATCAGAATTCCGTCCTGGGCGGTTTCAAACAGCCGGCGGTAGCGCATTTCGGAAGCCTTCAACGCGTGATCCGCCGACTGGCGTTCCCCTTCACGATGTTCCAGGGATTGGGCCATCTGATCGAAGGCGCGGCTGAGTTGACCCAATTCATCTCCCCGATGAGACCCCGTGCGCGCGCTGAGATCGCCCGTGGCCAACCGCGCGCTGGATTTCACCAAGGTCCGAACCGGGCGCAGAACCAGCAGGTAGCTGCCGATCCAGCCGAGCAGGAAAGCGAAGCAGGCGGCAATTCCCAACCCGGTTAGGTTTTCACTCAGCCGGCGGTCCGCTTCGGCAAAAAGAACCTGCCTGGGGATACTGCTGAGGATGGTGATCACGCCGCCGGGAACAAGCTGGCTGCGCATGGCGGCGAACACATGATAACCGGGAATTCCGTTCGAAGACACCGCCTCCACCACGCCGTTACTTTGACTGAAGACGGTTTCCAAAAGTGATTTTTCCGGAAAAGGCTGGCCGATCCATTTTTCCGGCGAGGGATAACGAACCAGAATTCTTCCGGTGCGGTCGATCTCGGTCCACATCGCACCTTTGGGCAATTGCGCCGGCAGCGCGGACTCGAAACCACTGATCCAGTCCAAATCCAGCGCGGCAAAGACCACCGCCTGGACCTGCCCGTCGGAATCGAAAACCGGGTAACCGAAATTGACGATGGGCTTGCCCGCCGCTTGGCCGGCCGGGAAATCGCCAACCGCGAAGGCGCCCGTTTCGAGCGCACGGCGGAAAAACTGACGGTCTGTTTGGTTGGCTGGTTCCACCATCGGACGCGCGCTGGCCAGAACCATACCATTGGTCTTAATCACTCCCAAATTGGCATAACGCGGGGAGTTGGCAAACAACCCGTCCAGCAATTTCTTACAGTCCCGCCGGTTGCCCGAGCGAACCGCAGACGACTCCGCCAGGGCGAGCAGTAATTGGCGCGTCTGGGCGATCACCCGCCCTTCTTCCCGCGTGGCCAATTCCATCATCTCCTGCGAACGCTGATTCCATTCCTTCACCAGCCGCCGCCGCTCTTCCGACGCCGTGTGCAGCGTCAACCCCACCAACGGGGCGCAGGCCAGCAACACCAGCAACAGCAGGCGTAATCGCAAACCGGAAACCAGCCGGATGATGGTTTTTCGCATACCTCAATGTTCCACGTCAAACATGACAAATCTTGAACGGCACAGCGTGTCGGCGCTGGCCGGTACCCAGAAAAATGTCCCGTTCTGATTCTGGCAGCGGGCGGAACTCCGACCAGAGCTTTCCGGCCAACTACGCGCCTTTCAAGAGGGCCTGCCACCATGAAGGCCTGGGGCGATGCGCGGGGAAATCGTGAAGTTCTTCCCCTCAGTCGCTCGCCGGCAACTTTCCGGATGACAGCTTAGGGAGTATGAATTCGAATACTTTTTACTTCACGGTTTATATCAGTCCACTGTTCGCTCAATCCGCAACAGACGCTCCGAAAGCGGGTTTGATTTAGAGTCGGCAGGTTCATCGCCATTGCCCACGAGAATGCACTGGAACGGGTTCGCCTGGTTTCGGGTTGATCCGATTGCGGTCTGTCGCCACCAGTTTCAAGGGATGCATTCACAGCTTCAAATTGACATCATCTGGTTGATGTGTTTAGCGGTGGTTGGCGTAGCCAATCCGGGGTACGCGGATGTCTCCACTGTGATTGAGAATGCCGAAGGCAAACAACAGCCACACGACGACGCAAATCACCACGACGACGTTGAGAATTTTTTTTATCTTTCCGTCCATCGGAATATAAGTGTTGACCAGCCAGAGCAACACGCCGATGACGATCAGGGTTACGGCGAGAGAAATCAGTGACATAGAATACCTCCAATCTGGATGAGTGTTTTATTATTCATGCTGTAAACCTAAGCTGGAGAGCGGAAGAACGCTATGGGGTGTTACCCTACCAGGAATTTCATAAAGCCAGGTCACGACGCGGCCACATCAATCCACAACCATCGAACGCCATACCTTCTTCCAATGCGTTCGTTGGATGGCATCACGTCGAGAGTCAATCGTTCGGGCGACTGCCTTCAACCAACGCAGCTTAGAGCGGCCCTGATCCGGAGGGCTTCCGGTTGCTTTCCGGACGAACCCGACGTCGGCGAGGCGAAGGTCAACCGTTTCAGCTTCGCGGGTCGGAGCTTCAAGCAGCGTGTTCATCGGATCGCAAATTTGTTTGGGGCTCCGCTCGGAAATCACAAAGCGTTGTTGTCCGCGAAACTCGACCAGGTGCGCACTAGGTGCGCACTCATGGCAAGCCATACAACTCCTCTGGCCCGTTGTTTACCCCAGGCGTCGTACGCGGCCATGATGAACTCGCCAAACGTCAGAGCCTTCTTCGCTTGATTGGCTTTCATGACACGAAATTAGGCCGGGTAACCGCGCGGATGCTATGGGGTGTTCACCCCATAAGCATTTTCCGCGGATTCAACCCCGGCCACAAGTGTCTGGCTTGGAGGAGCGTCAACTGGACGCTGGATCGGCGGTTGGAATCATCATAGCCGCAAACCAACTGCTGACGGCTGGCTTAGCCAGTTTGGCGGCGGTGCGATCTGCCCGCAGGCGCTGTCGGGCGCACACAAAACCGCTTGTACCGTTTCCAACAGCTCGCTGATGTAGAACGGCTTTGGCAGTATGGCCGCCAGATGCAACGATGGGGTTTGAACCAGTTCGGGCGTGGGCAATCTTAACGCGGCCAGAACGACCGGCACATCCATGCGGGCGGCCCGCAACTTCTTGACCAATTCAACGCCGGTCAACTTGGGCAGGCTGTATTCGGTAATCAGAAGATTGTAGTTGTTAACCCGAAGCGCCTCCCAGCCGGCGGTGCCATCCTCGACGGCGTCAACGTGGTAGCCGGGACGGGCCAACGCCTCGGCATACAGCAGGCGAAGGTCGCTGTCGTCATCAACCACAAGAATCCGGTGGGGCGGATTCGCCCGGCATTGAACTGATGCGCCCGTCGGTTCTCCCGCTTGCAATAATAGTTCGTTACCTTTCATAACAACGTAAATAATAAGGTGGGATAATTGCCGGCGCTATGGGGTGTTCACCCCATATGAGATCGGCGCGAAACCAAACGTTTTCTGCACGAAATCCGGTTTCGGAGCATCGGTTGAAAACCGGCATTCCCCCCCAATTTGTGCGCCAGCACGGATGTGGACAGCGGCGCGGAGACGACCGCCATCTTGTTGGCCAGATGGTTCTACTCCAGCGCTGCCGGCGCAAGGTCCGCGTCTTGCGGATCGTCTACAACCAACAAGATGGTTTCGATGTTTCTAATTTCAGTGTTCATTCAGACCCCGATGGGCTGTTGGGGATCGAAAAGTAAAATGTCGCGCCGTCATTCACCGCGCCTTCTGCCCACGTTCGGCCGCCGTGCCGCCGAATGATGCGCTGGACGTTCGCCAGGCCGATGCCCGTGCCCTCGAACTCGTCGCGGCTGTGCAGGCGTTGAAACACGCCGAACAGTTTGCCGGCATAACGCGGATCGAAACCCGCGCCGTTGTCCCGAATGAAAATCACCGTTTCGGCGTCGCCGTCGGGCCTTCGCCGCGCCGCAGTGTGCTGCATCGGCTGTTGTGCTGGCATCGTGCCCGGTTGCGTTTGTTCGTCTGCGGCATTTGCTTCGGCCACGCAGGCGGGAGCGCAACCGATTTCGATTTTCGCTTCGGCGCGAGCGCCGGTGAACTTCACCGCATTGGAAATCAGATTGACCAGCACCATTCGCAGCAAGGCACGGTCGGCCCGCACGGGGGGCAGCGGGTGGATTTTCCACACGATGTTCCGCTCTTTCGTCTCCGCCTGAAAATCGCCCAAGGTCTCCCGGACCAATTCGTCGAGATTGACGTCCGCCTTTTGCATTCCCAGACGGCCGACATGCGAGAACGCCAGCAGATCATCGATTAAATCCCCCATCCGTTTTGCCGACCTGGAAATGGTCGTCAGCCGGCCGAGATTTTTTTCTGAAAGCGACGGCCCAGCATCCTGTTGCAGCAGTTCCACGAAGCTTGCGAATTGGCGCAGCGGCGCGCGTAAATCGTGGGAGACGGAATAACTGAACGCCTCCAGTTCCTGGTTGGCGGCTTGCAGTTGCGCCGTGCGTTCGACAACCCGCCGCTCCAGTTCCGCGTTGAGGCGGCGTATTTCATCTTCCGCCCGTTTGCGCTCCGTGATGTCGCGGACGTTGCATTGGATCACGTTGCAGTCACCGGCTTGATACACGTTGCTGACAAATTCCACGGCAATCTTGCGGCCATCCCTTGTTTCCAATGGCAGGTCTTCATAGCGGACATATCCGTCCCGTTGCAGTCGTTCCAACATGGCTTGATTGGACTCGATGTCCTTGAACGGACTAAGCTCCCCGACGGTTTTGCCGATCATTTCACTGCGGGAAAAACCCAGTAGTTTAAAAAGAAACGGATTCACATCGTTGATGCGCCCGGTGTCAACGTCCAGAATCAGGATGCCATCCTTTGCCGCTTCGAACAGCCGGCGATAACTAAGTTCGGAGGCGCGAAGCGCCTGCTGCGTTCGCGCCTCGTTTTTAGTCACGTTCTCGATTTGATGATTGGTCTTCATTCCACTTTCACCCAAACCACCGTTTGCCCCGGCATCATGGCGGCGATTTAACCAAACGCACGTTATTCAGAGATTCTTCGGGAGCAGCGCCTTTTTGCAACCGTCGTTATTGCCGTCCGGGCGCAGGACTTTTTTTACAGCCTCCAGCAGATCGTCATTGGAAAACGGCCGCTGGAGCGTGGCGGTGGGTTTTAGCCAGGGCTTTCGGGCAAATTCATTCATGGGCAATTGTCCGGTGGCCATGATGACCGGGATGGTCATGCGCGCGGAACGCAGCTTTTCGATCAATTCAATGCCTGTCATTCTGGGCATTTTGTTGTCGGTGATGGTGAGGTCGTAGCTGCTGGTCTGAAGCGCCTCCCAGCCGGCGGCACCGTCTATGACCGCATCAACGTCGTAGCCGGAACCAACCAGTACATCGACGCTGAGTTGGCGGGTGTCACTGTCGTCATCCACCACGAGAATGCGGCAAGGGGGAATTCGTCGGGCGTGCCCTGGTGCGCCGGCTGGCTCTCCCGCTGGCGACATTTTGCTGTCCTTCATATCACGATACTTGAACAGTTGGGAGCCGGCGGTGGCGTTATCCGCTTCGCGCAGGACCTGTTTCACCACTCCCAACAATTCCAGGATGGTATAGGGCTTGAGCAGAATGGCGGCGGGTCGGAGCCAGGGATATCGGGTGAATTCCTCCTTTGGCAATTCTCCTGTGGCCATGATGACCGGCAGGGCCATGCGATTGGCATACAGCTTCTTGAGCAACTCAACGCCAGTCAGCCTGGGCATGTTGTTGTCGGTGATCATAAGATCGTAGCTGTCAACATTAAGCGCCTCCCAGGCGGCTGCGCCATCTTCGACGGCGTCCACCTGGTAGCCGGAGTGAATCAACGCTGCGGTGTTAAGCTGGCGGATGTTCAACTCGTCCTCTACCACCAGAATGCGACAGGGCGGAAGCGGCGCGCAGGTTGACTCTCCCGCTTGTGAGATGGTTTTGTCTTTCATGGCAGGATGAATAGTAAACCGGCAAACCTTGCAAGCGCTATGGGGTGTTTCCCCCATGCCCCCGCGGATTGCATCCGGTTTTTCAGCGCGCGGCAGAGGCGCTCAAACGGCCGGTTGCAGGCCGCATTTCATCACGGCCCCGATTTATTCCGCAACCCCTCCCATTCACAGAACAATCCGGTCGCGTTGTGGGAGCGAAGACGCCCCATCGCTGAAACGGATCCTGCCTCCTGATTTTTTATGCTCCAATTCCAATCAGACCATTTGGATTTGTATGGGGGAAACACCCCATAGATTTTTCAGAAGCACGGCACCAAAGTATTCCTGTCTTTATGTCAACGCATGAACTCATGAAAGCAGTTTTCGGCAAGGCAGACCGAAGCGGCTTTCACTATTTGGTGACTCCGGTACGCCTCATGAATCGCACATCGGAAGCCGGGTTTGACCTTCTGGGCGGAGTAATGGTTGTCAGTTTGTCAGTGGGAGTGGTGTTTTTGATGCGTCTCCTTCTGGCGTATTGATTTGTTTGTTGCCTCACCCGTGTTTCGTCGGCCGGATACACTTAACCAAGCCGGCAGCCGGTCGCAGAGACAGATTTCAGGCCGGGGTTAACCTTGCGGCGCGGAAAGTTGTTCAAGTTTCGCGCCTTCACGCTGCAGGAGGATGGCTTCGACACGGGGTACATACATTTGCGTTTCCGCAGGCAAATGTTCGGCGATGGTGTCGTAACTGCTTGTTTTATAGCGATCCAAAAGTTTCTGCACCGTTTCTTCACCGGCGTTGTACGCGGCCAGGGCGAGCCGCCAATCCTTGAAACGGTCGTAAAGATATTTCAGATACCGGGCGGAGGCGGTCGCGCTCGGTTCCGGTTGATAACGTTGGTCGCGCGGCCACAGGGAAAGGCCAAACCGTTTGGCCGTGGCCGGCATCAATTGAAACAATCCCGCCGCTCCCGCCGGACTCAAGGCGCGGCGGTCAAATGACGATTCCACTTCTGCCAACCAGACCAGCTCCGACGGTACCTTTTGGGCGGCGAAAATCGGTTTCAACTCCGGTACATATTCTTTTGCCGAAGCCGGCCAGGGACCGCCGGAAACTTTTCTCACCCAAAGCTCGCGTTCCTTTTGCGGCGGGGGATTGGGAACCGGTTGGGGCGGCTGGTTGGTTTCAACTTTTGGCGGTGGAATCGTGAGGCGGATTTCGTCCGCGACATCCAGGTAATCCATTTGCGCCTTGAGCCAGGCGGCGTAGGGCCGGGTTTCCTCGCGGCTTTCCAGCAACGGCAGGACGGTTCGGGCCGTTTGCCGCAACGCCGCCATATCCACCACGTAGTCACCTTGAAAGCGCTGCTGCACGTCGCGAAAAAATTGCTGCACCGCGCGCTCGTCCACCTCGGGAAGCGCGTTGAGAACGTTCGTATCGAGATTTTCCTCCGCCCATTGTTGGGCGCCTTGAATCATTTCCGGTAATGTGACGGTGTCGTCATCCTCCCGTGCAACAAGTGAACCCGCCAAAAATAACACGAGCAGGCCATACACCTTCACGGCTTGCTCCCCTGGCCAAATACGCGGAGGTGATGTCTGCGGCGCGCTCATCGGCCGGAATGTCAACCGCGGCCTGGCTCAACACCCATTCGCCTGAATAATTCTTTGACATGGACCCAGAAGGCATTCAACCAAACCCCAATCCCGTGATTCCTGCCGGTTTGAACTTGAAACTGTTTGTACAGCACCAGCCATTGTTTCCTGGCCAGGTCGTACAAATCGTACAGGTCTTTCAGGGAAAGCTGTTTTATGGTGGGGGAATTTCTGCCCCGCAAGAATGTTCGTTGCTTTTCGTTGAATCCACCGCTCCAGGCCGGAATCGGCCACAGACCAAGAAGTTTCAGGCAGGAAGTGAGTTTTTTGCGCTCAATCGGCTGGCACATGTGTCGCCGCAACTGAATGGCAGTTCTCGTTCTGGAGATGGCAGGCTGGTTGGCCAGGTCACTGACAGTCGATTCCTCGTTCCGTTTAATTATCATAGGCCATAAAATATCCTTGGAAACCTTTCCGTCGCTATGGGGTGTTCACCCCATAGAACGAAACGAACCTGTTTGGTAGTCTTTTTTCATCCGAGCATACAACTAAAACCCAAACTGCGGAAAAAACAGACGCTATGAACACAAAAAAACGACCCGACGAACCCAAGTACGCCGCCAGGACCGGGACGACGATTAAAACGGTGAGCCTGCAGGTTGCCGTCACGGAGGCCGATCTGCAAAATGCCGTCCGGACAGCTTTCGACCTGGCAAAAAGCGGCGGGCGGGAACTCGATCTCGCTTTCACCCTCCAGCCACTCACGCGAGGTATTGCAAAACCGTTTGACATCAGGGCGGCGCATTTCATGTCGCCTCGAGCAGGTTGCTGACATCTTTAGTGGTCGCCAAGGACGGGAATGCCCTTCTCCTCACGGAAAGGGCATTCCCAATGTTAACAGCCTATTAAAGAAGTAGGAGACGACGTAAGGAGTCTCTAACTTGGCATTCAAAAACCGACAAATTTGAGACTCGTCACCTCGTCTCCTACAAAGAAAAAGATTTTCAACGGGCTGTCAACTGGAACTGCTTAGATTCCCTTTCTTTTGGGATGCCGGAGGGTTGTTTTCTGAATTTTCCTTCACCACCGCGATCATTTCCTCCATCCCTTCCTTGATCTCGCTGACCTGGGGATGCACTTCCTTGATGAGATCATGCTCGATCCGGGACAACTTTTCGATTCGTTTGCCCTGCTCGCGAAGCTGATCCAAAAGGAAATTCTGTTTGTTGGAAAGCCGGCGCATCCACCAAAAACAAACTCCCCAGCAAATGGTCCCGGCCAAAGTCATCCAGAAAGCGAGGTTGTTTTTATTCATTTTTTGTAGGAGCCGAGGTAAAGAGGCTGAAATTTCCTGGAAACCAAAGATTCATTTAGAGACTCCTCACGTCGTCTCCTACTGGTTTAACGGCAGCTAGACAATGGTCAACTGGACGCTGCTCTCAATGATGCCCGCGCTGATGGCGTAGCGGGTGAGTCCGGCGGTGTCGTGAATGTTGAGTTTGCCCATGACCTTCTCGCGATGTTTTTCGACGGTCTTGATGCTGATGCCCAGTTCCGCAGCCGTTTCCTTGTTGGCCTTGCCCTCGGCAATCAGTTGGAGCACCTCCATCTCGCGCGAAGTCAGGCGGGCGTTGCGCGACTGCGACCGTCCGGCCCGATCCGAAGACCTGCCATCCAGTTGGTGAAGACGCCGGGCAACCGTGGGGCCGTAAAACGTTTTCCCCTTTTGGACTTCCCGGATGGCATTGCACACCACATGAGAAGAGTTTTGTTTGAGCAGAAATCCCATAGCACCGGACTCGATGGCATTTTTGACATAGGCGTCGTCATTGTGCGCGGAGAGAATGACGATTCTGGTGCCGGGGACGGCTTTGAGAATCTGGCGGGTGGCTTCCAAACCGTTGAGCAGAGGCATGGCGATGTCCATCAACACCACGGCCGGACGAAGTTTTTTGGCCAGGGCGACCGCCTGGCGGCCGTCTTGCGCTTCGCCGACCACTTGAAGATCGTTCTCCAACTCCAGCATCTTGCGAAAGCCTTCGCGCACAATCGTATGGTCTTCCGCCAGCAGGACGGTGATTCGTTTCATGGCGATTCAAGGTTTGGTTTTAGCTGGATCCATCAGCGGGTTTTCCGGGGGGCCCCCCGCCCCCCCGCGGG